>ERZ857521.2380-NODE-2380-length-18242-cov-3.632265_pt1 | contig 18242 bp, 17 predicted proteins | sample MGYA00519701_ERZ857521 | MGnify/ENA primary metagenome ERZ857521 (study PRJEB31778, sample SAMEA3449346) | human gut metagenome | biome: human gut; feature: human-associated habitat; material: faeces | place: United Kingdom | collected 2010/2012 ...
CTGGGATCAACTCGACGTGATCCTCTTCACGGGCGATGCCTACATCGACCACCCGGCATTCGGGCCGGCGGTCGTCGGGCGCCTGCTTGAGGCCGAGGGCTACCGTGTGGCCATCGTCCCGCAGCCCAACTGGCGCGACGACCTGCGCGATTTCACCAAGCTCGGGGCCCCGCGCCTCTTCTTCGGCATCTCGGCCGGATCGATGGACTCGATGGTGAACCACTACACGGCCAACCTCCGCCTGCGGCACGACGACGCCTACACGCCCGGCGGCAAGGCCGGATTCCGGCCCGACTACGCCGTGACAGTCTATGCGCAGATCCTCAAACGGCTCTATCCCCACGTTCCGGTGGTCATCGGCGGCATCGAGGCCTCGCTGCGGCGCCTGACGCACTACGACTACTGGAGCGACTCGCTCAAGCCCTCGGTACTCGTCGAGTCGGGGGCCGACCTGCTCATCTACGGCATGGGCGAGCGGGTCGTACAGCAGGTGGCGCGGGCCATGCGCAACGGATACAACGCCAAACTGCTGCGCAAGATCCGCCAGGTGGCCTTCCTCGCCGACGAGGCCTATGTCAGCCGGCTCGACCCCGACCGGACGATCCGCCTGCACGGCTACGAAGAGTGCCTGCGCGACAAGCGGGCCTTCGGCGAGAACTTCACCGTCATCGAGACGCAGAGCAACCTGATGGAGCCCGAGGCGATGCTGGTCGAGGCAACGGGCGACCGGTTCGTGGTCGTGACACCCCCCAACACGACCCTCACGACCGAAGAGCTCGACCACTCGTTCGACCTACCCTACGAACGGGCGCCGCACCCCCGTTACCGCGGCAAGGGGGATATCCCGGCCTGGGAGATGATCAAGTTCTCGGTGAACATCCACCGCGGCTGCTTCGGAGGCTGCTCCTTCTGCACGATCTCGGCCCATCAGGGCAAGTTCATCAACTCGCGCAGCGAGCGCTCGATTCTCGGCGAGGTGGAGCGGGTGGCCGCCATGCCGGGATTCAAGGGCTACCTCTCGGATGTCGGAGCCCCTTCGGCCAACATGTACCGCATGGGCGGCCGCGACCGCGAACTGTGCCGCAAGTGCCGCCGCCCGTCGTGCCTCCACCCGCGGATGTGCCCCAATCTGAACAACGACCACGGTCCGCTGCTGGCCCTCTACGAGAAGATCCGGGCCGTCAAGGGGGTCAAGAAGGCCTTTATCGGCAGCGGCATCCGCTACGACCTCTTCGATGAAAGGCCCTATCTCGAAACCGTGCTGAAGCACCATACCTCGGGGCGGCTGAAGGTGGCGCCCGAGCATACCGAAGAGCGGGTGTTGCAACTCATGCGCAAGCCGCCGTTCGCCCTCTTCGAGCGGCTGAATGCCGACTTCCACCGTATCTGCGACCGCGAGGGGCTGCCCTACCAGCTCATCCCCTACTTCATCTCGTCGCACCCCGGATGCACGGAGCAGGACATGCGCGCACTCTCGGAGAAGGTGCTCGGCAAGCTGCACTTCAACCTCGAGCAGGTGCAGGACCTCACCCCCACACCGATGACCCTCTCGTCGGTGATGTTCTACACGGGCGAGAACCCCTACACGCACGAGAAGGTCTACGTGGCCCGCACGCAGGAGGAGAAGCGCCGCCAGAAGAGCTACTTCTTCGGCGGACGCATTCCCGCACCGACCGCCTCCGCCGGACGAAAAGCGCACGAGGCGGAGCGCGGACAAGCAGCCGGGCGGAAGGGCGGTCCGTATGGCAGGTCGGACGGCGGATCGAAAAGCGCTCCGAAGAACAGTCCGGACGGTTTCCGAAAGAGCAAGCGCCCGATGGTTCGGAAGGGTATGGGTGTTACGAAAAAAGGCTGATTCCCAAGTGGGATCGGCCTTTTTCATGGATGGCGGAGGGAAGTTTCTTCGCGGAGAAGCGGGACCGGGTCAATCTTCCAAAGCGAGCACCAGGGCCCGTTCGAGCACCTCGTCTCGCCCGGCCTGCAACCTTTCGGCCGTCGGCAGCACCTCGGCATCGAGGCGCACTCCTACGGCCTGGGTCGGGGTTCCGTCCGGATAGAAGACGCCGACACCGGAGGAACTGGTTAGCTGACCGGGCAGCGGAATCCAGACAATGTCGCCGTCGGCACCCGAGGTCAGCGAGCCGATGATCAGCGTCTGCGGGCATCGCTGCAGCGCCATGGCCTGGAACTCGGGGTTGCTCTGCGTCAGCTCGTTTACCAGTAAGATCACCCGTCCCTTGTAGGGCTCGGTGCATCGTGCGGCAACCTCTCCGAAGTCTTCGAACAGCCACGGCTCCTGCCGGAAGAAGAAGCCGGGCGGACGGTGAGGCACGACAGCATCGCCGCCGCAAACAGCAGGGTTCGCATGGTCGGAGTATCAGGTTCTTATACCAAACACGGCGGCCGGGGTATTTCGTATCCGCCGGGGCGGTTTTTCCCGAAAATCCGTTACGACCACATCGGTTTCAGCACACCGAACAGAAGCGAAGCGATCAGCAGCGTCACGACGATGTTGAAGGCCTGAGCCACGAGGAACGAACGCAGGATGTTGCGGTTCTCGCGCGAGACGATCTCCTTTAGGCGCGTGTCGAGTCCGATGCAGACGAAGGCCAGCGAGAAGAAGACCGTGGAGAACATCTTGGCCACACCCGGCTCGGCCAGTTTGCCCCGTGCATCGGGGACGAAGACGCCGCCCGACTGCAGCAGGCTGAAGACGAGCGAGGCGGCCACGAAGCCGAGGATAAACTTCGGGAACTTCTCCCACACGATACCCAGCGAGGGGGCCTGGCCGCCGTGTCCGCTGCGGGCCGAGAGGTAGAGGGCAATGAAGAAGGCCACGATACCGATCAGCACATTCTGCGCCGCCTTGATGATGACGGCGTGGCTGTTGGCCGTCTCACCGACGATCATGCTCGAGGCCGCAACACCCGACGTAGTGTCGATCGTACCGCCGATCCACGCCCCGGCGACCTCCTGGGCCACATCGGCGGGGAAGAGGTGCGGAAGGATCAGTTCGGCCAGCCACGGCATGAGGTAGATCATCGGCACGACAATGATGAGTACCAGCGAGACGATGTAGGAGAGTTTGCGGTCGTCGCCGCCCACCACGCGCGCCGCCGTGATGCAGGCCGAAACACCGCAGATCGAGACGCCGCTTGAGAGGATCATCGCCGAGCGTTCGTCCACCCCGGCGCGCCGGGCCGTGCGGAAGGCGAAAAGCCAGACGATCGCCACGACCAGGCACGCCTGGACGAGGCCGAAGATGCCCGACTTCATCACGTCGCTGAAGAGGATCGTGGCACCGAGGCAGACCACGCCGATCTTGATGAAGAACTCGCCCTGGATGGCCGGCTTCATCCACGCGGGGACATGCCACACATTGCGGATGAGCAGTCCGAAGAGCACCGAGAAGAAGACCGACTCGAAGCCCCAGTAGGCCACGGCAGGGATCTTGGCAACCAGCTGGGCCAGCAGCGAGACGGCGAAGACCACGCACAGCGAGGGGAAGAGCCCCTTGAGCGGACGGCCGAGCAGTCGGTTACCCACATAGAGCACCACGAGTACGATCACGAAGAGCAACGCGATGTTGCGCCATGCGTCCAGCGTGGCCAGGGTCGAGGGGACGTTCGGCAACAGAGCCGGGATCAGTGCGGAGAGCAGGAGCAGCGGGATGGAGACCCAAACCACCACCCAGTCTTCGGTGCGGAGAGATTCGAAAAATTGTTTCATCGGTCAAAAGGAGATTTGGTCATCAGAACATTCCGGTAAACTGGACGGAAAGCAGGTTGCGGTCGGAGAGGCCGGCCGCAGCATACGATTCCCAGGTATAGTTGAGCTGGCAGCGCAGATACCGCACGGGCTGCCAGATGAGGCCGGCCGTGCAGTTGGTCTGGCGCGTGGAGGAGACGGAGACCTGCTCGAGGAAGGTATCGTAACGCACGACCGGCATGAGCGAGCGGGTTGCGCGCCAGCCACCCATGACGTACCAGCCGCCGCTATCGATCCGCCGTACAGGCTCCGAATCACCCCCGGCGACATCGGTCTCCCCGCCGATCCACTCGCTGCGCACGACCACGGCCCCGCGGTCGTAGCACACGCCGGCGCCGTAGCGGACGCGGCGGCGGTAGTCGGGACCGTATTCGCCCCAATAGTAGGAACCGCTGAGCGTCAGTCCCTGCACCGGATGCACCGAAAGGCGCGCGACGAAATCCTTCGAACTGTTGCGGTCCCACGTGTTGATCCCCTCGCCATTGAGCACACCCACGTCGTAATGCAGCAGGTTGTAGCCGTCGCGCGGAAGGAAGGAGCCGTGGAGAACGAGGCCCATGTCGCGGCCCGTGGAGGAGAGCCCGCACAAGTCGGCGAATCCCATCAGCCGCAACAGCGCCATCGGATAGTGGATGAACTCGATCTTCGTCGGCGGATAGGCCGTATTCTCGATCGAGAAGGGAACCTTGAACTCCCCGACCCGCAGGTTCAGGGCCTGCAGCGGGCGATAGTCGAGACAGGCGTCGAGAATCTGCGGCGAGGCGAACTCCAGCCGCACGTTGTAATGAAGTGACGGTAAAAGAGAGCCTGCCAGTGCAAACTGGGCGCGGCGGATCAGGAAACTCGAGGTATTTCCGTCGTATTCGTATCCCAACTGGACATAGCCCGAAAACTCGGGCAGGCGGGAACGCAATCGATCCCAGCGGTCGGCCCGCCGTTCGAGGCGGTCGATCCGCGCCTGCAACGAATCGATCGTCGCCGGGGAGGGAAGCGTATCGGTCGAGAGCTGCGCTCCGAGGCAGCAGACGGCGCCAAACAGCGCGAGGAGCAGAGAAAGGAGAGGTTTCATCGGCAGCGGGCTGTATTTTTGGCAAAGGTCGAAAAATCCGGCGACGCGGCAATACGCGAAAATACCTAATTTACAACCGCAACCTACTCTTCGGAAGGAGGATCCGGACTAACGGCCGAAACGGAGAACCGGAATACGGGTAACAGAATCCGGAATCGGGATAGTCCGGCGAGCCGTTTTTCCGTGTATTTTTGCAACACGTCCCGCAGCCGGCCGGATCCGCGGGACAAGAAGAGACACGACAACGGACAACCGCCGCAACACACGACAAAGACAGTGCGGGATCCGGCCCCCGCAGAACCGCAAACCCGAAAGAGAAGAGATGACACTCGACGAATTCCTGCAATACGCACAACAGCGCAAACCCTTCGAGGAGCCCGAAATGCTGCGCCTGATGAACGAGATGAGCGACGAGGCCCGGCGCATCACCTGCCGCCTGAACGCCGAATATCACACCCCCGATGAGATCCGCGCACTGCTCTCGGAGCTGTTCGGCCGCAGGGTCGATCCCTCGCTGCGGGTCTTCCCGCCCTTCTACACCGACTTCGGTAAGAACATCCACCTGGGCCGGGAGGTCTTCATCAACGCCTGCTGCCACTTCCAAGACCACGGAGGGGTGACGATCGGAGACGGCTGCCAGATCGGCCACGACGTCGTTTTCGCGACGCTCGATCACCTGATCGACCCCGCGCGGCGGAAGACGACCTGCCCGGCACCGATCGTCCTCGGTCGGAACGTCTGGGTCGGAGCCCATGCGACGATCCTCAAGGGGGTGACGATCGGCGACAACGCCATCGTCGCCGCCGGCGCCGTGGTCACGAAGGATGTGCCGGCCGACACGATCGTCGGAGGCGTCCCGGCACGGATCATCCGCCGGATCGGGGACCAAGAGTAAGACGAAAGGACCCGCGCCCACACGGGTACGGGTCTGCTATACGTCGCGGCGGAGATGCCGCCGCAGAATGACGGGTCGCTCAGCGGGGCATCGGAAAGGAGAGGGTCCGGGCATCGAGGTAGGCGTCCGGATAGGGGCTCCAGTTCCAGGCCTGTCCGTTCGAAATCGTCACGTGGCGGACCAACTGGCGGGGCGAGGCGTCGAAGACGGAGACCCGGGCCGGCAGCTTCGATTTGGGAGCCAGCACCACGGAGGTCATCGAGACCACCGGCTTGCTCCCGATCGGGGCCATCACGTCGTAGGAAGGCATCCACGGGGTCATGTGGACGATCGTATCGGGCAGGACGAACGGCTCGGCGATACGGGTCGAGTCACGCCGTTCGAAACGGCCGTTCGGGTGCTCCTGGGCCGCTGCGGTCAGCGTTGCAGCGAACGCAAGAACCGCCAACAACAACATCTTTCGCATGGTACACTCCTTTTTTATTTATAACGGTCAGAAGACCTCCTTTAGTATACGCACCGACTGGACCGAGTTGATCGCATCGAGGTGATAGCCCAGGAAGACAAGCATCTCGCTGAGAAAGTCGCTCCGCTGCGCCCGGTTGAGCGCCAGTTCTCCCAGCGCCTGCACGTCGCAGTGCAGCAGCCGGTCGAGCAGTTGCGACGACGGTTGCGTCATCACCTCGGGATGGGCCCCGGGATGCGGGGTGTAGAGTCCCTCGCGGACGTCGAACCACCATCCCTCGACGTAGTCGTTTCCCGGGCGGTAGCCCAACAGGCAACTCAGGTTGGCCAGGAACCACAGGTGGAAATTCGGGACCCCCTGCTCCAGGACATCGAGCGCCCCGACCGATCCCCAGACAAAATCGAACAGCGGATCGTTCGGCTCACACTCCCGCACCAGACGATACAAAACTTCGGCCATAAAGAGCGCCATCGTCGATTTGCGGACATCGAACGGCAGGCTCTGCAGCGTGAAACCCGCCCGGATTTCGCGAAAACGGTCCATCTGCCTGTGAGGCGACTCCAACCCTTCGTACTCGACGGGAAACATCGGCTGGAAGAGCGCCAGTTTCGACCCCCGGCCTCGCGAACGGACTCCCTGCACCATGTAGCTGCGACGGCCGCCGACATCGGTCAGCAGATAGGCCACCAGCGATGAATCGCCGTATTTGAGCGTGTGCAGGACGATGCCGCGCCCCTTGTAACTCTTCACTGCGGCCTGCGAACATGAACCAGGAACCAGCCGTCGCGCTCGGCCCGCGCAACGGGGAGCAGCCCCTCGCGGGCGGCAGCCGCCTCGATCGCTTCGACGTCGGCGGCGAGGAAACCGCTCATCACCAGGTCCCCGCCCGGAAGGAGTGCCGCGGCATAGGCTGCCATGTCGGCCGTGAGGATATTGCGGTTGATGTTGGCCAGGATGAAGTCGTAGCGTCGGCCGGCAATGCGGCGGACATCGCCCAGCATCGGCTCGATGCGGTCGGCCACGCCGTTCGCCGCGATGTTCTCCCGGCAGTTGGCATCCGCCCAGTCGTCGATATCGACGGCATCCAGGTGCCGGGCCCCGCACTTCGCAGCCACGATGGCCAGCACGCCCGTGCCGCTGCCCATGTCGAGGCCCGTGCGGCCGGCAACCCCCAGATCGAGCACGGCACGCGACATGAGCCACGTCGTGGCGTGGTGTCCCGTGCCGAACGACATCTTCGGCATCACCACCACCTCGGGCTCTCCGTCCGGAGCCGGGTCATGGAACGGCGCCCGGATGAGCAGGCGCCCCTCGACGTCCACCGCCGGGAAATTGCTCTCCCAAAGGGCGTTCCAGTTCTGCGTCTCGATCGAGATATAGCGGCCCTCTACGCCGTAGCGCACCAGCAGGGCGTCGATCTCCGCCTTGCAGTCGGCCAGCAGGTCCTGGCGGATGTAGGCCTTCAGCACACAACCTTCGGTCTCGAAACTCTCGAACGCATAGTCTGCCAGTTCCGCCGTCAGAATCTCGGCCTGTTCGCCGCCCGTACAGGCGACATTGAGCGCAACGTAATCCATAGGAATCGGGAATAATATTATGTAAAATTTCGTACCTTCGTACCGACAAAGGTAACATTTTATCCGGATTCGACCGACTCGGAATGGCGGAAAATACGAAAAAATGGGAAGAGGCCGGCAGGCACTACCAGACCTACATCAAACTCGAGAAGCGGCTGGCGCAGAACACCGTGGAGGCCTACATGCGCGACCTGAGGTCGTTCGCTCACTTCATCCTGCGCATGTACGACGTGCCGCCGGCGAAGGTCGAGGAGCCCATGGTGCAGCGCTACGTCGCATGGCTCTACGACCGCGGCCGGGAAAAAGCCTCGCAGGCCCGGTCGCTGAGCGGCGTGAAGAGCTTCTTCAACTTCCTGCTTATCAGCGACCGCATCGAAAGTTCCCCGGCCGAATTCGTCCTGACGCCGAAGTTCGGGCGGCATCTGCCCGACGTGCTCACGACCGGGGAGATCGACCGCATCATCGCCGCCGTGGACGGAACGACCCCCAAGGAGATCCGCGACGCCGCGATGCTCGAGGTGCTCTACTCGTGCGGCCTGCGCGTCTCGGAGCTCACCTCGCTCCGCATCCGGGACCTCTTCTTCGGCGAGGGTTACATCCGCGTCACCGGCAAGGGCGACAAGCAGCGACTCGTCCCGATCAGTTCGACGGCCCGGGAGCGGATCCACCGCTACCTCGAGGTGCGGCGCACGGGCCGGGGAGGAGACGCTCTTCCTGAACAACCGCGGCAGCAGCCTCACGCGCGTCATGATCTTCACGATCCTCCGCGAGGCGGCCCGCCGGGCCGGCATCGAGAAGAAGATATCGCCGCACACCTTCCGGCACTCGTTCGCCACCCACCTGCTCGAGGGCGGGGCCAGCATCCGGCAGGTGCAGGAGCTGCTCGGCCACGAGAGCATCCTCACCACGGAGATCTACACGCACCTGGACGACAGCCACCTGCGGCAGACGGTCGAAGAGCACCTCCCGATCTGAAACGGGCAGGAAAAACGGGACGAAATCAGAGTCTCAGGATCGCCGAACGGGGCGTCAGGCGGAGTGTATCGTAATCAAGGCCCGAGAGGACGACCGCAACCCCGTCGGGGTGGACCAGCGCCGGCAACGCCTCGCCGAGCGGAAGCCCCGACTCACAGAGCCGCACGAAAGCGGCGCGGTAGTCGGCGGGGAAGCCCGCGACAAGCAGTCCCGAGTAGAACTCCGTGGCGGGCCGGCGGTCGGGTTCGGGACACGACTCGACACGGAGCAGGCGTCCCTCCGCGGAGAGCGTGACAAGCGGGTTGCGCACGAGCCCCTGCGGGGTCCAGAGCAGGTTAGAGGCTATCCGCCGGGTGGGCTGCGCGGAAGAATTCATCGGCAAAGATACGGATGTTCAACTGACGGCGGTAGAGGCTGTCCACCGCATCGGCGACCGGCGTGGTGTAGGTTACCTTCAGATCGGAGACCGTCACGGAGGGGCGGGCGGGAGTCTGACCGAAGTCGAGCAGGTCCACACGCAGGCAGCGGTGGGTCGTATCGGGCGTGAAGGTACGCATGAATCGCTCCTCGCGGCCGCGGCGCAGCGTCACGGTATAGAGGTTCGAGCGCGAGCCGTCGGCACGCTCGAGCCAGGCCGAGCCCTTCAGCCCCCGCGTATTGCGGTCGAGCGAATCGACCAGATACTTCAGCGAGACGGTATATTCGCCCGGAACCACGTCGAACGTGAAGCTCAGCCGCGCGGTGTCCCGCAGCGAGGAGACGCGGATCAGCGAATCGGCATAGACCGTATGCGTGAAAGTGCGCTGCGCGACGTTGTCGATCGTATCGAGGATCGCCACCTCGCGGTTGTAGACCTTGCCTTCGGCCTCGAGCAGGTCGATCGCCCGTTCGACGACATCGCCCAGGCGGGCGCTCTTGCGCTTCGAGAAATTGCCGATCGTGTAGTAGACATCCTCGGTCGTATAGCCGTAGCGGGCAAAGATCGGCTCGTAGATCCGCAGCGAGTCGGTGCGGATGTTCTCGTTGGAAATATAGGCATTGGCCAGGAAGGCATCACGGAAAATCAACGCCAGCTCACTGTCCGGAATGATCGTATGCCGGGCGCACGAGAGCGCCCCGAGGGCCAGCAGGCCACAGACGGCATGTCGCAATAGCTTGTTCATCATCGTTCGTCGTTTTTTATCATACTCCGCACCGTCAGTCCCGTCAGCAGCCATGCCACAACCCCGAACGAGAGCACGACGGCCACAAGGTCACCCAAACGGAACTCCACGGGGTAGCTCTTCGTAAGGAAGGTCTCGGCCGGAATCTCGATCAGACCGAAGTGTTGCTGGACGAGGCTTGCACCCACACCGAGGAGGACACCCGCGGCGGCACCCAGCCCGCAGATCAGCAGCCCCTCACGGCGGAAAATCGAGCGGATCAGCGCCCGGTCGGCCCCCAGCGCCCGCAGCGTCGCCCGGTCGGCCCGCTTCTCCACGATGAGCATCGACAGCGCCCCGACGACCGAGAACGAGGCGACGACCAGTACCAGCAGGGCGATGAAGAAGATGCCCCACTTCTCGTAGGTCATGATCCGGTAGAACGAAGCGCGCAGCTCGTCGCGGGTCCGCACACGGAACGTGTCGCCCAAGGCCGATGCGACTTCGCGCCGCACGGCATGCACGTCGGCACCGGCATCGAGGCGGAAAACCAGCGAGGTGGCCTGCCCCGGGTAGTCGAAGAGCTCCTGCGCCAGGCGCAGCGAAGAGAGCACATAGGTCCGTTCGGTCTCCAGGTCGAGCGAGAAAACCCCGCCGACGGGCTCCGTCCGCCGCGCATAGCTCCCGACGGGCAACAGGCTCGAGAACGAACCCCGGCGCACGGCATAGAGCGTCACGTCGGCATCGGCCAGCGAGCGAATACCCAATTCCCAGGCCATCGTCTGCCCGATGACCAGTTTCTCAAGGTCCCCGAGCCGGACACGCCATTCGCCCGCCGTGACGGCTTCGCCCAGCGGGAAGACCCCGGTGTAGGCATCGTCCACGCCGCGGACCGTGGCCGTGGCCTGCCGGTCGCCGTGCTCGAGCAGGGCGCTCTGCTCCAGCAGGAAGGAGAAGGAGGCTACACCCGGGATGCGGGCAAGGGCGGCCGTATCGACCTGCGACAAGACGAAGGTCTGTCCCGTGCGCGGAGCGGCGGTCAGGTCGGCATCGAAGGCCGAGTACATCGACTTGACCAGCGTCTCGAAGCCGTTGAAGACCGACAGCAGGATGATCATCGCGGCGACGGGCATGGACACGGCGGCCACGCTCAGCCCCGAGATCAGGTTCACGACCGACCGGGACTGACGCGAAAAGAAGTAGCGTCGTGCAAAGAGGCGGGCCAGCATCGTCCGGATCCGGCGCCTATTTCAACGCCTGCTCGATGTGTTCGATGTACTCGAGCGAATCGTCGAGGAAGAACTGGATCTCCGGGACGTTCTTCAACTGGTTGCGCAGCCGCTGGCCCAGGGCCCGGCGGACGAACCAGTTCTGGTGCTCGAGCGTCTTCATCAACTCGGCGCTCCGGTCGAAGGGAAAGACGCTGACGTAGATCTTGGCGTATCCGAAATCGGGCGACACGCGCACCCCCGTAACCGTGACCAGAAGCCCCCGCACAAGGGCGGCTCCCTCCTTCTGGAAGATCTCGGCCACATCCTTCTGGATCTGCTTGGCGATCTTCTGCTGGCGTGTGGTTTCCATAGTTCTCTGTTTTACAATCCGTATTTGAATACTTCGCGGTTCTTCGTCCGCTTCGGGCGGGGCTTCCACGTCTCGAAGCCCTCCTTGTTGAATCGGTAGTTCAGGCCGACGGATATCATCATGTTGTCCAGCGGCGAGCGCATCGGGGTCGATGCAAAGGGATTCTCCGGGCCGTCGATCGCGTTGTCCGCATACTTGTTGCGGTTGCGGAGCACGTCCGAATAGCCGAAATAGTAGCGCACGCGGAAGTTCAGCTCATAACGGCCGATCAGGAAGGCCACGCCCCCTCCGCCGGCCAGTCCGTAGCCCCAGCGGTTGTCGCGGGGCAGCTTGTAGGCGTAGTCCCCGCTCCAGGCCGGATCGCCCTGCTCGCGAGCCTGCTCGTTCTCGTAGCGGGACGAGAAGGTGTAGGAGAAGGTTGCGGCCGCCTCGAGGTAGACCCGCACGTGGTTGCGCAACATGTAGATGTGCGGCTGCCAGACGACCGGAAGCATCACCGTGTTCATGTTGCGCGTGTAGTAGAGGTAGTCTTTCTTCTCCTCGACCGCCGCGGTGTTCGTAGCGAACGAGAAGCCCTGCTGCAGGAATTCGAGGTCTACACCGAAGCCTCCGACGAAGCGTTGCTTGCCGTAGTAGCGCCACGTCAGGCCGCCGCCGTACATGCCCCACATCCCGCGCATTTCCTGTTTGGGATTGAACCGCCCGGTGCCCATGCCGTAGCCGGCCGTGAAACCGAGCGTATGCTGCGCCGAGGCACGCGGTGCGGCCAGCACGCCGAAAAGCATCGCCGCCGCGACGAGAAAAGTCCGTATGTTGCGTCCTGTCATATCCTTATCTGAAGTTGCTGAACATGCTGCCCGCCGAGCCGAAGTTGGCGTTCATCGAATTCTGCTGGTTGTTGAGGTTCTCCTTTTTCGGTCCCTCCTTGGCTCGTTTCTCCGCCTCACGCTGCTGGCGGCGGGCCTCCCGCTCGTCAAGCATGCGCGAAAGCGACTGCATCGTCACCGGTGCGAAGATCCGGTTCATGTCCATCGTGAACTCGATCTCCCAGTTGGTCTTCGTCGCAAAGGTGTCCTCGCCCGCATCGTTCATGTACATCTCCGTGCGCTCGGGCTGCAGGCGGCCAACCAGATTGCCCGTATCCCACTTGCCGTTCCCGTTGCGGTCTTCGATCACACGGAACTTGATCTCGCCGGCCGGAACATAGTTGAACTGAACATCGCCCATAGTGACGTCACGCCGCTCCTGCTTGAGCGCCCCGTTGCCGTCGAGCAGCTGGATGATGTACTTCGAGCTGTCGTTGCGCCCGACGACGTGGACCTTGACCGTCGCGAACTTCTCCGGGTCATAGACCGTATAGGTGCCGACGATCGAGTCGTTCGAGAGGCCGGCCACGTCGGTCATCGCACCCTTCGGAATCGTCAGCTGATACTGTGCGCCCGTCTCCCATGCGGCGCGGATGTGCCAGCGGAGCAACTGCCCCGTATCGCGCACCATGCGCACCGGAACCTCCTCCGAGAGGCTGTCGGCTCCCGTCCGCACGAGCCGCAGACTGGCCGAATCGAGCCGCGTCAGCGGGTAGTCGAAGTCGATCGTCAGGTGCTCCTCGGGGTTGATCTCACCGCTCTGCGGCAGCTTGTAGGCAAACGGGTTGGGCTTCTCGGGCTCCTTCCACTCCTCGCCGGCCTCCTCGGCCTTGCGGCGCTCGCGTTCGAGTTTTTCGCGTTCGCGCTCCTGCTCCTTGGTCTCGACAAGACGCCACGCGAGTTTCAGCTCCTCGGTCACCTCCTGCAGGCGGTTCACCGTATCGTGTTTGAAATAGGTGATCTTGCCCTTGATCGTATCCGGGAGCGACTCCGACGGCATGTCGAACCACAGAGCGATGGTGTCGCGGCCGACGGTCTGCGGATCGACGATGACCCGCTCGGCAGGGATGCTGTCGAACACCAGGTTCGTAATGCGCGGGCGCGGGGCCCCGAAGTAGAGCATGGCCTTGTGCTGCAGGGGCCGGGCACTCTCCGAGAGCACCTGACGGCGGAACTGCACGTCGGTGAACATGCGGAAATAGAGCTGCGGTTCGGCAGTCACATAGCGGCGCAGCGAGTCGTACCAGATGGCGAAGTCGGGCATCTCGGCCGGATTGTAGGTTCCCTCGATGAAACCCACCTGGTCGGTTCCCGGCTCGTAGAGCTGGTTGTCGTTCTTGTCCTGCACGGCATAGATCCGGTAGGGGATCGGCTTGAGGTTCTGGGCGATGAAGATACCGTTGTTCTCGGCACGCGCAATGACGGAAGGGCGGTACTTGAAGACCGTCGAGTCGTAGTCGGGGGTATACTCCACCGAGTCGGCCGGGTAGAACCAGATGAAGCTCTTCGAGACCGAGTCGGACTTGTAGCCGTCGGCCGTATAGCCCGAGAAGACCATCGAATCGATCTCGGGACCGGTCGAGAAGACGTAGCGCATCGAATAGAGCGGGTTGCCCTCGTTGTTGTCGCAGATGGCGCTTCCGAAGTTGAGCGCATAGGTCGTGTTCGGGCGCAGCGTGTCGCGCAACTGGATGACGATTCCGCGGCCGCGCATGGTGATCGTCGGTTTTTTCTTCATCTCGGGCGAGGTGAAGAACTCCTTCTGCTGGTCCTTGATCTGCACGAACTCGTCGAACTCGATGTAGATCTTGTCGTGACCCACCGTGGGGCGGTTCGTCGTGAAGTTGTCGGGCGTCATGGCCACGATCACCGGGGGCAGCGAGTCGCGCGGGCCGCCCGTCGGAGTCATCATGTTGGCACAACGGCTCAGGAAGGCCGAGGCGAAGAGCAGCGCCACGGCCGAGCGCAGCAGGTTGAGCGTATGGTGTCGGCGGGTTTTCATCGGCGGAGAGGGCTTTGCGTCGCGGCAGCCGGAGCCGTCGCAGACCGGTTCTCGGGGGCCAGGGACTCGTTCACGATGCGCCAGCCGTTATCGACGTCGATCCAGACGTTGCGCCACGGACGGAAGAGCACCGAATAGGTGGGGCTGCTGCCGTCGAGATCGACCGTCTGCTGCGAGTAGGCATAGAGGCGGTCCACACGGTCCACAACCACGACCATCAGCGTCTCGGAGGTGACGGACATCGAATAGAGCCCCGTTTCGGAATCCTTGTAAGCCTGGAAATTGGGGTTGGTGCGGGTGAACGAGTCGTCGCTCTTCGAGGTGATCTTGCCCGCCACGGCATCGTCGTAGGAGGCGATGTACCACGCCGTCGTATCGACGGCATAGGCATAGGCATCGAGTTTCTCGATCGCACCCGGCTCACCGCCCTCCTCGCTCTGGACCGAGGGCGAGACGTAGCAGGTCACCGCCTTGGGCGGAGTGTAGTAATCGTTGCGGAAAATCCAGTTGCCGTCCTTGTAGGTGAAGCCCTCCTTCCACAATTTGAAGATGAGCGTCACGTAGAGGTTCGGCAGGTTGTCCGACATCTCCTGCTGCGTATAGGCATAGAGGCGGTTGGTCGGATCCACGGCCACGATCATCTTCTTCGAGGAGCCTTTGAGCGGCATCTGGATCCAGCCCGTCGTCCCCTCGCGTTCACAGGGCTCCGACGTGGCGACCGGATCGAGCCGGTCCGAGGAGTTCGTCCGCGAGGTCACGACTCCGTTCAGGGCATCCTCGTAGGAGGCGACCGTATAGAGCGCCGTGTCGGCCACGAAGGCATAGGCCCGAACCCCTTCGAGCGGATTGTTCGGATCGGCCGAAAGATTCTGGACCAACGGTTTGAGCACGTAGTTCGTGCTGTCGGAGACATCCTTGAAACATCCCGGACAGATCAGCGTCGCAGCCGCCGACAGAAGCAGTAGGAAGCGCCGCATGCTCATGCCTTCTCCGTTTTATGGTTTTCCCGCAATGCGGACAACATCTCGCCCACACTGATACCCAGCACCGGATGCCGGCGCTGACGCATGATCTCGCACAGGGGCACCAATGCGAATTCCCGCTCGGCAAGGAGCGGATGGGGAAGCGTCAGGCGATCGGTCTCAAGGACCAGGTCGTCGTAGAAGATCAGGTCGATATCGATCGGCCGGGAGGTATAGCGGGCACCCGATGCCGAGCGCTCAAGCTGCTCTGCAGCGCGGTTCCGCCCCAGTTCGCGCTCGATCGCCTGGCAAGCGTCGAGCACCTCGAGCGGCGAGAGATCGGTTGTCAGCTCGAGGGCCTGGTTCGAGAAACGGTTCTCGCTCGTGAAGCCCCACGGGGCGCTTTCGTACCGGTGCGAGCAGCGCAATACGGCGCCCACGCGGGCATTGACCAGCTGCTGCGCCGACTGGAGCGTACGTTTCACGTCGCCCAGGTTGCCGCCCATCAGAAGTGTCACTCGTGCCATCGTCACAAATGTTTTATCATTTTGCTCACCGAGAGAGCAAAATGGGTGAATACGATCGTCGGATTGCCGTTCTGCGCGATCTGTGCAGAGGCGCTCTCGATCTCGGCGATCAGCGGCTCGATATTCTGCGAGCCGACAAACGGGGCGAACTTCGTACAGAAGGCCAGCTCCTCGCCCCACAGGTAGCTGATCTCGCGGATCCCGGCGTGCAGCATGTAGCTCTCGCGCAAAAGTCGGGCCGCATCCCGGAGAAAGCCCCGCTGCTGTTCGCGCGAGAGTTGCGCCGCATCCTCGGCCCAGGTTACCAGTTCGAGGTGCTTGTCGTTGTAACTCAGGCGCATCAGGCTGCAGAACAGGTCGAAATGCTCCTTGCGCTGCGCATCGCTTTCGCCGGCGACCAGGTGCCCCAGCTCAAGCAGGTCGCCGTCGGCCAGCCGCGCCATGTTGCGCGCCTGCAGCGGGTCGGCGACGCCCCGGGCGAATGCCTCGCGCTCGAGCACCTCCGGGGCAATGCGCGGCACGCAGACCTCCTGCGTACGCGAGAGGATCGTCGGCAGCAGCCGATCGGGATGCTCCGAAACGAGGATGAAGAGCGTGCGCTCCCACGGCTCCTCGAGGATCTTCAGAATCTTGTTCGCCGCCTCCTCGTTCATCGTCTCGGGCAGCCAGACAAGCATCGTCTTGTAGTCGGCCTCGAAACTCTTGAACGAGAGTTTGCGGATGATCTCGTCCGCTTCGCGGGCAGCGATCATCCCCTTGAGCGTCTTGCCCAGGTCGAGTCTGTCGTACCACTCCTGCGGCGAGAAGTAGCCCCGCCGCTCGGCGAACAGCGTGCGGAACTGCGGCAGGAACTCGTCGCTGCGGATCACCTCGCCCGACTTCTTGCCCTGCTTGTTCACCGGGAAGACCAGGTGGAGGTCGGGGTGCGCCAGCGCCTCGATCTGCCGGCAGTCGGGACACTCGCCGCACGAATCGCCGTTGCGGCGGTGGCGGCAGCACAGGTACTGGACATAGGCTACGGCAAGGGCCAGCGTCCCGAAGCCCGAAGCCCCAGTGAAGAGCTGGGCGTGGCTCACGCGCCCCGCATCGACCGTCTGCGCCAGATGCCGTTTCAGATCGTCCTGTCCCGTTATGTCAGCAAATCGCATAATCCACTCCTTGCGGGGATTCAGCGGCCCCGTCCGCAGACTGCCCGCACCATCGCCCGCACGTCGATCCGCTCGCGGCGGATCAGATAGGCCAGATAGGATGCAAACAGCACGATATTAAACGTATAGCCGGCGAACATATTGTCTCCGACCCACGAAGAGAAGGCTTCGCAGAGGAGGAACAGCCCGAGGGCCACAAACACATACTCCCAGATCCGGCGCCACGGATAGGGCGTCGGGAAGAAGCGCCGGTTGAGCCACCAGCTGACCGCGACCATCGCCGATTCGCTGGCCAGGCGGGCCCAGGCGGCCCCGTAGTAGCCCCACAGCGGGATGAGCCAGCAGCCGAAGAGCAGGATGGCCGCCAGACCGGCCCCCGTGACGACGATCGCCAGCGAGGTGCGCTCCTCGCGCTTGTACCAGAACGAGAGGTTGAGCCAGACGCCCGTCAGCACGTTGGCCCCGAGCACGACGGGCAGAATGAAGATCCCCTCGCGGAAGTCCCGGCCCACGATCAGCGCGAAGAGGTCGCGGAACAGCGCGATGCCCAGGAAGATGACCATCGAGGCCATGACGTAGTATTTCAGCGCGGCGGCATTCATCGCCACGAAATCCGACTTCTTGAAGTTCGAGAGAAAGAAGGGTTCGGCGGCCAGACGGTACATCTGGTAGAAGAGCATCATGACCACGGCGATCTTGGTGATGGCCCCGTAGACGCCCACCTGCGCCATGGCACCGTCCGGAACGAGGTACTTGATGAGCTGGCGGTCGATGAACTCGTTGGCCGTGCCTGTCAGTCCGCCGACGAGCAGCGGCAACGAGTAGGCAAAAATGGCGCCGAGCAGCCGCCAGTCGATGCGCGGCACCGTGCGGTCGGCGGTGGTCAGGATCAGCAGCCACGTCACCGCACTGGCGATGAAGTTGGCCACGAACGCCCACCCTACGCCGAAATCGGTGGCGAAGAGGCCCGCCAGACCGAAGCCTACGGCAAAGAGGACGTTCAACACGACGTTGAGCGCCTTGAAGCCGACGAAGGTCATCGCACGCCCCTGTTCACGCAGACGCGAGAAGGGGATGCAGGCCGAAACGTCGAAGAGGATGATGAGCGCCACCCAGACGATGTACTCGGGATGGGCGACATAGGCCTCGCCCATCAGGCGGGCCACCCCGTCGCGGCAGAGGATCATCGCGCCGCAGAAGAGCAGCGCCGCGAGCGACGTGACGCCCCACGTGGTGGCGAAAAGCCGCCGTTTGGCCCCCTGCA
>ERZ857521.2381-NODE-2381-length-18234-cov-23.762363_pt1 | contig 18234 bp, 21 predicted proteins | sample MGYA00519701_ERZ857521 | MGnify/ENA primary metagenome ERZ857521 (study PRJEB31778, sample SAMEA3449346) | human gut metagenome | biome: human gut; feature: human-associated habitat; material: faeces | place: United Kingdom | collected 2010/2012 ...
AAGAAGTTCGAGTTGTCCGTCAGCTTGTTCTTTCCCTCCTTTCCCGTGATGTCGATGGCTACAGGCACGCCCTGACGGTCGGTATAGTAGATTTTCAGTGGCGTATCCTCACTGTGCTGGATGTGTTCCTTGTACATCAGGCACATGGCTGCATCACTCAGGGTCAGGAAACGGTCATATTCTTCGTTCATGCTGAAACAGTTTCCCGGAAAGGAACTGACAAATAGTTCCAGTTGGTTATAGGCATGTTTGCTGATGTGTATGCCCATGCGTCCGAAGGCGTTTTCCAGATGGTTCGTGCATTTCTGTATATCCGCATCGGCTGGTATGCCGACAATCAGATTGAAGTGAGTGTACACAAGCATCTTGCTCTCACGTGCCACTACTTCCTGGACTTTCTTGATGTCTTCTACTGCCATCTGGTTACTCGGATTCGGAATACTAGCATGTCTGTTTTTCTTCTTATCCAGCATTGACAGTTCCCGTTTCTGGTTGGGCATGAAAATCATCTGGTTATAGACCACTGTTTCCGCACCAGGTATGCTGTCGATGACCGATAACAAATCCACGGGCATGTCAGTGTTGTTCACCTCGATATTCGTATAGGGACGTATCAGCGAAGGAAGGGAGGCGTAGTCCACGTCCACAATACTGTACACCTTGCACCGCTTTCCACCCATTGATACCGTTTCGTCATCCACCTTGAAGTTTGTCATTGAAACGACGCGGTTTCTGAAGTCCATTGCGAAATAACGGTCCACATATTCGCTCGCTTCGCCCTTGTTTAAGAACTCCGCCTGTACTCCGGCATCACGTAACTGGTCTTGCACCTTGCGTATCTTTACGAGAAAATCACGCCACTTTTTACTGTCAAATGAAAACAGACGGCTTTTCTTGGCTTCCTGTGTGATAGTCAGGTAACAGATGCTGTCTGTGTATTCACGCCCCTTGAAGTACCGGAAATAGGCGGAGGAGAGAAACTCACGCTTCTCACCACTTGCATCCTCGAACTGCTTGCGCACGAAGATATCCTGTTTGTGGATGGCATAGCCTTCGCCCAGTGTTTGTGCGATAGCTGTAAGCAGATGTGTGTACTCATAATAACTGTCTATGTTCGCACAATATTTCTGCACCGGATTTTCCATTTTCAGTATCGCTGAGTATTCTCCTGTTTTAGTGTACAGTATCCCTACGCCTTTGACTTCTTCCACGGAGAAGTAAATATCCTGAAAAATCCGCTTGCGCTTTCCGCCCGTACCGAATGCGTAAACAGAGACGGCCATGCCAGCACACAGGGTGATGAAAAGAAGTAGGATGTATAGTGTCATTGTCACATATCATTAAATAAAGGCAGGCTGGCCATATTCCGGCGCAGCCTGCCCGCCGTTCAACATTCAACAGGGTCTCACGATGTCGTGAAGGCCTTTTCTTTTTCTTCTCATAACTTCTTGGAATAGGCGTAAACATATACGCCACGTCCGATTTTCTTGGTGTGAAGTCCTTTGCGTTGTTTGATCATGATGAGTGCGATGCCTGTGGATAGGACAACGGCTAATATGGCCAGCCCTACCACAAACCCCGCCAGGCAGTAGGCAACGATGAATCCGGCAATGGAACCACCGGCTACTCCTGCCGCCCAGTAGATGTAACGTCCCTGCATCCCCATAAACTCAAGAGGTCGTTGCAAGCCCTTGAACAGAGGGTAGTCAGGATAACGCTTGTCTTTCTCTTTCATGCCGCTACTGTTTTAGTTCCCGAGACCGAAAAACAACGGCAGGGCTTGTGCCGCAGCAATCAGGAAGATACAGGCACCGACGACCATCATGATTTTCTTCTTGACATCCTGCTCCTCGTTGTTCATGGCGATGTACACGCTGATGGCACCCACAATAGCCACGACTCCGGCAATGGCATAGCATAGCTTCACAACGATAGGAACATACTTGGCGATTTCCTCTGCTACCGTTGTCAAAGCATTGGTTCCGGCGGTATAGTCTCCGGCCGTATTCTGCGCCATGACTGTTGCCACACAGGTCAACAGCATAATAGCGAGAATCTGTACTCTTTTCATACACGCCAACTTACTCATCATTCTTCTGATTCTGTTTGTCATTCTTGCTTCTTGTTTTATTGGTTCATAAATAGTTTAAGCATCTTTGATACATCTCACGTCATACGCTTACTGCTGTTATATGCGATATCCGAAGAAAGCCGGGAATACAATCGAAGCTCCGATAATGAAAAGGCAAGCTCCGAACAGCCCGACAATGGACTTGACAATGCCTTCTTCTCCAGTGTTCATCTTGATGTATATCTGGAGCGCGGATACGATGGCGAATACCGAGGCGATAGCATAGCAGATGTATAGGACATACAGCATCATGGTCACAACAAAGTCGTGCATCGTTGCCAATGCGTCTGCGCCCCAGGTATAGTTCACGCTTCCGCTCTTGGCGAATGCGGAACAGGGGATTACGAGGAATAGGGTGCATAGTTTTTCTCTTGTTTTTGTCATCACTATAATTTGTCTTTTAGTGGCTTCCACTCTAATTTCGGACGGTTATCCAACTGTCCTCCCGATATCATGGCTTTGTACATCTCTTGTGATGTGTACGGATCGGACAGATAACCGTTTGTCTCTTCCATACGGGCTTCCATCTTTGCTTTCAGTCGTTCCAGACGTTCTTCTGCCGTCTCAACCGATGTTTCCACACTGTTTCCCTTCTTTTCTGATGGAACATCCGGCACTGATTCCGTGGCATATTTGGCACTTCCTACACTGAATCCGTTTTCTTCTTCAACGACATCCACGCTCTCTTCCGGGGTATCGTCTGTTCCAAGGTCAAATACCTCTTCCGTAGATTTTTCCTTGCCTCTTTTCCAATACAGGTCGCGGACGATATTCAATGCATAGTATATGATATACAGTATCGTCAGCACAAGAGCAAATATCCAGTATGATTTCATTTTACTAAGTATGATTTTAGATAAATATTTTTTTGTGCGACGGCAAAGAAATGTATTATATTCAGAAGCAAAAAGGATTTTTATCTGAAATCTAAATTTTGAATATCATATTTGTTATAAACGTAAAAATCATACTTAATTTTCATACTTAATCATATTTATACCGTAAAATCGGGCATAAAAAAAGCCCTCCTGGTGGAGAGCTTTTAGGGTGGGCTTGAAATAGGATAGGACCGATTACAATTTCTTTCCTCGCAGATAGTCGTTCAAATCTTTGTATTCACTGTAACGAGCAGTTTCATTGACTGTTTTTATCCCGAAAATTCCAGCAATGGTTTCCAGAGCCTTTTGCCCGGCAATATCATTATCCAAATAGCAGTGGATGTATGAATAAGGTTCTAATGCCTGTAGGGTTCTTTTCAGGTTACTGACGGAATTCATTACGAGATGGTCACACGGCGCATGTACGCATACAACGGTATCACCCGCCTGTTTCAGCGTCATGTAAGAGAGAAAGTCCATGAAACCTTCATATACGCAAATATGCTGCTGTATCGCATCGGGTTTGTAAAAGATGCATGTGATGTCTTTCTTCCGGATGCAGCCTTTATAATAAGGATTACGGATTTCATAGCCACCGGACATGTTTTCGAAGGCGATGGAGAAGTAGTGTCGCTTACGCAATTCATAATGGATTTCCAGACAATACCTCCGGGCAATATCCGTGTTTATGTAGCGTGACCGCAGGTAAGAGAGCAAGGCATGGTGTTCCAATGGCAATATCTTTATACCTCTCATAGCGTCTTCTGTTGTCGTATCAGGTTGTATTTGAGCAAGGGATGGCGGCAAAAGGGCCGTCTGGCAGGCAATCAGGCGCAGCGCCTCCGATACGGTGTGCATTCCATAAAGCCGCATGACGAGTTCAATAAGGCCGCCTCCTTCCGAAATGGCAAAATCATACCATTCGTTCAGTCGGTCATTCACCTTGAATGATGCCGTATGTTCTTCCCGGTATGGGGATAAATACCAATATTGATTGTTTGCTGTGCGTACCGGCTTGTATCCGAGTGATTGCAGGAAGTCCACGATACGTATCTGTTTTGCTTCTGATATATTCATTGTCTATATTACGTTTGGTATGGTTTTACAATATATACCCACAAACTAAACCGGCACGGTTCAGATATGAAATTGTTCGTTGTATATGTAGCCGCTGCCGGTTTTTCGAATGGCATCATGCTGGAACAGGAACTTGCATAGATTGACCAGTGTATTTCTGCCACGACTGTACCCGATGCTGTCATATCCTTTTTTTAGCGCGTCAAGCAAACATTGATATCCAGTAATGTCGCTGTTCCCGAATGCGACCTCCAATGCCATGCGGTGTTGCTGCTCCGTCATATCCGTATAGGATGATAGTCGTTCGCGTTTGTTCATCTTGAACTGATGGTTTTCCACCAGATGTGGCAAGGAATCGTCTCCTATTTCAAATGCAAACGGGGTAAACTCACGGTCTCGAATATGCATGGCCCGCACCTCGCTGATTCGTCCGTCTTCCGTGTTCTTTGATATCTGTAGTATGGTTTCGGCTTTGTTGTTCAGTTCGGTTCCAATGTGTCCGCGCGTATTGTCATCCCCTTTGTTCAAGTGAAGAACCGTATGTATATGCAGTTCGTAGTAGCTTGACCATCTCATAAGTTCATTGATAATATCAAGCGATTCACTTGGACTGTTGATGTCGTGAATAAGGTCACGTATGCCATCGATAATGACAAGGCCGATGTTCTTTTCTTCGTGAAGTGCCCAGCGGATGATGTCCCGTCTCTGGTCTGGCGTGTATTCACGCAGCACGAAGAACTCTATGCGGTCGGTCTCCTGGTCTATCGGCATTCCGGCAAGGGTGAGTATCCGTTGCAATACCTTGTGACAATGGCATTTGCTTTGTTCCGTATCAATATATAATACACGGTTTTTGCAGGATGGCAGATCCGCTTTATACTTCAGCACTTCTTTTCCTGAAAGAGCTGATGCTACGATGGCACTTACATTGAATGTCTTTTTACTTTTCGGTTTACCTGTGGACGCACTGAAATTTCCGAGTGTGGCCACCGTCACACCGTCTATCTGAACGATTTCCTGCGGAAAGTCATATTTTTCCGTTACATTCAATCGGATGTATTTCAGCAGCGAACGGTATTTTTCTTCATCTATCCGATGATTGTCTGGCAATGTCATCTCCGTTCTCATTTTTTCCCTCCTTTCCTGACTTTACTGTTTTTGCTTTGATAAATAATCTGGCTCGCCCGTTTCTCAATCTCCTCATGGGAAAGAAGCGAGGTACGTTTTATCCAGTCGTTCAAATCATCTCTGAGGATGAAGATATTCTTGCCATTAGGCTTGTACACTGTCAGTTCTTTCGTTGATGTCAGCTTATATACATAGCTTTTAGATACCTGTAGGTACTCCGCGACTTCGTCTATGTTTAGGAAATCCTTTGCAGCATAGGCAATCTTTTCTATTCGGGCAACATGGGACAGGAGTTCGTCCAGTGTCCCGAAACGCCTTAAAAAATTCTCTACATGCAGTATTTGTTTTTGGAATTCTTCCAGCGAATTGTTCTCTAGGAACCCTTTTAGGCCCTCTATACGTGCTACCAGCAAATCGATATCTTTTCTGTTCATTACGCATTCCCTCCCGTACAGGCTACCGCCTCGTCTGTTTGTATTCGATTCTTCATGGCCCATTCGCATAATTCCTTCCGATTGAAAAAGACAAGTTTACCGTTGGGCTTGTAATGCGGTATCTGCCTGGTCGAAGTGAGCTTGTAAATATAGCTTTCCGACAGCCCTAGATAGGCTGACGCTTCGGCTGTGGTCAGCACCTCCTTGACAGCCCAAATACGTTCATTGATTTGGTCTATACGGCCTTCGATGTCGGGAATCTTCTCCACTTCGTCCATTTTGCTTTCCAAAGACTTGATACGTTCTATCGGTTTTTCTGAAGTCATTGCAGTTATCACTTTTTCTATCCGGGCCACAAGGCTGGACAGCGACTTGTTTCCGTAAGTCATGTTTCGATGTCTCATTATTTTTCTGATTTTGTTTGACAAAAAGAGGTTGCCCTCCGCAGTAATCGATTACGGAGGGCAAAGTTATTGGCACAAGTCCGAACACTGATGTTGATAGTGTTGATTCTCAATGCACTTCTTAATAAAATTCTCAACAAATTTGGTTTCCTTTAGTTGACTTTCCTGCTTTTGATTCGTTCTATATAGCCATCTATAACGGACATGAACTTCTTTTCTGAAAGGCCGGGCTGTGTGTCTTTGACACGGTTTAGGGTCGAGGAGAGGTCATGTTGGTTAAGAAACTTTCGTCCAGATGAACTGATGATGAGTTTTCTCTTGGAAATGATGGCCTGCCAGTTATATGGGATAATTTCATACATGGCTAATTTATCCAAGAGTATCACCAGTCTGGTGTTGTTGCGGGAGGTAACAGGCTGCAATGTTCCGGCCATATAACGTGATGCCACATCGTCAGCATTCATCTGTTCTTTAAATAAATTGACCTCATTGGCAAGTTGCACAATGAGGTCAATCGTATGCCTATCAAGCAATGGCTTGATAATGTTGCCCGGTGAAGCTACGTGCCTGTTAGGAGATTCCTTACACGCTGATGCTGATTCCCGTTGCGGTAAGTCAGCAGCATAGAATTCATCCAGCAAGAGTGAAATTTCCACTTTACCGAGAGTGGGACGTACAAAATATTTGTGCGCTAACTCTTCGTGTTCACGTAGCAAAGCAACTACGGTGTAATAATTCTTCTGATGTTCATTCTTGCTCCATGCATCGGTCGCGTCGTGGTATCGCGTGGAGTGAATGAAGTCGAGCATGTACCGCCTGTAGCTCTTCTTGTTAGGGATTACTTCAGTTTTGTACAACTCATAGGCTTGTTTGACCAACCGGAATAGCCCTTGTTTACCGGTCTGTGCAGGCGTCCATTTGGAGCTGCACACCTTCTTCTTCAAAAAGAGAGAGGGGCAAAGTTTGTTTCTTTGTCATATTACTATATATTTTAGGTTGGGTTGGTGTCATCTTTACTGGCTGTTATAGGTGAAATGCTCTTTCTGCCGGACTTGTGTGTCCCGACATACTTGTCTGCTATGGTTTTGAGTTCAGTGTTGTATGTTTCCAGCAATCCATTCTTCACAAGAATACGGAAATTACTGTTCAAACTGGTCAGGTTCGGCTGTTTCCCATTCGACAAGCAGAAACATGCTGCACATTTTTTCCAGAGGTCGTATGGGTTGTCTGTTTTGAACGCTATATGTACAAAATACATTAGCTGGCTTTGTGACTTTATCCATTTTACTGGTTTCTTGAACTCTTTATCATCAAACAAGCTATTGAAGTCGGAAAGGGTAGTATTCGGGTCGATGTATTCTCCTTGGAGCAGGGCTGCAAACATTTTTTTTCTATCGGATTCTCTCCGGCTGGAATGAAATACTACCTTGCTTGTATGTATGGGACGCTTCGGGGGTATAAAATCCTCTTCCGACAGATTCTCCACGTGGTTGAATTCCTGGCAAATCTTTGCCAAGCGTGTATCGAATATATCCAGCCACCCGGCCCGTTTTATCCAACTATAACCGGTAATGAGACATTGTTTGTGAGGAATCTTGCCTTTGATCCGGAAGCAGCATTCGGCTTTTATCCACAAAGTCTTTTCATTATACTTGGAGAATGCCAAGTGTACGAAATAAGCAAGTTGCCGTTGCCCTTTCTTCCATTCCACCGGTACAGTGAATTTCTCTTTGTCGAAAATTCCCATAAAAGAATCCAAGCGTGTATCCGGGCTGATATACCCATGTTCAATTAAATTATTGAAGAGTTTTTCCTTGTCCTCATCTTCCTGTGGTGTATAAAATATCTCAATATCGTGTTTCGGACAGAGCTCGGAAAAATCAACCTCAGGATAGAGCCTTTTCGTCTTTGTGAAATCATCCGTCTTATACCTGGGAGGGTTACAGGTACTGATACGATAACTATTTTCACGATTCCACAATCTCTCAAAGTAAGCATAAGTATGCTGGAATCCGCAGATGGATGACACTGCGAAAGCTATGACTCTCAGTTGTATGGTCTGTGTCTGTGGCAAAGGTTGGAAATGACTGTCCAGCATACCGGCATTCACGGCCCTTTGCAACAGGGTTGCCACCTGTTTATTGGCCAAAGGCTCTGTGAGATCAGCATATTGGCTTTTATGTTCCTCCTTATATTTGTCACATATTGACATTAATTCTTTTAGGCTTTTTACATAGTTCTCAAGTGAATATATATAAGCAGCTCCGGTATTATTCCTATGTTTCTTAATATAATCTTCCACCAGATCGGTAAAGCCTATATTCCTTATTTGCCAGACCAAACTATTGGAAGGGTTCTTTTTTATATATTGAATGATTTCCTGTGTCCACTTTGCAAGATAGGACAATTCGGGTGATAGTGATTCTATCTCTTTTCCAACATCGACCCGATATTTCCATTCACCGATAATACGATTGATTTTGGCTATTTTGATAACGACTTCCTGTTTTGTCATAAATTGTGTGGTATTTATTCAATTTCTGGAATTAAAGATACTGCATTCTGTTTACTCTTGTCTAATACTTTGGCATATATTTGTGTTGTGGAGAGCTCTCGATGCCCAAGCAGCTTTGATACGGTGTAAATGTCGGCACCGAGATCAAGCATCAGGACTGCAAAGGTATGACGCCCGCAATGGAACGTCAGCTCCTTGTACATTCCAGCCGCCATACACCAGCGTTGAAGTTCCACAGAGGTGAAAGAACCGTATGTAAATCCTGAAAAAACCCTGTCTTCAGGATTGCCTCTTTTTCCCAAATACTTCTCCGCCTGGGGGGTGATATCGAGATATTCCTGTCCACCTGTCTTTTTCTGTTTGAATATAATTCGAGTGAAATCACCGAATTTCTGCACATCGCCCCAAGTTATCTTCTGAATGTCACTTTTGCGAAGCCCTGTCAGGCAGGAGAAAAGGAAAGCACGTTTCAGGGCGGGATAACGACAAGGGGTAGCCGCCAGTTTCTTAATTTCCTCCAGTGTCAAGTAATCACGCTTCACTTCAGCGGCCTTGAATCCCTCAATGCCCACAAGAGGATTATAAGGCATGATACGGTTGTTGAATGCATGGTTAATGCAAGCGCGGAGCTTGTTAAAGTAAGATAGCTTAGAGTTCTGCGACAACCCCTGGAACGAATCTCTTTCCATACGGGGGTGAACCCGTTTGTGCGTGTCTTTTTCCACATTATTCAAAAACTCTTTGAATCCAAGGATAAATTCAGGTGTAACATTACGAAACGTAGTTGACTCATCACAGTACATTTCAAGGTAGCGCAGACAGCTGTGCCAGTTTCCATAATTTCCCTTCGAGTCTTTTCTTTTTTTCCGTTCTTCTACCATTTCACGGAAATATTCAAGAAACGGTGTGTCGTCCTTGAATTGCCTAGTGAATGAATACTCACCGTTTTGGATTTCAATTAACCGCTTTGATTTAATAGCTTGCGCCGTGGCAAGTGTCTGACGGTTTTGTTCCTTTTCAGCTGGTGTTTTAGCATCAATCAGATACAGTTTCAGATACTCCTTATGGCGCTTACCATTCCGATAGATATCGAGGTACAAACTCATACCGCCGTTAGACAATCGCTTCTCACGAAGTTTAACCGGCTCTTTCTGTGTAATTGCATCGTTCTTTGCCATATCCTTCTTTATTTATAGTAGGTTTACTCATTTATCTTGCCATTTGTCCCACGAGGGACAGTATTTTGTCCCTCGGAACACGTTCGGGGGACAATCTGGGGACAAAAATACAGAAAAAATATGCAAATACGTAGAAAATATGGAGAAAAAGAACAAATATAATTTTCTTAAAAATGCTTGATTTTGTGCATTTTACAGAGTTATATTTGTTCTTTCTTAGCTTTTCTTTTCACGGCATTATTTTCCGATGCAAAAATGCTTGAATATATTCCCGAGTACTTCATCAGTGGTTATTTGTCCGCCGAATATCTCTGCAAGATGGAATAGACATTCGCGTAAATCCTGACTTAGCAGATCGCTTGGAATTTGTGTAGATAGTCCTTCCTGTACACGGTGAATTGATTCAAGTGCATGGTTTAGTGCCTCATAGTGACGGATATTGCTTACAATGACATCATTTTGTGAGATGTCAGGTAGAGTGACGTAGTCAACTAAAAGTTTCTGAAGTTCAGAAATGCCATTCTTCAGCTTTGCTGATAACGGCATTATGCGGACATCTTCCGGAAGACCATTGAACTTTATATTGGAACTGTCATCTATAAGATCAGTCTTGTTAAGTACAATGATTAAGTGTTTGTTTTTACAGCGTGGAATAATTTTGTCAGCCAATTCTTGATATTGTTCTTGTGCACAGGTGGCATCTATGATCCAGAGAACTATTTCTGCCTGATCTAATTTCTGAAAGCTGCGTTCTATGCCAAGACTTTCTATCTCGTCATTTGTTTCACGTATTCCTGCCGTATCAATGAAGCGGAATGTGATACCTTCAAGATTTATTGTATCCTCTATCACGTCACGCGTTGTTCCGTGTATGTCGCTCACTATAGCACGTTCTTCATTCAATAACACGTTTAGCAATGTTGACTTACCGGCATTTGTCTCTCCAACAATTGCTACCGGCACTCCGTTCTTTAGAGCATTGCCAACACTGAACGAGTTTACAAGATGCTGGATGACATTTTCAATATGCTGTGCGATGTTTTTCAGTTCGGAACGGTCTGCAAATTCCAATTCCTCATGGTCGCTGAAGTCAAGTTCAAGTTCCATGAGAGAAGTGAGATGTATAAGTTTGTCACGCAAATCGGACAGCTCACGACTGAACCCTCCACGCATCTGATTCATGGCCATACGGTGTGTAGCTGCAGAGGTCGAGGCAATAAGGTCTGCCACAGCTTCTGCCTGGCTCAGATCCATCTTACCGTTTAGGAAAGCTCTTTGTGTATATTCACCCGGTCCGGCGGCACGACATCCGTTTTTTATCAGCATTTGCATGACCTGTTGCAGTATGTATGATGAACCGTGACAGGATATTTCTACGGAATCTTCTCCTGTATAAGAGTGTGGTGCACGGAAAATGCTTATGAGAACCTCGTCTATGATCTCATTATCGTTATTTCTGACATATCCGAAGTTCACCGTATTTGCCTTGCGTCCTTTAAGAGGAGTATGGTGCTCATCAACAGGTTTGAATATCTTATCTGTGATTTCTATGGCCTCCGGTCCGGAAACTCTTATTATACCGATAGCTCCTCCCGTTGCTGTCGCAATGGCGCATATTGTATCTTTTTGTTCCATTATGTATAAAATGTATTTTCGAAGTAGCTATTGTGCAAAATTACTCAAAATATTCTGAATAAGCACGGTTGGTGATTATACTTAGTAATCTTAACCATTATTACAAACGGTATTGTCCTGTACGGGAGTATGTCTGAACCGGTATCTGTTGTGTGACGTATAGTTCTGATGTGTAGATTGTAGTGATTAATGTTTGCTGTATAGGGTTTCAGATATCAATTCGCAGATCTGTTCGAGATAGAGTTTGTCTGTTTCATCAAAATTATTCAGGCGATCGCTGTCTATGTCTAAAACTGCTTCGACGTTGCCTTGTGAGAACAGCGGCACCACAATCTCTGATTTTGACAGCTGACTACATGCAATATGACCATGGAATTTCTCAACATCTGGTACTAACTGGGTTTGTTTCTGCTCCCATGCAGTACCACACACACCGCGTCCCTTCTTAATATGATAACAAGCCACACTACCTTGGAATGGGCCAAGCGACAGTTCTTCTCCTTTAACTATGTAGAAGCCGACCCAGAAAAATCCGAAAGCTTCTTTCAATGCCGCCGATACGTTGGCCATGACACTGACTTCATCGTATTCCTGACATATCAGAGCCTTTAGTTTCTTTATAAATTCTTCATAACAAACCTGCTTGCTTTCTACAGGAGAGCTGAAATCTATTTCTGTTGCCATATTATAATAAAATTATGCAGAAATTTATATCTGCTTTTTATTCATGTTAAATTAAATAAAAGTGTATATGTTGTGGGTATATAGCACTAATATAATTTCAAAGTTACTGAAATTATCGGGCATTTTGCTAAACTTTTTTTCAAATTCTTTCTAAAACCGTTATTTTCATGTAATTTTGCATGCTCAAATCATGCAAGATGGCAAAATATAGTGAGGACGAGTTGTTGTGGAGGCATATTCTGACACGTTTCAATAAAGGAATAAGTCAGTATGGACTGATAGATGACGGCGACAATATAATGGTGGCCTTGTCGGGAGGAAAAGATTCCATGGCTCTGTTATCATTGCTTGCTGAAAAATCACGTATATTCAAGCCTCGTTTCTCTGTCGTTGCCGTGCATGTAGTGATGCAGAATGTTGGTTATAAGTCGGACATCGACTATCTTCGGGACTTTTCTGCAAGTCTCGGAGTTCCGTTCTTTCATGTGGAGACGTCGTACGAATATTCAGAGCAGTCCGGGAAACCACATTGCTTTCTGTGCTCATGGAACCGTAGAAAAGTTCTTTTCTCAAAGGCAAAAGAGATGGGATGTAATAAGATTGCTTTGGGACATCACATGGATGACATTCTCGAGACATTGCTCATGAACATGTTGTTTGCCGGAAGTCCAAGTCCTATGGCTCCGCTTTTGAAGATGAACAAGTTCGACATGACGATCATACGTCCTATGTGTCTCATACGCGAACGTGATTTGTCCCGGTTGGCGGAGGCTCGGGGATTTCGTGAACAGACCGTGAAGTGTCCGCATGAGCGTGCTACCAACCGTCTCAGGATGAAGCAGCTGCTTGCCGAGATGGAGCAGATTAATCCGGAGGCTTGTTACAGTCTTTGGAGGTGTGTTGACAAGATGTTGTCGGCCGAACACATGGCCGATGGTGAAAATGATTAAGTTTTTTAGGATAATAATAAATATATTATGGCATTACAAAGCGTTTATACTGTAATCTTATTGATTTTTTCAAATGTGTTTATGACTGTTGCATGGTATGGCCATCTCAAGATGAGAGAGGAGTTCAGCTGGTTCGCGTCTTTACCTCTTATTGGAGTGATTGCTTTCAGTTGGGCAGTGGCATTTTTCGAATATTGTCTGCAAGTGCCTGCCAACAGAATCGGCTTCAAAGACAATGGCGGCCCGTTCGACATCATGCAGCTTAAGGTCATCCAGGAAGTCATTACCTTGACGGTGTTCACTGTCTTCTCTGCCCTCGCATTCAAGACCGAATTACGTTGGAATCATCTTGTAGCTTTTGTGCTGCTTGTTCTTGCTGTATATTTCATATTTAAGAAATAAATTTATCGGATAATTTACATATCCGCCATTATTGCGTATTTTCACGAATACGGTGGGGCAACGTATATGATGATAGATTCGTATGGACGATAGTATAAATCCATACGAATCTATTTTTTTATCAATACATGTGATTGAGCTGAGTTCAAGTTGATGATATTGCATTATCAGATTGAACTCAGCTTATCAATAAAGTCGTAAGTTTATGGTAATGACTTTCCTTAAAGAATCTGATATGAGTAATGACACATAAAAAACGTAATACACCTGCTGGATGGTTTCAGTTGTGGCAATGTAAATATTTTTTTGTTATAAAAGAGATGATTTCCGCTTGTTTATCGTTTTATTGCATTATATTTTATATCTTTGTAAAAAGAAAATATATGAAAATAATAAATATAGAAGATACATCAAGAAATGACATCCGGCTGTTAGAGGAAACATACCATAACTTGCAACAAGCATAGTCCAAAATATTCTTAATTGTCCCCGACACACATTCTTTAAGGAAGATATAGTGTATCAGAGCTCCAAGGGTAAATCAGTTAAAAGTATCAGACTAACTTCCTCTATCTAAGTATGCGATAAATATTGCAGAGATGATTGAACCCAATAATGAGGAACTTTCAGAAAAGAAAACAATCATAACAACACTACAAGGTATTGACGCAATATTGAATAATAAGCAAGAAGACAAACCTATCAATAAGGGATTACATTTAATAGCAGGTTTCATCGCTTCTACAGTGAAATCAACATTGAATAATAATCAAGATAAACGGAATTTAATTGTTTCAGAAACGATAGTTGATTTAGCCATTGATTTCTTCTGCAAAATATAAAACTATAAAATGGATAAACAGATGAACCGAATAAAATAAAAGATATGCTTGAAAAAAGACATTAAATAGACATGGCGTGCAAAGAAACTTGGTAAGAACTTTTGTGTTGTTAATTTCTTCGTTTGTAATAGTAAACAACAGCTGTGTGAGATTGATAGAATTACATATAGATTAAAAAAATTAATAGAAAAAATAGAATGTATGAAACTTCAAGATATTTTAAAAGATTCTAATTATAGTCTAGATCTTTTCTCTAAACAATCAATTGAAAATCTAGAAAACAAAATAATAGAGAAAATTGATAAAAAAGGTAAGGTTTATTATTGTGTCAATTGCATTATTCGTAATAAGGAGATAAAATTAACTCCCGAAGAAATCGTCAGACAATTATATACCGAGACCTTAATATCTGTTTACGGATATAGCAAAGAGCGTATAGCTTTTGAATATCCAATATATTTTGGACGTGAAACAAAACGGGCAGACATCGTAATTAGAGATGCTGATGATGCAAGCGTTGCCTATATTATTGTTGAAGTAAAAAAACGAAAGCCAAAGATGGCCGAGAACAACTTAAATCATACACACATGCGACAGGTGCAAGTATGGCAGTCTGGACTAATGAACGACAATAGCATATTACCAACGAAAGACCCCCAACTATTTTAAAGATATTCCCAATATACCTAAAAACAAAGAAACACTTGCAGAAATCTTGCAAGCCCCCTATACTATGCAAGATTTAATAAATGAAGATAAACTGACTAAAACTGGAAAATCTCTGAAAGATCTTATTCTAGAAATGGAAGATGAAGTTTTAGCCAACGCAGGTGTAGATGTATTTGAAGAAGTGTTTAAACTCATTTTCGCGAAATTATATGATGAACAAATAGGTGCTACAGATAAGACTTATAATTTGGAATTTAGAAACTCTGGCCAAAGTGATATTCAACTTAAAGAAAAAATAGAATCTTTATTTAAAAGAGCATGTAATAAATGGCCCGGAGTATTTGCTGAAGATGCAAAAATATCACTTACTCCGCCACATTTGTCTATTTGTGTCTCATCCCTTGAAGGCGTAAAACTCTTCAACTCAAATTTGGATGTTGTAGATGAGGCCTTTGAATACCTTATTAACAAAAGTAGCAAAGGCGAGAAAGGACAATATTTTACTCCTCGTTATGTCATTGATATGTGTGTAAAAATGCTCAATCCGACACAAGAAGAGACAATGATTGATACTGCTGCCGGAAGTTCCGGCTTCCCTGTACATACGATTTTCCATGTATGGAAGCAAATGCAAATTTCTGCTAACAAACCGGTAAATCATCTGTTTACAGCTACGCCCAAAGGACATGAGGAAACAGAATATGTACAAGAAAAAGTATTTGCTATCGATTTCGATGAGAAAGCTGTTCGAGTTGCTCGTACCCTCAATCTAATAGCAGGGGATGGTCATACTAATGTATTACATCTCAATACGCTTGACTATGCTCGTTGGGCTACAGTCACTAAGGATGAAGATTGGATCGACACCTATAATGAAGGATTTAAGAGACTTAAGAAATTACGCATTGGAAATGATTTTTCTCATTTTGGATTCGATGTCTTAATGGCTAATCCTCCATTTGCAGGAGAGGTAAAAGAAGGTCAGATTTTAAGTCGTTATGAGTTGGGAATGAAAGGAGGTAAAGCGCAAAAGAGTGTTAGCCGTGACATCCTTTTCATTGAACGAAACCTCAACTTTCTAAAGCCCGGAGGTCGTATGGCTATTGTCTTACCACAAGGTCGTTTTAACAACAGTAGCGATAAAGCAATTCGCGAATATATTGCGGAACATTGTCGTATTTTGGCTGTAATCGGGCTTAATGGTAATACGTTTAAGCCTCATACCGGAACAAAAACCAGTGTGTTACTGGTGCAGAAATGGGATGAAGTTCTTTGTCCCAAAGTGGATGACTATAATATATTCTTTGCCACCCAACAAAAAGAAGGAAAGAACAATAGTGGCGACAAGTTATATTGGAAGACTGACAAAAGCGGATCAACTACAGATCCAAAGTTGGCATTATGCGATAAATATGGCCATCCAATAGTATACCATGATTTATTTGCAACCATAGAATATAACTGGAATGAACAAACTCATACCAATGACATAAAGCAACTTACTCCTGACGGTATTGCTGAAGCTTTTATTGAATTTGCGAAAAAAGAGAAATTGTCTTTTTTCGCGGATGCCCCTTTAATGAAGTAAAATATGAGACTTTATTAGAGGGGTTAGAAATAAGTATAATAAAGAAAAGTTCTGCAATAAATTCTGTAAAAGAAACAAGATGGGATAGTGAATATTACATAAAAAGTATTACAAAGACGTTAGGAGTTTTGGAAAAATGTAGGATAATTAAGTTTGAAGAATTGTGTAATTTTATTAAAAAAGGGATATTTGATCTTTCACCAGATTATTATGTTAATGTTGGAGTTCCATATATAAGAACAACAGAAATAAAAGATCCGAATATTGATTTTAATTCAACTGTTTTTTAGAAGAGAAAATACATGATGCTAATAAGAATACAGAATTAAAACCATATGATATTGTTTTTACAAAAATTGGCTCATACATTGGTGATGTCGCATTGTTACCAAAAACATATATGAAGTATAATTTTTCACAAAATGTCGCAGGTGCTAGTCTTAAAGATCAGAAATATGGAGCATATTTATTATCTTTCTTTATTTCAAAATATGGTCAAACACAGATTAAAAGGAGTTCTATGCTGTCAGGGCAGGGAAAAATAGAATTATCTGATATTAGACATTACAAAATTCCATTTTTTTCTGATTCTTTGCTCAGTATTCTGACTTTAGTAATAGATAGAGTAAATGATTTCAAAAGTAAAGCAAATGAATATTATAATGATAGTTTAAAACTACTTAATAAAATACTAAATATTAATCCTGGTAATTTCAAAAAAAGTACAATTTCAAATAAACGTTTTTCTGAGGTTATAAATAATAATCGGTTTGATGCAGAATATTATAGCCCGCAATACGATGAATTATTTTCTCATCTAAGAAAATATAAAACTAAACGATTATCTGAAATAGTCAAAATTCAAAAATCAATAGAACCAGGTAGTGATGCCTATATAGATAAAGGTGTTCCATTTTTACGAGTTTCTAATTTAACAAAATTTGAACTTATCGACAGCAATATCTATTTGTCACAAGAACAGTACAAGGATGTGATCCGACCTCACAAGGACACGATTTTGCTTTCAAAAGATGGAAGTGTTGGAATTGCATATAAAGTCGATAGCGATATGGATATTATAACGTCGGGTGCTATTTTACATTTGACAATTACCGACAAAAGAGTAATGCCGGATTATTTGACACTTGTACTTAATTCCATTGTTGTTAAGATGCAGGCAGAACGAGATTCTGGTGGTTCTGTTATACAACATTGGAAACCTTCTGAAATCGGAAATGTTATTATCCCAATGTTAGAACCTGAAGTACAACAGGAAATAACAAATAAAGTTTGTGACAGTTTTAGGTTACGAGGGGAAAGTGAACGCTTATTAAATTTCGCAATATCAGCAGTAGAAATTGCTATTGAACAAGGAGAAAATAAAGCATTAGAATTGTTAAATCAAAGTCTATGGCAATAAATACACACATCAGCAAATGGATTGAAAAATCCGAACCGGATTTTTACACTATGTTTATCAAATCCTGGATTCCGTATAATGCATGGTATATGCATAATTTCTATAGTGAAGATGATAAGCGAACAAGCGATAAAAGCATTATTAGATTCATTGGAACAGCTCCGAATCTCTATAAGAATAGAATAATAAGTTTATTGCAAGGTACAGACAATGATTCTTTAAGATTTAAAGAATTGTTATGGAAATTATAGTTAAAAAGAAATGGTTTGCGAATTACACAAACGAAATTTGAGAGTTAG
>ERZ857521.2387-NODE-2387-length-18193-cov-3.916694_pt1 | contig 18193 bp, 11 predicted proteins | sample MGYA00519701_ERZ857521 | MGnify/ENA primary metagenome ERZ857521 (study PRJEB31778, sample SAMEA3449346) | human gut metagenome | biome: human gut; feature: human-associated habitat; material: faeces | place: United Kingdom | collected 2010/2012 ...
TCGCCCCAATACTTCATATCCGGACTGAAGCTGATATAAATATCACCGAAAGGAGTATGTCCGTTATCACTCGGACGGCTCAACATCGCAAATTTGCCATTAATCTTCTGAGGGAACAATACACCATTACGGTTGAAAGGCAAGAAAGCATTCTCACACTGATAGAAATCCACAAAATCGAACGTATAGCCGATACCGATTGTAGGGCCATGATAACCATTGCACCACGTAATCCAATAACGGTCTTCAATCCAAGTTACACGCGGGTCATACTTATAATCAGATTCAATCATATCCGTATTACCGGCCTTGAACTGAATCGGTTCGTGATTAATATCCCAATGAATACCATCCTTGCTGAAACCTGCAAAGATATTCATCTGAACCGCTTTGTTGTCACAGCGGAATACACCGGCATACCCTCCGTTGAAGGGGACGACTGCACTATTAAATATACTATTGGAACTTGGGATATGATAACGTCCTATCACCGGATTTTCCGAATAACGCCACATCACATCCTTACAGCCTTCCGGACGTTCTTCCCAGGGCAGATTTGCCGCATTCGCCACTGTTTTCAAATCATTCATAACCATAATCAAATTGTATTTGTTATATTCGGGCACAAAGGTAGTAAGAATTTGAGAATTGAGAATTGAAAATTAAAAATTGAAAGTTAAAACTCCCTTTATAAGTCTTTAGTTTGGGAGTTTGTCAGTTCGTATGGGCCTATGAACTGACAAACTCACCTCTTAATCCATTTACAACTTAAACCGGTACATCTCCGCCAGCGTCTTTTGGTAATCATTCTGCAATTGCAGGTAATTCTGCATACTCTGATAAAAAGTCGTAACATTGACAAAATATTCCACCATCGAAAGTTGTCCGGCCTGGATCGCTTTGTTCAGGAGCGCAATACTATTCTGTTGCTTCAGCACCACAGCATATTCGTCTACCGACTTTTTCAACTCTCCCGCTTTCGTCCATAACTGATGCAAAGCTGCGGTCTGCGTCTTCATGGTTCCCGAAAGACGCTGATTAGCCGCATAATGCTCTGCTTTCGCCTGTTTCACCTTATTCCTGTTGGAGAAAAGTGGGATAGATACTCCCACGATAAAACCGTTAAAGCGCTCACCTCCACTTGACGGATTCATACGGTACCCCACCGTCAGATTCGGAAGCCATTGATTTTTCGCCACAGCAATCTGCCGTTCAGCAGCAGCCTCACTCCAGACCAATTCATTCACTTCCGGCAACTCACCCAGTGCCTCTAATTGAAAGGCCTCAAAACTCACGGGATATTCAGGTACTGACCGGTACACACTATCCGTAAACTCAATAGCCACCCCCCCATTCAAGGCTTTCAGTTCTTCCAATTTCGCTTTGCGGGCCGCCTCATTCTGGCGCGTCTCGTTGCGGGCATTCAGCAACTCAAGCTCTATCTTATTCACCTCAATGATATTGGTCGCGCCTTTTTCCAATTGCGTATCGTAAAAACGGCTCAGTTCTTCCGCGTTATGCAGACGCTCATCCAGCAATGCCTGTAAACGATTCAGATAAATCAAGTCCATGCACGCCAGCTCTGTCTGCAAAAGAATCTGTTGGCGCAAAGCAGATTGCTGGGCATCGAATGTACGGAAACGTTCCTGATTCAATTTGCCACGCTGAGCATAAAGGGTGGGAAAATCAAAAGCCTGACTCGCCACCAATTCACCGGTAAACCCCATTCCCTCGTGATTACCCCACAAGTGCGAATAGGTCACCGTCGGATCTGCCAAGTTGTTTTCCGAACGGGCCTGCAACTTCAACGCTTCGGTCTGCGACTCTCCCGCCTTCAACATCTTATTATTCTGTCTCACCGATTGCAATACCTCATCTATACTCTTCGCCACAACCGGTGTCTGTTGTGCCCCAGCCGTCAGGCATCCTACCGACAGCACAAGGCTCATTATGATTTTCAACTTCATTGTTTCTTTACTAATAATTAAGTACTCACAAACCTATCATTTCGATGTTTCTTGCGACTCCTTATTTATCATCAAATAGATAATAGGAATAATGAAACCGTTCAAGAAAGTAGAGGAAAGCAAACCACCGAGGATCACCTTCGCCATCGGACTTTGAATCTCATTCCCGGGAAGATCACCGTTGATCGCAAGCGGGATCAACGCAAGCGCAGAGCTCAATGCCGTCATCAGAATCGGATTCAAACGATCTAACGACCCCTGAACGACCGCATGCTTTAAGGTCGCGCCTTCACTCCGCAATTGGGTATAGTGGCTAATAAGCAACATACCATTACGCGTAGCGATACCAAACAAGGAAATAAAGCCGATAATCGCCGGTATGCTGATTTCACCGGAAGTAAGACAAAGAATGAATACTCCCCCGATCAGCGCCAAAGGCAAATTCAGCATCACTACGCCACTCTCACGAGCATCCTTGAATTCGTTATACAGCAAAAGGAAGATTACAATCAGCGACATAAATGAAGTAAGCAGCAAAGTACGGCTGGCCGCCTGTTCGCTTTCGAACTGTCCGCCATATTCGATATGATATCCTTCGGGCAAATGTATTTTCTCGTTGACGGCTTGCTGAATGTCATTTACCACCCCATGCAAATCCCGTTCCGATACATTGGCACTGATAACGATTTTCCGTTGTACGTTTTCGCGGTTTATCGTATTCGGTCCCGAAGCCGAGCGTACATCCGCCACATAACTAAGCGGAACCTTTACCCCATTAGCATCAATCATCATATCCCGAATGGCATCCATCGTAACACGACTATCATCCGAAGCCTTTACCGTCAGGTCAAAAGTCTTGCCATCATCATAAACCTGACTGACCACTTCACCCCCTAACATCACATTCACATACTCGCCAAACTCAGGCAAAGGAATGCCATACTTGGCAAGTATCTCACGTTTCGGCGTAATGGTCAACTGAGGACGCTCGATCTGTTGCTCCACCTTCAGGTCTACCAATCCCTCTATGCCCTGCACCGCATCTTTAATCTGATTGCCGATGAGGAACATCCGATTCAAATCCGTACCAAACAGTTTGATGGCAATATTCGCCTCCGTTCCGGAAAGCATCGCATCAATACGGTGTGATATAGGCTGACCAATCTCGATATTCGCCCCTTTGATTGTCGAAAGCTTCTCACGGACATCATTCGTCACCTCTTCACGCGAACGATCTTTTAGCTCAAACGGAGCCTCAATCTCGCTGACATTTACCCCTAAGGCATGTTCATCCAGTTCGGCCCGCCCCGTTTTTCTCGCTACGGTCTGAATCTCCGGGACCTGCATCAGCAACTCTTCGGCACGGCGGCCCATGCGGTCTGATTCCTCCAAAGAGATACCCGGCAACGTACTAACATTAATGGTAAATGATCCCTCATTAAACGGAGGCAGGAAGCTGCGCCCCAATGTAAAGAAAAAGCCTAACGCTACAACAAAGACCGAAAACGTACCCAACAATACCGCTTTTTTGTGGGCAATAGCATAAACCAGAGCCTTCTCATAAACGACACGCAATTTACGCGCCACCCACGCATCCTGCGGCGGTTTCTGCCCTTTGTTGCGGTCCAACAGATAGCTGCACAACACCGGGGTCAAGGTCAAGGCTACAACCGTAGAGGCAAACAAGGCTACAATAAAAGCAATACCCAGCGGTACCAGCATACGTCCTTCCATCCCCGTCAGGAAAAAGAGCGGCAAGAAACTTACCACTATAATCAATGTAGAGTTCAATATCGGCATTCGTACTTCACGGGAAGCATCAAACACGACCTCCTTCGTGGGACGTTGCTGGTCAGCCGGAAGCAAGCGATTCTGACGCAATCGTTTATATACATTTTCCACATCAACAATCGCATCGTCCACCAACGACCCGATAGCAATTGCCATACCTCCCAAGCTCATCGTGTTTATGGTCAATCCCAAATAATGTAACGTAACGATAGAGAAAAGCAAAGACAAAGGCAACGCCACTAACGATATTACCGTAGTCCGCACATTCATTAAGAAAATGAAAAGAACGATCACGACAAAGAAACTTCCCTCAAACAAACTTTGCTTTACATTATTGATAGAGCTATCAATAAAACGGCTCTGGCGGAAAATATCCGTCGAGATATGCACATCTGCCGGCATATTCTTCTGAAGTTCCGCCACGATAGCATCCAGCTTAGCCGTCAAATCAATGGTACTGGTATTGGGCTGCTTCGTAACAGTAATCAGCACAGCCGGCTTGCCCTTCTCGGAAGCCAATCCCAGTTTCGGACTTTTTCCGCCCACCTTGACCGTTGCAATATCCTCCAAGAGGACCGGAGTCTGATCTGGCGTCAACGCCACTACTCCTTTAGCTATCTCTTCCGCCTTATCGGTGGATAGCACTCCACGAATAATATACTCGTTCGAGTACTCATACAGCACACCTCCATTGGCATTTTGGTTCATTTGCCGGCAAACCGCAAGCACCTGATCCAGTCCGATACCATAATGTTTCATGCGTGCCGGATCCAGCAATATCTGATATTCCTTGATATCCCCCCCGATCACCGCTACCTGGGCTACCCCTCCCGTAGAGAGCAGGCGCGGACGGATGGTCCAATCGGCAATAGTACGCATATCCAAAAGCGATGTAGAATCAGAAGTCATACCCAGAATCAGCATCTCTCCCAAAATAGAGGATTGCGGACCTAACGTAGGCTTACCCACATTCTGCGGTAAATCCTCACTGACTATCGCCAACTTTTCAGAAACGATCTGGCGGGCACGATAGATATCCGTACCCCAATCAAACTCTACCCAAACCACAGAGAACCCGGTGGTCGATGAGGAGCGTACCCGACGTACATCCATAGCCCCGTTTACGGCCGTCTCTACAGGAAACGTAACCAGGCGCTCGACCTCTTCCGGAGCCATGCCATTCGCTTCGGTCATCACCACCACCGTCGGAGCATTCAGATCCGGAAAGACATCCACATCTGTATGAAAAGCGGTATAGGTACCTCCTATCATCAATAATACAGCACAAACCAATACCAACAATCGGTTGTGCAACGAATAATGTATAATCTTGTTCAGCATAACTATCTAAATTGAAAATTAAGCGTTGAAAATTGAAAAAGGCAAGACAATAACCCTTGTCCGTTTTCAATTTTAATGATGGTGTGTATGCGCCGGTATCGCGTTCGAGGCCGAAGCCAGTTTAATCTGATAAGCCCCTTTGGTCACCACCTCATCGCCAGCTTTCAATCCGGAAAGGATTTGGACCGTCTCACCATTGTCTGCTCCTAAGGTCACATATTGCTTTTTATAGCAATCCTCGTCCAACCGGAGGTAGACACAATAAAGGCCCTGCTCCTCAACCAAAGCCGAGGTCGGCACACTCAATACCTGCTCCATCAGTTTTCCCAACAAATAGACTTCTACATACGATCCGGCTATTACCGCCCCCTTGTTATCAAATTCAAACAAAACCGGGATATAAAAGGAATTGTTTCCGGAAGATTTTCCATACGAAAGCAGACGTCCGTCCAGATCGTCCAGCTTATATACCTTATCATCATACGGTGTCTTGAAATGAGCCGAACGGATCATCGGCAAACGGGCATAATTCTTCTCTGAAACATCCGCACGAAGCAACAACCGATTGTTTTGAGAGATTGTAGCCAACGGCTGGCCCACCGTTACATAATCGCCCTCTTTAACCAATATATTCTTTAAGAATCCGGTCATCGGAGCAGTTACCGCTACACCCCGAACCGATTGCTTTCCCTGAATGGCATCATAAGCCACCTTGGCATTCTCGTAAGTCAAGCGTGCCTGTTCATAGTCCTTTTGAGAGACAATCTTATCTCCGATCAATTGTTCCATGCGCTCAAACTCTTGCTTGGCGGTCTGATAAGCATTCTTGACACGTGTGGCCACATCTCCGTCTGATAATGTATTGGAAGCCAAGCTCAGTACCGGCTGACCTTTCCTTACGGCCGTCCCATCCACAAACCGGGTATCTCCCAAAGTAACCACTCCGGGAACGGTAGCTACCAGAACCGTTTCAGAACCTTGAGCCGACTGTATTTGTCCGCTGGTCTTGATCACTTCCGAGAAAACACCCGGCTGTACAGTTTGGGTTTGCAGGCCGATAGCCTCGGCGTCCTGTTTTTTAAATACCACCTCGCCAGCTCCATGCGCCTCATGGGCATGCGCTTCCTCCTCTTCATGATGCATCTCATGATCATGCTCATGCTCCTCGTGTGCCGCCTTCTCAGCGCAACCTCCTACGATTAACGCCATAGCCAATGCACACGCCATATATATCTTTTTCATATAAACTCGTGTAATAAATGTTCTGTTTTTAATTTTTGAATTTGTCTGTTTGCAAGTTCTCCCTGGTTAAGAGAAACTAAAAATCAAATTCAAAAGGAGGGGCACGAAGTCCGATGGCATTCGTTATCCAAACACTATGAAAGGAAGTATTAAATAATAAAAAATGAAATTTCGGCAAGAAGGCTGCTTGGATGAGCGGATCTACCTCAATGGCAAGAAACGAAAAGTTATCCCTATCGGGATGGGGAAACTCTTCCTTATCCGAAACATCTGCTTTGATTTTCCACTCGTCATACCGCTCGTTGACTATCATTTGCGGATGATTTCCTGTTTTCGTATCACACCCATGGGTATGAGCCCGTGCGCCGGCAGGAAACGACTCACATTTTTCTATGCAAAGCGAACCATCCAAATGATGGTGATGAGGGACATTGGTCAGCACCAGCACCCACAAAGATGCCAGCAACAGACAAACATACATGAATTGTTCTTTTCTTCTCCTCATCTTATAATCCGCTTTTACGTCTGCAAAGAAAAGACAAAATGAAGAAATTTGCAACTTTATGAGGTGCAACCCGGTTGCAATAATTCTTCTCCCTTGTCTTTTTCTCTCTTTTTAGAAGCTGTTTGGAATTTATTCAAAACAGCTTCTTAGCCAAAATGCGGCGGGCGCAATTCCATCCGTTTCTCGACAAAGGCTTTGATGAAAGCCACTGTCTCATCTATGCCCAGCACAGATGCGTCAATCGAGAAATTATACGATGAGGCCACCCCCCATTCCTTGTTGGTATAATAATTATAGTAAGAAGCCCGTCCCTTGTCGGTCTTCGCCATCAGGTTCTTCGCCTCTTCTACCGATACATTCATGCTCTCCACGATACGTTGTACGCGAACCTCCGGCCGGTTATGAATGAAGAAACTGATGCATGCCGGGTCATCGCGCAAGATATAATCCGCACAACGCCCCACCATCACACACGACTCTTTAGCCGCCAGATTACGGATAGCCTCACTCTGTATGCGAAACAACTCATCGTTCGAGAGAATGTCATTATAAGGCATGAACATGCCGACGTAAGGATATCCCATGGTAAAGGCAAAAGCCATCCGGCTGGAAGCCCGCTCGTCCGCTTTCTCGAACACTTCGGTACACAAGCCGCTTTCACGTGCCGCCACGGCTATCAGCTCCTTATCGTAATAACCTATGCCCAAAGCCTTTGCCAACTTCTGGCCAATTTCCCGGCCTCCACTTCCGAACTGCCGCCCGATAGTCAATATGATTCTGTCTTTATCTTCCGTCATTTCCTTTTGTGTTTTTAATTCATGTATCTATCGCAAAAATATATTTTTTATTTTCAACAAACAACATTTTGAATGAGAATCGATAAATTCCGGAAAAATTCATGCCTATCTTCGTCCGGATTCATGCCTATCTTTGTCCGGATTCATGCCTATGTTCTCTTTCAAAGATAGGCATGAATTTCAACGAAAAATACCCCCTATTAGAAATTTATAGACAATGCTTTCGTTAATTCCGATTTTTTTCGCACCTTTGACCTCGAAAACGTTTAACATACCTCTAATTTATATTAACAGGAAGTAAATGAGAAAATGGAAAATTGAAGATTCGGCTGAACTGTACAACATTAACGGTTGGGGGCTGAATTACTTCTCGATCAACGAGAAAGGTCACGTTGCCGTTTGCCCTAAAGCAAATGGCCCTTCCATTGATTTGGAAGAGTTAATGGAAGAGCTACAGACTGAAGATGTAGCGGCTCCGGTTTTACTCCGTTTCCCGGACATTCTGAATAACCGTATCGAGAAAATATCCAGCTGCTTTGAAGTGGCTGCTCAAGAATACGGATTCACGGCAAAAAATTACATCATTTATCCTATTAAGGTAAATCAGATGCGACCGGTGGTGGAAGAGATCGTAAGCCATGGCAACAAATTCAATATCGGTCTGGAAGCCGGATCGAAACCTGAGTTGCACGCGGTCCTGTCCATTGACATCGACAGCGATGCCATGATCATCTGTAACGGATATAAGGATGAAAGCTACATCGAACTGGCATTGCTGGCCCAAAAGATGGGAAGACAGATTTTCATCGTAGTCGAAAAGATGAAGGAGCTGAAGATGATCGCCGAGTTGTCCCAGCGCATGAACATCGAACCGAACATCGGTATCCGCATCAAACTGGCAAGCTCAGGGAGCGGAAAATGGGAAGAATCGGGAGGAGATGTGAGCAAGTTCGGACTAAACTCCAGCGAACTGCTGGAAGCTCTCGAGTTGCTGGAAGAGAATGGATTGAAGAATTGCCTGAAACTGATTCATTTCCATATCGGAAGTCAGGTGACCAACATCCGGCGTATCAAAACCGCCTTGCGTGAGGCTACCCAGTTTTATGTCCAGCTGAAGCAGATGGGATTCAACATCCAATTCTTCGATATGGGAGGAGGCTTAGGAGTGGATTACGACGGGAGCCGTTCGCCTTTGAGCGGAAACAGCATGAACTATTCCATCCAAGAGTATGTGAACGATGCCGTATCGTCTATCGCCGATGTATGTACAAAATTCAATATGGAGCAACCTAACATCATTATCGAATCCGGCCGTTCGCTTACGGCTCACCATTCGGTACTGATCATCGAAGCATTGGCAAGTACGCATTTACCCCAATGTGATGAGAACGAAGAGCTCCAGCCGGACGCGCACGAGCTGGTCCGCGAACTTTACAATCTATGGGACAACCTGAATTTGCCCCGCCTTATCGAGACGTGGCACGACACGGTACAATGCCGTGAAGAGGCTCTTGAATTGTTCAATCTCGGGTTAATAGATCTTCGGACGCGCGCCCAGGTGGAACGTCTTTTCTGGTCCATTGCACGGGATGTGTTTGACATGGCGGAGAATGTAAAGCACGCACCCGATGAATTGAAGAAAATTTCCAAGCTCTTGCCGGATAAATATTTCTGTAACTTCTCGTTGTTCCAGTCTTTACCGGACTCATGGGCCATCGACCAGATATTCCCGGTTATGCCTATCAGCCGGTTGAACGAGCAACCTATCAAGTCGGCTACATTGCAAGACATCACCTGTGATTCGGATGGAAAGATTGACAATTTCATCTCTACGCGCAATTTCTCTTATCACCTGCCCGTACATCCCTTGAAGCAGGGCGAGCATTACTATCTGGGCGTGTTCCTTGTAGGCGCATACCAGGAGATATTGGGCGACTTGCATAACCTGTTCGGAGACACCAATGCGGTACATATCAAAGTAAAAGGGGATAAATATGTCATCGATAAGGTAATCGAAGGTGAAACCGTGGCTGATGTGCTGGAATACGTGCAGTTCAACCCCAAACGGATGGCACGGGCCATCGAAGTATGGGTGGCCTCATCGGTCAAGAAAGGTACCATCACCGCCGAAGAGGGACGTGAGTTTATCTCCAACTACCGCTCCGGACTCTATGGATATACTTATTTGGAATAAGCTTTATGAAGAGAAAGGCGCAAATAAAAACTTCTTTTTAGGAAAATATCCAAAAGAAAAATGTACTTTTGTCGGAATAAATTATAAATCTTTCAAAAAACTAAACATTTAAATAATATGGAGAACACTCGTCGTTCATTTTTAAAGAAAGTATCAGTTGCAGGCTTAGGTGCTGCCGGATTGGCTATGACCGGCAATGCATCTGCGGTAAACGCCATTCCTGAAACCCAAGCCAAAAAGAAACCAGCGGGAAAGGATGACGGAAAATTGCGTTTCGGATTCATCGGAACAGGTTCACGTTGCCACGAACATATTAATAATGTATTGGCCATACCCGGCAATAAAATCGTAGCGATCTGCGATGTCCAGCAGGGCCCTATCGAGAAAACGCTGAAACACATCTCCCAATTCAACGTACCGGCTCCCAAAGTATATACCGGAAGCGAACGTGCTTTCGAACAGATGCTGAACAATGAAGAGTTTGATTGTGTCATCATCGCCAGCCCATGGGAATGGCACGTGCCGATGTCGGTTGCTGCCATGAAAGCCGGAGTTCCTTATGTAGGCGTAGAGGTATCAGCAGCCAACACGTTAGAAGAGTGCTGGGATTTGGTCAACACCTCAGAAGCAACCGGAAGCCAGCTGAATATTATGGAGAATGTTTGCTATCGCCGTGACTGCATGGCGGCTTTGAACATGGTTCGCCAAGGATTGTTCGGTGAAATGCTGCATGGCACATGTGGATATGAGCATGACCTGCGTGATGTCAAGTTCAATGACGGTGTACATTATACCTACCAGCCCGGAAGCGGAGATTTACGTATGGGCCCGACAGCTTTCTCTGAAGCCCAATGGCGCACGAACCACTCTGTTCACCGCAACGGAGACGTTTATCCGACACACGGAATCGGCCCGGTAGCTCACTGCATGGATATCAATTGCGGAAACCGCTTTGTATCTCTGTCGGCCATGGCCACTCAATCAAGAGGTTTGCATAAGTTTATTGTAGACAATGGCGGAGCAGACCATCCATTAGCCAAGATCAATTTCAATTTAGGGGATATCGTAACGTCTATGATCAAATGTGCAAACGGACAGACCATCATCGTTACTCACGACACCAACTCTCCTCGTCCCTATTCTTTAGGATTCCGCATCCAAGGTACCGAAGGTTTATGGATGAACGATGGAGATACCGTCTATATCCAAGGTCAGTCCAAGCCTCACCGCTGGGACAACTCAGAAGACTGGTTCAAGAAATATGATCATAAACTTTGGTCTGAACACGAAGCTGAAGCTTCTGAAGCCGGACACGGCGGTATGGACTATGTGATGATGTTCGATTTGATCAACGCAATCCGCAATAAGCAACCGGCTCCTATGGACTGCTATGACGCAGCAGCATGGAGCGCCATCTCCGGATTGTCTGAAATGTCTATCGCCCGTGGAGGCGCTTTGGTTGACTTCCCGGACTTTACTCGTGGAAAATGGATTAACCGCAAGAATCATTTTGCTTTATAAAAAGCGGTATATGATAAAAAAACGGAGACGTGTACACGCCTCCGTTTTTTTATACTTTTTTCAGTTTCATCTTTTCCGCGCGCTCAAGCATAAACTGATAAGCGGCTTCACGCTCATTCGGAATAACGCCATCCAATATCGCATTCTTGATAGCCTCTTTCAGCACCCCGACAGGACGTGATGGAGGCAAGCCAAACGTCTCCATGATTTCCTCGCCGGTTATAGGAGGCTGGAAATTACGTACCCGGTCTTTCTCCTCTATCTCTGCCAACTTGGAACGGACTATCTGAAAATTACTCAGGAAACGGCGCACTTTCTCAGGATTCTTGCTGGTAATATCCGCCTCACAGAGTTTCATCAGATCATCAATGTCATCTCCTGCCTCGAACAACAGACGACGGATAGCCGAATCTGTCACCTCATCATCCGATAAGGCTATCGGGCGCATGTGCAGGTTTACCATCTTCTGCACATACTTCATCTTCTCATTCATCGGAAGTTTCATTTTCCGAAAAATAGTCGGGATCATTTTCTCGCCAATAAAGTTATGGTTATGGAAAGTCCATCCCAAACGCGGGTCGAAACGCTTGGTGGCAGGCTTGCCTATATCATGCAACAAGGCACTCCAGCGCAACCAAAGATTGTCCGAAGTTCTGCTCAACCGGTCCAACACCATAAGCGTATGCGCAAAATTATCTTTATGTCCGATTCCCTCCTTCGTCTCCACTCCTTTAAGCGCACACAACTCAGGGAATATATACGAAAGTAATCCGCATTTATCCAACAACTCAAATCCGACTGAAGGTTTGGGAGAAAGTACAATCTTGTTTAATTCGTCCGCAATACGCTCTCTGGAAATAATCTCGATGCGTTGTCGGTTACGGATAATCGCTTCAAAGGTGTCCGGATCGATAAAAAAGCCCAGCTGAGAAGCAAAACGCACGGCCCGCATCATACGCAACGGATCATCGCTAAAGGTGATATCCGGATCCAATGGCGTACGGATAGTCAACTCCTCCATATCCTCCAATCCGCCGAACGGATCAACCAGCTCTCCATACCGATCCTTATTCAGACACAGAGCTAAGGCATTGATCGTAAAGTCACGCCGGTTCTGGTCATCCTCCAATGTCCCATCTTCTACAACAGGCTTTCGGCTATCATGACTATACGACTCACGACGTGCGCCGACAAACTCCAATTCCAAATCACCGCACTTCACTTGCGCCGTTCCAAAATTCTTGAATACCGACAAATAAGCACGCTTTCCCAATTTTTCAGCCACGTGCTTTGCCAACTCTATGCCGCTCCCCACCGCTACAATATCTATATCTTTCGAGGGACGATTTAAAAATATATCGCGGACATACCCACCTATCACGTAGGCTTCTACACCCATCTCATCGGCTGCCTCTGAAACCAATTTGAAAGGCTTTGCCGCTATGTGACTCAATAGTTCTTCTTCACTTATATACATCCTAAAAGGCTAAAAAATTTCAGACGACAAAGGTAGTGCTTTTCTTTGTTCCTTGCAAGTGACAGTAAGAGGCGGAAAAAACGAGGGATTTTAGAAGCTGTTTTGAATTTCTTCGGAAAATATTTATGCAGCTTCTTATGAATGGGATGTAAATCAAAGTGTCAAGATAAAAGCATGTGTAGAATCATAAAAAGACCGAGTTCTACCGGAACTATGTCTTTTTAACTGAAAAAACCCGATATTAAGCACAAATAGTTAATATTATATAAAAAGCCAGGGGCAATAATTGCAGTATTAATTTCCTTTTATACCTTCGAGGCAAATTTTATAAAGTATGGTTGGTGTTAGTGCTATTTTTTTAAGATGTAGTTCCGGTAGAACTATGGTTATCTATGAACAATACAAAACATCAAATGACAAAAGTTAGCTTTTTAGAGATTAAGTAAGAATAGGACGTTGGGAAAGGAATTTTCCAATATCCGTTTGTCTAACAAATTCAACTTATTATCATGAAACCTAAAAATGTAAAGAGCAATGTGAGGCGTTATGTCATCTTAGTTGCAGTGCCTCTAACCATTGCAGGGACCATTCAAAAAATGCAAGCTGCAGAAAATGGTCCGGTGGCGTTGAGTACTCAACAGAGTAATGTAACAATCAAAGGTACCGTAACCAATGCCAATGGAGAACCCCTTATTGGTGTAAGTGTTATTGAAAAAGGGACGACCAATGGTATCGTAACAGACATTGACGGGAATTATCAATTAGCTGTATCCAAAGGCAGCACAATTGAATTTTCGTATGTCGGATTTGCGAAACAGGAAATTAAAGTTGGTTCGGAAAACGTTATCAATGTTGTGTTGCAGGAAGACAACCAACTGCTGAACGAAGTAGTGGTTGTGGGGTATGGCTCCATGAAGCGTTCGGACATCGCAACAGCCATTTCCTCCGTAAAACCAGAAGACATGAACTTGGCCGGAGCCAATAGCCGAGATGTACGCCAACTATTGGATGGAAAAGTAGCCGGTTTGTCTATCACCCGAACAAACGGTAGTAATCCGAACAACGGCGTAGCTGTACAGATGCGTGGCGTTGTATCTGTCAATGGAGACCAATCTCCGCTGGTGGTTATCGATGGTATTCCAGGCGGAAATATTGACCTGTTGCGTAGCGAAGATATCGAAAGTATCGATGTCTTAAAAGATGGTTCCGCTGCCGCTATCTACGGTTCGCGTGCCAACGCGGGTGTCATTTTGATTACTACCAAACGTGGACAGGCAGGGAGGACTTCGGTAGACTATTCTACCTACCTGACACACTATTGGGGCATAGAACGTCCGGATTTCATGAGCGCATCAGAATACCGGGCAAGAAGAGCCGAGCTGGGCGACCCGTCCTATATGCCGGATAACGGCGGCTCGACAGATTGGTTCGATGAGTTGCTGAACAGCGGGAACGTATCGCACAGCCATAACCTTTCTATTTCCGGTGGTACGGAATCGACCGTGTATCGTGCTTCTTTGTATTACAGCAATCTGGAAGGTGTAGCAAAGGCAACAGACCGCGAGCAATACGGCGGACGTATGTCGTTGGAAACGAAGGCACTGAACGATATGTTGACATTCCAAACCAATGTCAGTTTGAATTATGGTAATATGAATTTATTAGGTGGTGATGGTGAATGGGAATCAGCACTGCGCGCCAATCCGACTAACCCGATTTATAACGCTGATGGCTCATACTTCGAAGATTACGCCAAAGATGAGAACAAGGTTGCCCGCTTGGATCAGCAACAGTATGACCGCCAGCAGACCACCAGCTCGTTCGATGGAAAACTGACCTTCGAACCAATTGAAGGATTAAAAGGTTCGGTATTCGTAAGCTACACACGCGATGACCAGAAAGACCGCCGTTATTACGATTTGGATTCGCGTATCTCGTATAACAGCTATAACAGCGGAGGTTACGCATGGCGCAAATCGTATATGAATACGCAGCGAACGTTGGAACCGACTATCGAATATGCACATACCTTTGCAGATGACCATAAGCTGAATGCCATCGTAGGTTACAGCTACCAGTATGAGGTATATGAACAGTTCGAAGCCAATAACAACGGATTCCTGAATGATGCCACCGAAGACAACAACTTGGGTTCCGGTAGCGGATTGAATGGCGATGCAGCTATCCGTGCCGGTATGGGCAGTGAAAAGAAAGACGAGACCTTGATTGCCTTTTTCGGCCGTATCAACTACGTATATAAAGACCGCTATGTGGCACAGTTCTCTTTACGCCATGAAGGTTCATCCAAGTTTGGCGATAACAACAAATGGGGTAACTTCCCGTCAGCTTCCGTGGCATGGAACGTATCGAACGAAGAGTTCATGAAAGACCAGAACGTCCTTTCCAACTTGAAACTGCGTGTAGGTTATGGTGTAACCGGTAACTCCGGTATCGACCCTTACCAGTCAATGGTAACATTGAGCGGTGGTAATCAATATTTAAATCCAAATGGACAGTGGCTCCAGACTTGGGGACCGAGCCGTAACCCGAATGAAGATCTCCGCTGGGAAAAGAAAAAAGAATGGAACTTCGGTGTGGATTTCGGGGTATTAGAAAACCGCATCACCGGTGCGTTGGATGTGTACAAACGTACAGCGGATGATTTGTTGATGACAGGCGTAACCGTTCCATCTCCGGCAAATATCCACTCTACCAGTACGTTGAACATCGGTAGCATTTCCAGCTCCGGTCTGGAATTGACATTGAATGCTGTTCCTATCGTCAAGAAAGATTTCCAATGGAGAACGACCGTAACCATGTCGAAAGTATTCTCGAACAAATTGAACGAATTCTCCTACAGCACAGCGGACTATCTGGAATTCGGTAGCATTGGCGGTTACGGTGCAATGGGTAATGCCGTTCGTTTGTATGCAGGTGATGAAATCGGTAACTTCTACGGCAAAAAGTTTGCCGGCTTCGATGAAGATGGTGAATGGTTGTTCTATAATAAGGAAGGCGAGGCGGTTTCTGCTTCCGAAATGGACGACAGTGATAGGCAGGTCATCGGTAACGGTCAGCCGAAATGGTACCTCTCTTGGACGAACAACTTCACGTATAAGAACTTCGACCTTTCGTTCATGTTCAAAGGCCGTTTTGGTTACGATATCCTGAACCGCCTGAATATGTTCTATACAAACTATACTACATTGCAGGCAGGTTATAATGTACTGAACTCAACCTTCGAAGATGGTGTGAATGCTTCTTACCAGTATTCGGACTACTATCTGGAAAAAGGTAACTATATCCGTTTGGATAACATTACCTTAGGCTACAACTTCCGGAATAAAAACCCGAAATGGCCGTCGTTCCGCGTCTATGTTTCCGCAACCGACCTGTTTACCATCACCGGCTATGATGGTTTAAACCCGGAAATGGATGATACCGGTATGAGCCCAAGTATGGAATCTTGCGGTCGTACACCGGTAACAAGAAGCGTCAGTGTAGGTTTGAATGTTAAATTTTAAAGGGGAATAATACAATGAAGAATAATATAATAAAGTTGGGTATCGCGGCTTTTGGAGCATTCACGTTAGGTGCTTGTACAGACTTGACAGAACACATTTACAGCGATAACACAACCGATAACTTCTATAACAATGAATCGGAAGTTATCTCAGCCGTACTGCGTCCTTATACACATAGCTGCGCGGTATTTGCTTGCCAATCACGTCAAAATTACTGGCAATTGAATGAACTTTCAGCCGACCAATTGGCTTGGCCGGTAAAGGGGCCTCATGGATATGACGATGCCAAATGGATTCAGTTCCATTATCATACTTGGACGAATATGCATGCCTCCATTGAGGATGCTTGGAATCTTTTCTTTATGGGGTTAGGTTTCTGTAATGATGCCATCCAAAACTTAGAAGATCGTACGGCTGAGAGTATGAACATTACAGAAGAGCAACGAGCCGCTTATATCGCCGAATTGCGTGCCAACCGTGCGTATTACTATTTGGGTATTATGGATTTATGGGGAAATGCACCGATTGTAACCAAAGTAAGCGACCCGGAAATGCCGGCTACGAATAGCCGCCAAGAGATATTCGACTTCGTAGAAAGCGAAATGTTGGAAATCATGGATGACCTGCCTCTGCTTTCTCAAGAAGAGCAAAATTGCGGACGTTTTACCCGCGCTGCCGGTTATGCCATGATGGCAACCCTTTACCTGAATGCGGAAGAATGGACGGGCACAGCGCGTTGGGCTGATTGCATCGAATATTGCGATCGTTTGATTAACGGAGAAGGTGGCGGACAGAACGGTGCCATGCAATTGGATGATGACATATACAAGCCATTCAGCAATACCAATTCTACCGATTCTCGCGAAAATATCTTGGTACTCGCATACGATTATATGGCATCCGGAATCAAATGCGGATGGGCTGGCGATATGTACCATTTCAACCAACGCTATATCTACGGTGGAACAGATAACGGTAACGATGGCATAGTCGTTATTCCTTCTGCATACGACATGTTTGAGGATAATGACTTGCGTAAACAGGACTGGATGCTTATCGGCCCGCAGTATGATTATGATACGGGCGAACCGGTAGTCGGTACTTCAGAATATACAGGTCAGCCATTGGTTTTTGTACGGGACATTAAACGTTATAGCGAAGGTGATACAATTACATCAACCATGTATACAGGAGAAGAAAATAGTGGCGCACGCTTCAATAAGTACAATCCTGGACCGTTAAGTGATGCCAATTATTATGGCAACGACTGGGTATTATACCGCCTGACGGAATTCTACTTCGACAAAGCAGAAGCACTGATGCGTCAGAATGGCGGCGTAGCAACGCAGGAAGCTGTCGATTTGATCAACGCTTGCCGCCAACGCGCATTCTCGGCTGAAGATTGGCCCAATGAAATGTACACGACAGCTACATTGACGCTGGATGAGTTATTGGCTGAACGGGGACGCGAGTTTATCTTTGAAGGAAAGCGCCGTACCGACTTAATCCGCTTCGGCAAATTCCTGACAGAATCTTGGTGGGATCACGAACCGACTACCAGCGAACACCTGAAGCTCTATCCTATTCCGTATGACCAAGTAACATTGAATCCAAACTTGGTACAGAACGAAGGTTATTAATTTTCTATTTTTTCCGAGTGGCTCAGAAAGACATCCTAAAAAAGGGAGACTCATTCTGAGCCACTTTGCCCTATTAGATATTCATTTTTTTAACCAAACCTTTTTAACTCTCAATTATTATTTCTACTTTTGCAAATCTTTAGAAGCTGTTTGGAATTTATTCCAGCTTTTTATAAAGAATGTTTTCGAGGATT
>ERZ857521.2388-NODE-2388-length-18191-cov-4.594232_pt1 | contig 18191 bp, 14 predicted proteins | sample MGYA00519701_ERZ857521 | MGnify/ENA primary metagenome ERZ857521 (study PRJEB31778, sample SAMEA3449346) | human gut metagenome | biome: human gut; feature: human-associated habitat; material: faeces | place: United Kingdom | collected 2010/2012 ...
TGAGGAGCATAGCGGGCTATGTGACGAATAAGAACGGGGAAAAAGACCGGAAACATATTTAGAAAAAGCTGCATAAATATTTTCCGAAGAAATTCAAAACAGCTTCTAATCTTTGTCCAATAACTCCTGTAAATATTTCCGGGTCTTCACCACGTAATCATGACGTGTACCGTTCAATTCGCACTCGATGGTAACCGCTCCTTCAAAGCCTTGCTTCTTCAGTTCAGCTATAACCGCCGGGAAATTCACCTCTCCGGTAGGGATCGGCACCTCAGCCCCCAGTTCATACGGATTATTGGGGTCAGGATATTTACCATCTTTCGCATGAAATTCTTTAATCAACGGGCCAAACAATTTTACAGCATCCAGCGAATTGGCTTTTCCATACATCAACAAATTTGCCAAATCACAGTTGATGAACACATTGCCCGTCCCTATATCCTTGATGGCACGAATCAGAGTCGTTGGCGTTTCTTGTCCTGTCTCGAAGTAAATCATTACCCCTTTCTCTTTTGCATAGTTCGCCAAATCCTGCATCACCCGAATAAAATCCTTATATTGCTTAGAAGAACAATCTTCCGGAATAAAACCGAAATGGGAATGCATCGCCGGGATATCGGCCATCGCGCAGAAATCAATCATTTCATGGTAAACCTTGATCTTCTCAGCCCGGTCCTCTTCAGGAACCAGACCAATCGTGGCCGGTCCTTGCCGGAAATTCCATACATTCTTCTTTCCCGGCACACCCACCACCGTAGTCACCTTTATATTATACTTTTTAGAAGCCTCTTTAACCTGCTCTGCAAACTCCTTGGTCAAGGTATTCGCCCGGTAATTAATCTCGCACGATCCAAATCCCTGCTCATGCAGATCTTTAAAGCTCTTATCAATATCACTCAAATCATACTGGATAACCCCGATGGTTATCTTATTTTCGGACTGAGCCGGAGAGGCAAATGCCAACAACAAAGCCATAGCCCATAAAGAAAATGCCGTTTTCATTTTATTAAAATATTATTTAAGTTCCGCAAGCACTCAACTTATTAGTTGACAAGACCTCAGTAAGCAAGATTACAAGATTGAAAAACTCATTTCGGGAATATCTTGTATCAAACAACGTATGGCACCTCGTTAACTTGTCACTTGTCAACTTACTTGAGCTTGTGAACGTTGATTTTTCTACAAATATAAGGCGGGAAGCCGTTATTTTGCTTCCCGCACTTGTTAAAGATAAATAAACCGATTACTCTTCCATAGTCGGATTGAATGTTCCACCCCAGTTGTTATTCTGTTCCAGATTCGGATTCTCATCCAGATTAACTTTCTGAATCGGGAAGAAATAGAATGATTCTTCAATGACAAATTCCCGTTCAGCCGCTTCCGTATAAGGAACCTGATGGATCACATAGCGGAAGTCACCCGTTGTCAATTCGTTATTATTCACTTTTTCCTTTGCTTCATTCAAATCCATGTCCGTACCGTCCGGATTAATCGCAATCGCTTCAATACCATGCTTGGTCCAACCATCCAGATGCATCATATTACGAGTACGGCGCAAGTCCCAGAAGCGATGTCCCTCATAGCACAACTCGATATTACGCTCATCCAGAATAGCTTGCCGAATCTCTTCACGGCTTCCCACTTTCAAGCCATACAAACCGTCATCGCCCGGTTCAATTCCTGCACGCTGGCGTATCTGCTTCAACATTTCAACAGCCACATCCGAATGTCCCGTCTCGTTAGCTGCTTCCGCATAGATAAACATCACTTCGGCAAAACGCATCAAAATGTAATCGATATCATAAGTCAAGACACTTGCCTGCGTAAGAGAAACATCTGCTGCTTTATAAATATAAAAACCTGTATAGACATCATTATTAACCGCATTTACATGAGCATTTGGATTCGTTCCGTATTGATCATCCGGACTACAAAGACCTAATGCGTTATATTGCCGATACCCCGATGGTTTCCCCGCAACCGGATACAATTTCCCGTTATACAAACATATTTCATCAAAACGAGGATCGCGGTTCAGCCAAAATGATTTCAACAAATCATTCTCATCTCCTACATAATATTTACCGGTCGGATCATCATACAACTTACCATCTAACATCGGTATCATTTTTACAAACTCCCAAGTCGGGTTAGAGCTATTCGTACTACGGCTAACTGAAGCTGGACGTGTAACAGACTCCCATGTAGAAACCTTATTCGGATTTGAATTAATTACCGCAAATACAACTTCCGGTCCCTGTTCCTGCAACCATATATCTCCATAATTCGGTGTTAAGCTCACACCGTGCGCCACACAGAAGTCATAAGCCTCTTTAGCTGCCTCATAAGCCTCTTGCCAATAAGCATTATTCCATTGGTTACTCGGATTGAATTGCGGAGAAGCTTTCAGTAACAGAGTTTTTGCCTTCCATGCCTTAGCAAAGCATTGGTCTATACGGCCATAATCCGCAGAACCAGCTTCAATCTTTTCAGGCAATAAAGATATGGCATGGTCCAAATCTTCAATCATGAATTGGAAACATTCCGCCGTAGAATTTCGCTTCACATACAGATCATCCGTTTCACGGTCTTGAGGCACTTTGATATAAGGGACACCACCATGATAGCAAACCATCCAATAATACATATAGGCACGCATGAAATAGGCCTGTCCCAACAGGCTGTTAGCAGTTTCCGCATCAATCTGTCCCTCTTCCAAACGCTGGATAGCCTCATTGATATGGCGCATCTCCGTATAAGTCCATCTCTTATAACTACTACCCGTTTCAGTTACTGTTCCCAAATACCAAGGAATACCTGATAGTTGTTCAGAAGTGTTATCTGCCGAAGCATTCCAATTACCAAAACACTCCGCATACAGATTATTTACGTATGCGGTCGCCAGATTAACATCATCCCACACCATCGACTCATCGTAACTCTCCAAGTTCTCGATATCCAACGTATCGCAACTTGTCGTTATCCCGCATAAAGCGAAAACACTTCCTACTACTATATATTTCAGTTTATTCATTTTCATATTCTTCACGATTTAAAATTAGAATGTAAAATTAAGTCCAAAAGAGAAAGTCTTCATCAAAGGATACGAATCGTAATATTCCTGTTCCGGATCCAAAAATTCGGTCACATCCGAAATACAGAACAAGTTCGTCGCATTCATGAATATCTGAGCCTGTGTCAAACCTAACGGATTCAATATGGATTTCGGCAAATTATACCCGATATTCAAGTTCTTCAAACGAAGATAAGCACCGTTGCGCAACCAATAACTGGTATTTCCGGCACCCGATTCATACCAACCATTTCCCACGATACGCGGATAAACGCCATCCGGATTGTAATCGGGGTCATAGACTTTATCACTGGTCCATATCGGGAAATAAGGACGGACGGCACCACCATGCTGATAGAAACCACCATCCACACCACCTACAAAACGGTCATATTTGCCGACTCCTTGAAAGTGTACATCAATAGTAATGCCTTTCCACGTGATATTACCACCAAAACCATAATTGATACGCGGTGTTCCATTTTCACTTAACAAGTTATACGCATCATTGCCATCGATCTTTCCATCCGGCCCTTCCGTATAGCCATCACCACGTGTATCTTTATATAAAATACCTCCCAAATAAGGATCACGTCCATATTGCTTAAAACCTTGAGCAATCAACGCATCTACTTCAGCCTGGTCTGTCAACAAATGGTCGGCAATCAATCCGGTCAATATACCATCCGATTTGCCTACTGGAGACAAATCATACAAAGCTCCGCCCTCTTGATAAGTGGCAGATACATCCAATTTGTCCCAACGGTCGCGTGCAAATCCTAAATTGACATAAAGAGAATAATCGATCTCGCCTCTTGCTGCTTGGTCTCTCCAAGTCAAAGCCAGCTCACCGCCTCGCCAAGAACGTTCCGCATAGTTCTCCGGAGCCAGAGATTGACCGTAAGTACTTGGAATCGTTACGGTACGCGGGCCTAAAATATCCACCTCTTTACGATAGAACGCATCAAAAGTTCCGCTCAAACGATTGTCCAAGAAGCCAAAGTCCAAACCACCATTATAAGTAGATGAAGTCGCCCAAGTCAAAGTAGGGTTCGGAGTATCTCCGGCAACAATGGTGTTAGCCAAGTTACTGCCAAACACATAGGCATTATCCGAACGATTATATTTCTGTAAATAAGCAAATGCTGCGATTTCTTCATCATCCACATTCAAATCGTTACCGGTTGTACCATACGAAGCACGGATCTTCAAATTACTCAGCCAGTCTTTAGCTCTTTCCATAAACGGCTCTTCGCTGATGCGCCATGCAGCAGATACCGATGGGAAGAATCCCCAACGATGTCCATCCGGGAAGAGCGTATTGCCATCATAGCGGAAAGAGAACTCAGCGATATACCGTTGATCATAGGTATAATTGAAACGACCGATCCAAGAGAGGCGTCCACCTGTATATTCTTCAGCATCCCCCCAACGACGTTCCGCATCAGACGAATAGTTGAACATCTGGTCTATATTACTCATCGGCTCTTCCGCTTTAGCTTCTACATATTCTCCGCCGTTTGAAGCCGACTCGAATACTACCATAGCCGATACGTCATGTTTCTCATTAAACGTATTCGCATAGTTTACAAACCAGTTGAACTGTGTACTCCATAATTGTCTTGTCCTATATTCCAAATTCTCATAATTCTGAGAGAAATTAAATGTATTGTAGTCGTTCAAATTCAACGGCCCCGGCAAGAAACGGTTTCCACTCGGATCAGCCTGTTGAAACTTGTAATTCTTTTGGAACGTCATGAAACGTTTGCGGTTATAATCCTTTCCGACATAATTCCCTACGATCTTCGTACTCAATCCCTTTGTGATAAAATCCAGATTAAAATCAAAAGAAACAATACCGGTTAAATTACGACGGCGTGTTTTCAGATAACGGTTTCCTACGACTTGATCTACCGGATTCCATCCTTGCCAAGAACCATAATCCTGATAAATCGGATAATCGGTGATCTCATCTGCCGGTGTTCCATCCAAATAAGAATAGAACGGAGTTGTCTTCATCGCATTGAAGGTACAACGATACAGGTCATAGACCGCTTGGTCATCATCATCGGAGAACGGCCAATAGAAACGCTTGTCATTAGACTGGTTCGCATCCAGATTCACATTCATCTTGATGTATTTGTTCAGCTCTACCGTCAAGTTGGAACGTAAAGAGAATTTCTTATTCTCCAAAGAGACATACGAACCCTCTTCTGCCAAGAAAGACCCCATTACATAATATTGAATCTTATCGGTTCCACCTGTAACACTTAAAGAGTGCTTCGTGTTCCATGGATTCTGCCAAATGTAATCATTCACATTATAATTGATATTATTATCCCGGAAATAGGCATATTCTGCCTCTCCATTCGGCTCTTGTAGTCCTTGGAAACGGGCTACTGCATTTTGATAGTCCAAATCGTCAATAGCCGTCCATCTGTCAGCAAACAGTTCCTGTGTCGGTGTACTGAAGGCATAAGAGCCCTGATAATTAAAGGTAGGCTTTTGGTTTTTCACCCCCCCTTTGGTGGTGACCAGCACAACGCCATTACCTGCTGCAGAACCATAAATAGAGGCTGTAGCCGCATCTTTCAAGAAACTCATCTGGTCGATTTCGTAAGGTTCCAACGCATCAAAAGCCTCTTTATCGCGGATAATTCCATCAATAACAAACAACGGATCTCCGAAACCGCCACGCATACGGATTTCAGAAGAGGCACACATCAATCCGGAATTACCGGTAATGGTCGCTCCCGGAGCACGTCCGGCCAACGAATTGGACAGGTTAGTGTTCGGTATTGCCGTCAGTTCATCCGCCTTCACATTGGAAATAGAACCGGTCATGCTGGCTTTCTTCTGCACGCCATAACCCACAACTACCAATTCGTCCAGATTCTGCGAATCCTCTTTCAACGTGATGGCATATTCGGCTTTCGCTGAAATGGTAATGACCTGATCCACATAGCCGATGTAAGAGATTCTTAGCTTCGCGCCCTCCTCTACATCCTCAATCATAAACCGGCCATCCATATCGGTTATGCTTCCATTGGTTGTCCCTTCTACAAGAATATTTGCGCCAATTATCGGGACTCCGGCCGCGTCAACCACTGTTCCGGTTATCTTTTTAGTAGGAGAATTTACCCCCCCCCGTGAGATAAATGCATAATAATCAGCCGTATAGCTATTCCCATCTTCTTTCAGGAAAATACGGTTATCTATAATTTTGTAAGATATGCCGGTTCCCTTGAATACTTTATCCAATACTTTTTCTATGCGTTCATTCCTTACATTCAAAGAGACATTGGAAATTTCTTTACTTAAAATAGCATCATCGTAAGAGAACTCATAACCTGTCTGCTGAGCAAGGCTCTGGATAACCATACCCACCGTGGTACGGTTTACCGCCAATTCCACACTAACAAATTGGGACAACGCCCTCGGTGCCGCCAGCGCCGTAGGAGACGCGGCAACCAGCATAAATGCCAAACTTGCGAATAAAGGTTTTCTTTTCATGATAAATAAACCATCCGATTTAAGTTATTAATTTTATTCTTTATAGGTTATAAAAATTTCTTTTCCTTCTATCTTGCAATGGATCGGTGCTATGTATTCCAAATTGGAGCAAATCTCTTCTATGGATTCTCCCTTATTGAAAACAAAGCGGTATTTCTTGTCTGCCAATTGCTTGGTTGCAAAATTAAAATGAACCTGGTAAATTCCGGCAATCCGTTCCGTTATTTCGCCTAAAGTCATATTTTCCAGCACAGACTGCCCCAAATGCCATACGCCTTGCGTATTGACATCAACCTGTTGTATTTGCCATGTCTTGCTTTCACTTTCAAACAACACCTTTTCTCCGGGATGCATATCGAGTATTTCCTTTTCCTCTTCGTCCATCAGCACCACATGCCCGGAAACCAAAGTCGTCTCAACGCTATTCGCATCCTCATTCGTCTTCAGATTGAACGAGGTACCCAATACCTTCACATAGATATCCCCTGCTTTCACCACAAAAGGAGACAAGGAATCTCTCTTCACAGAAAAGAACGCCTCACCTTCTATACCCAACGAACGGTTCTGCGCCGAGAAGTTTTCAGGGACATACATCCGTGTCCCGCTTCTCAACCAGACCACCGAACTGTCACGCAACGTTATTTTCTTTACCGGATTCCCGGCTGCCACGATAAGCGTGTATTCCTCTACCTGCCGGGATTCATACACGAAATATCCCAACGCGCAACCTAATGCCAAAATAAACATCGCCGCATACTGCCAAACCATACGGAAAGAGAGGCGGAATCTCTTCCGCCCGACTCTTTCTTGGATAGCAGACAATGCCTTGTCTATTTGTTCCGGCGTATTGAACCGGTCAAAATTATCTTTCATCCGCAATGCAATAATCTCTTTCCACAACGAAGCGTTGCGCTCAGCACTTTTCGCCCAAGCCTGAATCGCAGACAGCTCTTCCGCAGAGATTTTGCCCGTCAGATATTTTGCCAATAAGCTGTAATCAAATTCCATATTTCATGTCCTTATCTATATATATAACGTTTAACTCGGGAAATTTACTGAGCAAAATATCAACTTTTTTGTTTTTGAAATGTTAAATTAATTCAGACCTGCTTTTTCACAAATTATTTACCCTGAACGCTTCTCTCTTTTTTTACTTTTAGCTCCTTATTATCAACACCGCTATAACCTTTCGTCGTGCAATCGAACACATCCGTTTCTCCTTTTACGATCAATTGGCTACCAGCTCCTGCCGATGCTTGCAAATACTTTGTCTTTACGTTTACGATCCCGTTCGAACCGGCTGCCAACGAAAGGCTTAACGAATCGGTCGCAATAGGCTCGTCCATGAGCAATACGGAATAAATCATGCTAATCCGTCGAACACCGTTCGTATAAATGTATACCACATCTTTCGGAACCGGTCCGTTTGCGTCTTTAAGTGTGAACGACATCGTTCCGTCTTTTATTTCTTGAATGCCCAATTCCGGATTCCCGACTTCCACGCGGAAGGTGTCCGACGGAATGAATATCGCTTTATAACCCGCAAAATAGAAATTCTTTACAGGTTCTTCTGCCATGCTCGACACACAAAATGTCAATCCGGCTAATAATAATGCCAATTTATTCATATTTTTGCAGTTTAATTGTCATTTACTTTTAAGATGCTATTCACGTTATCCGAATTCTGCAAACGTTTGTTGCTTTGGAATATCGAACGCCCCCAATTGATGTTGTACGACAACCTGACATAAAACATGTTCCGATTGTTGCGGATTAGCACATTCCTATCGGACGAAATGCTTTTTGCCAACTGCTCCGTCCGATACTTAGAACCATCTGTGAATGGGAACATTAAACCCATTCCTATATTTACGCGTTTCCACTTGTAGCTGGCTCCGATGCTACAGTTATTTTCTGAGGTTATGACCGATTGTCCCAACAAATATTTCATAGGTTTGCGCCCGGTGCCATAAAGATTGAATCCCTTATACGTCAGCGCCACGTAAACGCCATAATAGAAATTATTCAATGTATGTTCATAAGCCGCGCCTTTCGATTTATAATAGTTCCATCCGCCAAATACTTGGAACATAAATAGATTCAAAATATCCGTCATTTGTACGATCAGCTGCGCACCGTAGTTGACATCGTAATCTTGGTTGTTCTCTTGAAAAACAAACCGTTTATGCTCAGGCGAATAAAAAATATCCTGTTGTATGGGATGAAAGCTGCGGTCGGCCACCAATGTCAGTACAGATGCGAATTTCTTATTGTCCCAAACGGAGAAATCAATCTGGTTTCGCAACGTGTTATAGGGATTTAACAAATGATTTCCTTGTATAATAGAAAGGGTATCAATATCTTGTACGACTTCGGAAAGACTGCTTAACAAAGGGAATAACGGGCGGAAATTAATTGAATATTGGATGTCCCAATATTTCCGTTGATACGATAAAGACAAAGACGACGTATTGCGCCAATAATTCACCGATTCGTTCCCCTGTTTTTGGTGCTGAAATCGTAGTCCCGTCCCGATAGTATAGGCTACTTTCCCTAAATTACCTTGCAGTTGGACGTATGGATACACATTGTAATTCTGCAAATTCACTTCTTCATCTGACCCATATAGGTTACTTGCATATTGATATGTCGAACGCAAACCGGCTGAAAAATTAACCTTCTCGCCTTCGTTCCAATAATACACTTCGCCGATCAGCGACTTTTGGTTTCCGTCCGTCGTATTATTTATTTCCGACAACGTCTGTTCTTCCAAATGGTCTGTCAACGTGCGTTCGTAATCCGTATTAGCCAGTGTCCCAACTAAATTCACCTCAACGCCTTGGTTGTCCTTAATCTTACGGCTATATGTGAAATCAAGCGAAGGAATATAGCTGGAGAAAGAAGAATGAATATCTCTCCGGCCTGTTAATTGCTGGTCTTGAAACATTTGCTGGTGATTTATGTCGTAATTCGAACCAATTTGGTTATTAAACCGCACATTCACCATATCTTTATCATTCTTAAAAAGATAGCCGACAGCTATATTATGATCTGTGTAACCAAAAGGAGCGAACTCGCCTCGCTTGTCGCGCGTTAGCGTCGCGCCGTCCGGGTACGAATAGGTCTCCAATTCGTCTGTCCGGCGTTCGGAGTAATCGCGATAATTTACATTATAATCGACTGAAAATTGGGACTTTTTATAATTTGTCCGGAAATTAAAGTTCCCATTGATGAAACCCGTCGTGAACGCGCTTGTTCCTCCGACCGCTAACGAAGTGCCCACTTGCGGCTCTTTCAAAATGAAATCAAGCACGCCGGAATTGGAATCCAGTTCGCGCATCGAAGGCAACTGGCTGTAATCCACGCGCGCAATCTGTTCCGGCTTCAATGCTTTTACCTCCTGCAAGCTGGCTTCTACGCCGTTAATCCGAAAAATAACCCCCGAAACGCCTTGGATGGAAATCGATTCCTGCACCGGGTCGACAAGCAACTTTGGAAGCATCATACTTTGCAACAAACTAAGGCTGGATGTGGCCGCTTTCACTTGTTTATGACTTGGATACGCCAATATCTTTCCGGTTTTGTGAACCATCGCCTGCGCTACCACTTCCACGCTTCCCAAGCTGACCGAATCGAGTGCCAACGCGATCGTCCCCAGATCCAAGTCCTTGCGTTCGCTGTTTTGCACCCATACGAAATTCTTTTCATATCCTACGTAAGATACTTCCAACCCGAATTTGTCCAAATCCACGAGATGCTCGAAACGCCCTTCATCGTCTGTCGTAAAACCGGTTACATACGTCGAATCCGTTGCCAGCACCCGCACCGTCGCGCCTGCCAGCGGCCGGTTCTCGTCTGCCGCCTGCACGCGCCCCTTTATGTCTTGGGCGGAAAGGGATAAATTGTTGGCGGATAGTAGAATCAAGATGAATACAACTACACAAAACCTTTTCATATATTCGATGTTATTTATGTTAATAATCATTTTCATACACCTAACTCTAATTGATTTTTAACCAAATTATAATATATTCCTTTTCGAGCCGAAAGGAACTGGTGAGCACCTTGTTCGACAATTTTCCCCTGTTCCATTACTACTATATTGTCTGCATTTTTTACCGTACTTAAGCGATGTGCAACAACGATTACTGTACGTTGTGCAAAAAATGTATTCAAATTATTAAGTATCATTTTCTTCATCATTCCGACTATACCAATCTTGAACCTGTAAATATAAAGAGTATTTTTCCTTTTCTAATCCGTATGAAGCAGTATATACACCAAACCCTAAATCCAAGTGCTGTCGAGTATATATATTCGCAAAATGAGTAATATTTACACTTCGTTTTACCCGTAAATTAAGCACTTTAACATCTCCTTCCCCTCTTCTATACCGAGCCGATGGATTATCTACGACCTCTACCGCCTCTATATTTTGGGGATCTATCATTTTATAAGCTACTCCTCTGTTGATTCCATTAATCAAAATAACTGGAGATGAACCATCTATCGTCGATATGCTCTGACTAGCCATATCCACAACTAAAACAGGTATTTCTTGTAATGCTTCATAAATACTTATAGCTTTACCCTTTATTTCTTCTGAAAGATAAAAGGTTGTACTCCCCGCCTCCATCTTGACAATATCGCTCCTATCTCCTTCCACCGAAAGCTCTTTCAAAGCAATAGGATCTTCTTTCAACTGAACGACAAAATGCTTATTGCCATCCACCAACAACGAATCTATGCGCGTTTTATATCCTAATAACGAATATTGAATACGATAAGATGCTGTAGGCAAACCCTCTATTTCAAAATGTCCTTTCGTATCACTGATTGTACCTGCGGTCAATGTATCTTGAGCAAAGAAAAAAATGGATACATTCGGTAATGGTTCTTTTTTCTCTCCTTGTATCTCTCCGGTAACACGATGCTGGGCATGAGACTCTACACAAAATAAAAAACTCATTATGCCTAATAAGCAGCATTTAAACACATCAATTTTCTTCATGTTATTTTATGATTTAAAAGTTAGTAATCTCAACAAACAACCTCACTATATCCCCATCTATATATAAAACGTTTAACTCGGAAAATTTACTGAGCTAAAAACAGACTTTTTTTATTTTTGATGTGTTAAAATTTAGTTTTAAAGAAGAACAGCCTATAATCCCCTTTTTTCATACTTATGTCCATTCCAATTTATGCCTACCTTCTCTGGAAAAGGTAAGCACCTTTGTCTCCGTTTATGCCGACCATTTCCTCCAAAGGGCGCACCCTTTTTCATGATACCTTTCCATCTTATATTTTATCCAATCCTTTTCCGAAAAGATCCGTTTTTTGCAAGAAAAGAAGGAATATTTTTCATGAAAGAATGTTTTTTTGTAAAAACTTGCATTAAGATGAGAGTACTACTCTCACTTTTTCCTATAAAAAAGTTACTACCACCACCCTTTATCTCATTATAAAACAATACAATAAGTAGGAGTGGTGGTAGTAGTGGTAGTAACTATAAAAAAATTATTATGTGTTGAGAGGTTATCTTCTTACTTTATAAAATGCGACCACAGAATTATCATCCGCTGACATGTTCCGTAAATCTTCCGGAAACACAGAAAAATCCTCGGCCATCTTATATTGAATAACAAACGAGGGAACTACTGAATAAAAATTCCCTTCATAAACACCCCGTATCGGATAAAAAAACAATAAATCCTTTGTAGGGATATTATCTATTTGTTTTCCGGCATATATCAATCGGTTCTGTTGCAAATCATAAAACACCGTATAATAAGATCCACCTTTGGCAAACCACAAATTCAAAAGTCCGTCCGATTCATACGCATTCGATAAAATCACATAAGAAGCCATTTCAAAAGTCTGATTGACATGACGATATGCCGTGTCAGAGACTTCCACCGGAATAGTCCGAACAACAATCGAATCCTGTTGTGCCGATGCAGAATCAATCTTCTTCCGATTTGGGTTATTACAGAAAATGAATCCCAACACGCATAAAAAAGTGTAAATCCAATATCTACTCATATTTCAACATGTTTATGACAAATCAAAAGGATTGGATTACTATCCACATCCAGATTCTTTATTTTTACATACAATTCTCTATTACCCGTTTTCAATTTTTCAATTTCTTTCGCATCACAATGAGATAACAAATCCGTATCTATGATAAAACAAAAGGCATCATTCTCATAAAGGCAACCGGCTATCCCGGAAAATGAAAAACCATTTATGGACGGATCTTTAAATTCTTGAGCCATCTTCTTCTTCTCCAAATCATAAACCCCGAAATGGAGTTTCTTATCATACGTATAGGACAATAATAATCGGTTATCTTTTTCTTCCAAAATAGAAAACCAATTGGCTACTTTATAATCTCTTTCCCGTACATAATCATAAATAGCCAACGATCGTTCACGTTGCGATTTGTTCTTTATCGGTTCCGGAATGGCATAAGGACCAAAGTCCACTCGAAGACAAGGGAAGAAGCGATTCCCTTCATATTTATACACGGTATCCTGATTCAACGCATTGTAATAAAATCCTCCTTTGCAAAGCGTTTCCGGATGGTCTTTCAAAGATATTGTTGCTCCATTCTCATACTGAAACGGTAAATATTGCCCTACCAAAGAATCCCGCCTATACACATTTACCCGAAACCCGGAACTGTTTTGGGAATCGACTGGATCACGTATAACCAACATTTCTCCATTATCCAAATAAGAAACCGATTGGATGGCATAATCTATATTCTTATTGTATACATACTCGCCATGCAAACTATAAATATGGATTTTCTTCATAGGATTGTCTATCAAAACCAAACATTGTTTTTTCTTATCCACATAAAAACCGCTTAATGAAATATATTCATCCGGTCCCTGCCCCTTATCGGCTATGATGCGCAAGCATTTTCCTTGCTGGTCAAAAAGGAATACTTTACCGCTCTCGCTATCTAATACATAAATGAGTCCCTTGTAATATTTTAAATCCCGCACCGAAGCAATCATACAACTATCACTTGTTTCCAACGTAATAACCGAAATAGAATCTGAAATAGCCTCCAGCTCTATCGACTTTGATTGATCCGGATTCAAGGATATCATTGCCAAACCGGACTGCTTATCTGTTTTGCAGCCATATCCGATACCCAGCAAAAGACACGCTAAAAATAATAAAGTTCCTTTTTTCATACCTCATTTCAATTTATACAACACCAACAAGGGATTATCTTCTATTGTCAAACCAGCTACTTCCTCCTTTTCCAAAAGGAAATCAAAGTATTCGTAAACAATATCCGCGTCAACCGCATCAATCAAATACCCATCACTATGCCATCTAGGGAAAAAACGGAAATCCGGAATAACATCATTTTGTACATTTCCACAACATACCGACCAATCCGAACGGTCATATATACCATACGCCCTATTTCCGTGTACCAGATAATCAAAGATAACATATTCTGTTGTTACCCAAAAGTTATTCTTTAACAAGTAGGGGAAGTCGGAAGCGGAAATATCATAATTGCCTATATCCTCCTCTTCCGGCAACGATTTAGCCCCAAATTGTATTTGCCAAACTAACGTTGAATCCGAGTAAATAGAATTTCCATAAATGGGAGAATAATAAACAACACCTTCATGCTTGGCAAATGCAGGTATTCCACCATAATTATAAGTCGGTGCAGCCAATTTACGAGGCAACATTTCCGACAAGACATCTCCTTTTTTATCCATGACAGTAAACAAATGCTCACCCTCTTTACCTGATGGCTCATTATATAAGCAAAAACCTGAATCGGTCGCTACAAACTGACTTGCTATATGTTTGTATTGGATACTCCTCCGATACGTAAACTCCTTATTGAATTCCAAAATATTTTGTCGGGCAAAGTCCAGCAAATACACAGATGTATCCGAAACATCAAAATCCATAAGTTGCACATACTCACCCGGACCACCTCCTACTTGAGAAACTTTACCTACGAAGCTACCATCCAAATGGAATACATACAGAGCATTACCAACGATATCCAATACATAAATCCGGTCTTTAACTACCTTAACTTTAGCCACCTGAGATAACAAAAAAGAATCATTTGTTTCCAATCGCACAATATCAAACGTATCTATAAACGAAGATACCCGTAAGGTGTCCTCACTGGATAGTGGCACATTTATTGTATGGAATAATTTGTCTGTTCGATTTGATAGACATGAACATGCCATAATTGACAATATATATCCGACACCCAACAAAAGACACGCTAAAAATGATAAAAATTCCTTCTTCATACCTCACTTCAATTTATTCCAAACCGGTCATTAGACTTTGGGTTAAAAGCAGGAAACATCGAGGCTCTGAGAATGTATCAAATGAAAAATACGCAAGTATAAATTCGGTTTCTCATACCCACAATGTTTCCTATATATATAACGTACAAGCCTGAAAATTTACGGAGCAAAAAACGGATTTTTTCTATCCCCACGCGTTTTCATTCCTAATTGCCGATCCAAAAGTGCGAATAACGCCAAAATCGCTAATTGAGAAGTGTGTTTTCGCTACATTCCATCACAAACAGCAAGAGCCAGAAATGCTTGGGAGACATATTCTTTTTCAGGTATTTCAAGGTTAAGTAAAGGTGGCTTTCGACAGTCCGTTTAGGCAAATCTAAGCGTTCGGCAATCTCCTGGGCTTTCAGTCCTTCGATATAAGCCAGCAGAAACACTTCCCGGCGTTGTTCGGGTATTTGTTGAAGCAGGTGATAAAGTGCCTGATAGAAATCCTGGGTATATAAGCCCTCTAATGTCGCACCGTCCTGTTCCAGCAACGTTTCACATTCCTCCGCATACGCTTCATAGACCGAAGTACTATACTGGTCTTCCACCTGCCATTTTCGGAAATGGTCTATGCAGCGCGTATATACCGAACGATAAAGATAAGCCTGAAAATCATCATTCACTGAGATCTCCGAATGGTGCTCCCATAAATACAAAAAGACATCTTGAACAATATCTTCAGCCACCGTATCGTCATGAATAACAGTCGTCACATAGGCTTTCAATCGAGGATAATAATGGCTGAACAATTTCCGAAAAGCCTCTTTGCTTCCTTTCGTCAAAGCTATTTGATACTCTTTATCCTCAAACATAATTTATATTATTCAACTTTTGCAAGCTCAAGTTAGTTGACAAGTAACAAGTTAACGAGGGGCAAAGCCCCCCTCTACTCTTTCGGGTTCAGTTCCCGTATCGGATCATCATACATAACCTGGAGGCTGTCCAGTTCGTGCAGCATCTGAGTCCTTACTTCGGCGTATGCCGGGTCGGAATAGACATTGTTCAGTTCGTGTGGGTCCTCTTTCAGGTCATACAATTCCCATTCGTCTATATCATTATAGAAATGGATGAGTTTATAGCGGTCGTTACGCACGCCATAATGCCGTTTCACCTTATGCTCTGCCGGGTATTCATAGAAATGATAATAGAGCGAGGTACGCCAGTCGGCCGGGTTCTCGCCTTTCAGAAGAGGCAGCAGGGAAACGCCCTGAATGTCATCGGGTATCGGAGCACCCGCCAGTTCGAGGAAGGTCGGGGCATAGTCGATGTTCTGCACCATCTGGTCGATTTTCCCTTTCTTTCCGCTGGGCAGGCGCATCAGCAGTGGGGTATGGAATGACTCCTCATACATGAAACGCTTGTCAAACCAGCCGTGCTCACCCATGTAGAAGCCCTGGTCGGAGGTATATACCACCAACGTGTTCTCGGACAGTCCCGCCCTATCCAGATAATCCAGGACACGCCCCACATTATCATCCAGCGACTTCAGCACCTTCAGGTAATCACGCATATAACGTTGGAACTTCCACTCATACAAAGCTTTCCCTTTCAGGTTCTGTTTTTTGAAATCTTCGATAATCGGGTTATAGAACTTGTCCCATGCGGCACGTTGTTCCGGATCCAGGCGCGACAGCATATTCTCATAACCGCGGACCAGTCCCTTCTGGCCTTCCGCGCCCAGCATTTTGAGGTCGTACACCAGATCCATATCTTTCAAGATACTCATCTCCTGAGCTGCCGCCGCCGGACGTCCCTCATAATCATCATAAAAGGTTTCCGGAATCGGGAAAGTCTTGTCCTCATACAGGGCCAGGTTACAGGTATCGGCCATCCAATTGCGATGCTGCGCCTTATGGTGAATCAACAGGCAGAACGGTTTGTTTTTATCCCGCTGATGCTCCATCCATTCGATGCTCTTATCGGTAATGATATTGGTCAGATAGCCATGCACCTCGACGGTATCATGGGCTGAGGTGATGAACTTCGGATTATAATAATCGCCTTGTCCGGGCAGGATTTCCCAATGGTCGAACCCGGTCGGCAAGGTCTCCAGGTGCCATTTGCCGATCAGCGCCGTCTCATAGCCGGCTTGTTGCAACAGTTTAGGGAAAGTCTGTTGCGACCCGTCAAACTTGCAATGGGTATTGTCATAAAACCCGTTCTTATGGCTATGCTTTCCCGTAATCATACAGGCACGGCTCGGACCGCTCAACGAATTGGCCACAAAGCTGTTCGTAAACAAGACTCCGTCCCGGGCGATCCGGTCCAAGTTAGGTGTATGTGCATAGCGCGTGTCATAGCAGCTCATCATCTGTGCCGTATGGTCATCGGTCATGATATACACGATGTTAAACGGCTTTCGGGGTTGTTCCTGATTTTTGTTTTGGCAAGCAGAGAGCATGAACATTCCTATGCAGGGAACGGATGCTACCAATACGGATGTCTTTTTCATATTTTCTACCTTTTAGTTTAATTTTACAAATGTACGGATTAAATAGAAAAATAGCCAATCTTTTTACATTATATTTGCGCCCGGATAGAAAGATACGGGTGACCGGCTATAGAAACAAGTCCATAAATACAAGGGAAATCAGAGGGATCAACACTAAAAAACGAAAAAATGACGGAGCAGGAGGTCAGACGTTATTTACGGCAAATGAAAGAGGAGGATTCACAAGTCGCGTTCAAAAGATTCTACGACTTGTGTTATGACCGCTTCTTCCGTATAGCCTACTATTTCCTGCATTCCGAAGAATCGGCCCAGGAAGTGGTACTGGATGTTTTCCTAAAAATCTGGCAGACACGAGAGTCGTTGCACCGGATAGCCAATCTGGAGGATTATTTCTTTATTCTGGTACGCAACGCGGCCTTAAACCGATTGAAACAGGATGCGCATACACCGGAGGTTACCGATTCTGTTCCCGAACCGTCCGACAAGGAAAATTCGCCGGAAGAGCGGCTGATTACCGAAGAGCTGTTCGCCCGATATGTCAAGGCCTTGGATAGGCTTCCACCCCGTTGCCGGGAGATCTTTATCCGCATCCGCGAAGAGAAACAGTCGTATGCCCGGGTGGCTGAAGAGTTAGGCATAAGCATCCACACCGTAGACGCGCAATTGCAAAAAGCCTCACAGCGGCTTATCCGGATGCTGAATTTGGAGGCCTCGCCCTGACTTCTGCTGCATCCTTTAGCTCCCAGCCGTATCTCAACTCCCTCCCCCCTTCGGGGTACTCCCTCTATAA
>ERZ857521.2396-NODE-2396-length-18134-cov-11.695614_pt1 | contig 18134 bp, 16 predicted proteins | sample MGYA00519701_ERZ857521 | MGnify/ENA primary metagenome ERZ857521 (study PRJEB31778, sample SAMEA3449346) | human gut metagenome | biome: human gut; feature: human-associated habitat; material: faeces | place: United Kingdom | collected 2010/2012 ...
CTTAAAGAAGAAGGTAAAAATCCATTCTCCTTGGATTCCAAAGAACCAACTGAAAACTTCCAAGACTTCCTTAAAGGTGAAGTTCGTTACGCATCCTTGTCTAAAGCAGCTCCAGATGTTGCAGAAGAATTGTTCGCTAAAACTGAACAAGACGCTAAAGATCGTCGCTTAAGCTATGTTCGCTTACAAAAAGGTTTCGAAGACGTAAAATAATTCGTTATTTAACGACTAAGAACTAATAAGAGGCACCCTTTCGAGGGTGTCTCTTTTGTATATAATATAGTTAACTATATGTGGAATTTATTTTATTGTATCTTAAATTAATGCGGTCATTTCTTGAATAGCTAGTTCCTGAATTACTAATGCTTTCACAATAGGTAATATACTAGGAATTTGATATAATATTAAATAGTTGTGCATATACTACTAGGTATATTGTACTGATATATGATTTGATAACTTTAATAGTAAACATAGAGGTGCTTATGGCTAAGGATAATCAACAGATCGCAACAGACGATATGCAACAAACAATATATAAAGAGTTAGGCTATAAATCCTATCCATTTCCTTTTACTACACCTGCCTATTTGGAAGCATATGGTACACTTGTAGGTCTTAAGCCACCAATGGCTAAAACAGCACGTGTACTTGAATTAGGTGCTACGTATGGGGGAAATATTATTTCTCAAGCTATGCATAATCCAGAAGCGACATTTGTAGGTATTGAGCTTTCCCAAGATCAAGTAGAGAAGGGCAACAAAATTATTAGTGATGCCAAGTTAGATAATGTATCTCTATTGCAAGGGGATATTTTGAACTTTGATGAATCCTTAGGAAACTTTGATTACATTATTGCCCATGGTTTTTACTCTTGGATTAGCGATGAAATGAAGGATAAGTTGCTTGATATTATATCCCATCATTTGGCTGATAATGGCATTGCATATGTATCCTATAATACATATCCAGGTTGGCATACGATGGAAGAGGTTCGTCAACTTATGCTATTTGCTAATCGCAGTCATGATGAGTTGACTCATAAGGAAAAGGTATTACGCGGTAAAACTGTAGGTAGTCTAGTAGGTGCTCAAATTCTTAATTATGATAACCTTAAAGAGCGTAATAGTAAATTCTTAGGTGCCTTGCGTTCCGTTATGCAAAAGGATGATTATTATGTAGGTCATGACCATTTAGAACCTCATAATGATCCATGTTACTTCTATCAATTCAATGATCATTTAAAAGCTCACAATCTTAGCTATGTATGTGATGCAGATTTAACATTATCCATGGTTCGTACCTATGATGACAGCATCGCCGATAAACTTGAAAAATTGGCTCCTAATAGCCAAGCGGATCAAGAACAATATTTAGACTTTATGCTTGATACAACATTCCGCAAGTCTATCATTTGTAAAGAAAGTGCTGCAAAGGATATTAGCTATGATGTAGCTAATCCAGATAAGGTGAATACAGTACCTGTACGGTCTATTGTAAATAGTTTTGTATTCCAAATCCTCTTTGATGAGGAAGCTTTAGAAATGTTTGAAAATAAGCTTGTAAGAGATACATTCCAAGCTCTTATTAAAGATGGTGGTACGTTTAATATGATTGAAGCTCTCGCCATTCTAAAAGCCGCTCACGATGCTGCTAAGGCATCTGAAGAGGATTTAGAACCAGCGGTATGCAGCTTATATAAAGCTATTGTTGAACATATGGTACGCGGTGGTATTCGCTTCTACAAAACATTCCCTGATAAACAGGAATATATGGAAGGTTTATCCTATGTACCAGCACGTTTTACAAACTTTGTAAAAGCTATTGCTGACGGTGGTAGTGAATATATTTATGGTGCAAACATGTTCAACGATGCCATTGGTGATATTTCCGAAGAGGATTTATTGTTCATGGAATTGTTGAATAAACCTAAAGCTAAATCTACATTGATTAAGAAAATTAAGGATTCTCTCTTTAGTGCTGATAAGGCCCAAACTGGTAAGCATCAAAATACTATGGCAGAAGCCTTCTATAATGAATTAACTAAGCGTATGGAGCAATTAGGCTTTATTAGAAGTAAGAAAACTGATGGTCTTTCTTAATCTATCGCTAGAATTCTAAGAACATATTTTAGGGTTCATATAATTTTCAGAATAAACGTAAAACCCATTACACTTATAACATTTATATGTATTAAGTAGTAATGGGTTTTTATTTTATATAATTTAATTTAATCTTTTTTAATAATTATTACATTTAGTTATTTAATATTGCTGAATAAGTATAGTAAATCGATAAAATTAATGAGAAATAAATGAACCATATATGAAAAGTATGGTATACTATGTATGGGTATTTTTGTGAACATCATCCTGTGTGTTGTGGATGATATTATATATTGTATTAGTTACAATGTTGTTTTTATTGTATTATTTGTAAAAGGAGTCTTTTATGGCATCTAAGAAGGCCGTTCTAGTATATATACTAGAAATCCTGAAAAGTGAAACGGATGCTAATCATACTTTATCTCAAGAAGAGATTCGCAGTATATTAGCCGAGCGGTACGAGGTATCCGTCGATCGGAAGACCTTAGGCCGTCATTTAAATGATTTATATGAATCTGGTGATTTTGGTATTCAATGTGAAGAGTCTGCCGTAGGAGCAGATGGCACGATTCGCCGTACTGATTTCTATATGATTCATACCTTTGAAGATTCAGAATTGAGATTATTAATTGATGGTATTTTGGCTTCTCGCCATATTACCGCATCTCAACGTAAGGATTTGATTAGTCGTGTTGCTAAATTGGGGAGCTCTCATTTCAAGCCTCATGGAATTGATATTGAAAGTGCTACGGGTTACCTTCATAGAAGTCAGGACTTATTCCTTAATATTGATCTCATAGAGGAAGCAATACAAAAGGGGAGAAAAATTTCCTTGGCTTATTGCCAACCTGACGTGGATAAACGTTTACATATCAATCTCGGTCCAGATAATAAGGAGCGAAAGTATGTATTCAATCCATTCCAACTAGTTATGAATCGGGGACACTATTACCTAGTTGGGAACCATGAAAATTATGATGACATGTCTACATTGCGTGTCGATCGAATTGCACACATTACGGTGCTGAGCGAACGTAGAAAACCTTTACGGGAGATAAAGGGTTATAACCAACAACGCACCTTTAATGTATCACAATATGTAAAAGAACATATTTACATGTTCGGCGGTGAATCCGTTACCGTAAGCTTTAAGGCAAAGCGGTCTATTGTAAACCAAATTTTAGATTGGTTCGATGGCAATGTGGAATTCACCAACGTCACATCTGATGATGTTGTATGCCGTGTACGTGTTAATCATGATGCCTTCAAGTATTGGGCACTTCAATATATGCAAAGTGTGAAAGTACTTTCACCAGCGTCCTTGGTAGCAGAAGTAAAAGAAGCTATTAAGGAAGGCCTAGAACAATACTCATAATAAAAGAGCTAGTTGATCGGTGAATCAACTAGCTCTATTTTTATATATACTCTTATAAAATATGCAATTCTGATTTATAGAACGTGCATTTTTTCTGCTTCTCGATAGTCCTTAAGAACTGGACGAGGAGGTAATTTGCCCATGATACTCACTACGTAGATAGCGATGGAGGAGAAGATGAAGCCTGGTACGATTTCGTAAAGACCAAGGAATCCAAATTGTTTCCAAATGAGTACGGTAAAACCACCAACTACGATACCTGCGATACAGCCATGGCGTGTCATACGTTTCCAGAATAAGGAGAACAAGATGGCTGGACCAAATGCTGCACCAAAGCCTGCCCATGCATAAGCAACCATGGTTAAGATGTAGCTATCTGGATCCATTGCCATATAGATGGCTATTAATGCAACTAGTAGTACTACGATACGACTTACGAGTACTAGCTCCTTATCACTCGCTTTAGGATGAATGATATTCGCATAGAAGTCATTAGAAATAGCAGAGGCTGTTACTAATAACTGTGCAGATGCGGTACTCATAATAGCTGCGAGTACGGCAGACCAGATGAGACCTGCTACAAACGGCGTAAAGAGACGTTCTGTCATGATGAGGAATACAGTTTCCGCATCAGTGCCTACTAATACATCAGGCAACATGTATACGTGACCGATGAGGCCTACAGCGATGGCTGCCATAAGGGATAAGATAACCCAAACCATGGCGATGTTTGTAGATTTTTTTAGCTCTTTCGCATCAGAGATAGCCATGAATCTTACGAGGATATGAGGTTGACCGAAGTAACCAAGACCCCAACCAAGAGAAGATATTAAGCCGATAGCCCATGTGAACCAGTCGGATGGATCACCAAATAGGCTAAGTCCTTGAGGAAACTCGTGTTGAATGAGTTGGAATGTTTCAATAGGACCACCCATAAACATGGCAGCTGTAATTGGTACCGCTAAGATAGCGAAGAACATCAATGCCCCTTGGATACAGTCCGTCCAAGATACGGCGAGGAAGCCGCCGAGGAATGTGTAGAATACGACGATACCCGCTGTAATAAAGAGGGAGACCGTGTAATCAAGACCAAAGATGGTGTTGAACAGTTTGCCACCTGCTACGAACCCTGATGATGTATAAATCAAGAAGAAAATCAAGATAAATAGGGCGGAGATAACGGCTACCGAATGAGATTGATCGTGGAAACGATTTTTCAAATAGTCCGGTAAAGTTAAACTGTCACTAGCTACCTCAGTATGGTTACGCAAGCGTCTAGAAACAAACTTCCAGTTTGCCCATGTGCCTAATGTGAGACCTACGGCAATCCATACACCAGAAATCCCTGTAGTATACGCTAGGCCAGGCACACCCATGAGCATCCAACCACTCATATCTGATGCTTCCGCACTAAGTGCTGTAATCCATGGTCCTAGTTGTCGGCCACCGAGGATGTAATCACCAATGCTGTTAGATTTCCTGTAATAGTAGACCCCGATATACATCATGAGTCCTAGGTATAAGGCAAAGGCGATCATAATCATTAAGTTGTCTTGTGTCATGCCTATATAAGACCTCCTTAGGTTGTAGTTCTATTCTATAGTATTATAAATAATTCCTATTGTACCATATATTAGCGCTTTAGAGTGTAAAAATTTCGTGATATTACGTAGTTTCTATACAAATTTTGAAGCTTGGCTTTCTAGATATGCATTAGACGTTGGACTAATAAATCGTTTATACTAATAAGCCCAATAGCATATGAAATATGTTAAAATAAAAGAATAGAAAAAACGATATTTCGTGTTTTGTATACGAAATTTCGTTATTGATAGTTGTAATTATGGTCTTGTATGTATATTTCTGGAACGTGAAAGGAGGGCCCAATGGAACAACAGCCAGCTTCAAAACAAGCTATTGCATCACAGTCGGTCGAGATGAAGCAACAAGCTATGATGAAACAACAGGCATTACGGATGTTGGAAACATACTTTGGGTATACCTCCTTTAGACCGGCTCAGGAGGCTCCTATTGCTTCCTTATTACGCAATGAAGATGTAATTGGCATCATGCCGACGGGAGCCGGCAAGTCTATATGTTTCCAGATTCCTGCGCTTTGCAAGCCGGGCCTCACTATCGTGTTTTCGCCACTAATATCCCTTATGAAAGACCAGGTAGATGGTCTATTAGTGCAGAATATACCAGCGGCACTCATCAATAGTACGCTTACCCAAGCAGAGTTTAATAAGACGATGTACGAGGTACGTAGTGGTAAGATTAAGCTCTTATATATTGCACCAGAGCGACTAGGTTCTAATTTCTTCTGTAATGTATTGCGAGCGTTGCCTATTGCTCAAGTCATTGTGGATGAGGCCCACTGTATCTCGGAGTGGGGCCATGATTTTAGACCGTCCTATCGTCTCATCGGAGAGTGGCTCAACTCACTACCGAAGCGTCCTATCGTAGGGGCTTTCACGGCGACGGCTACGAAATATGTAGAAAATGATATCAAGAAATTATTAGGATTAGATAAGGCTAATGTGTATGTAACGGGATTTGATCGGCCTAATTTGTCTTTCTCTGTCATCCGTACACCAAAGCGTATGGATTATGTGGTTCACTATGTACGGCAACATGCCAACGAAAATGGTATTATCTATTGTGCGACGCGTAAGGATGTAGATCGAGTGTACGAAAATCTAACCCGTGCAGGCATTAAGGTAGGCCATTATCATGGGGGGCTCAGCGATGAGGTGCGCCGTGAGATGCAAAATGCTTATGCAGATGATAAACTGCAGGTCATGGTGGCTACCAATGCTTTTGGTATGGGCATCGACAAGAGTAATGTGCGCTATGTGTTGCATTACCAGATGCCGCGCAATATGGAGTCTTACTATCAAGAGGCAGGCCGTGCAGGTCGTGATGGAGCACCTGCAGAATGTATCTTGCTCTATAGTGGGCAGGATGTACAGGTTCATAAATATTTGATTGAACAATCCATCGAGACGCCTGAGCGACAAGAGGTGGAGCTCCGCAAGTTACAGTCTATGATTGACTACTGTTTCTGTAGTAATTGTTTACGTAAATATATGCTTAACTATTTTGGTGAAAGCACCGTTTGGACTACTTGCGATAATTGTAGTTCCTGTAAAGGCTCCGGTGATAAGGTAAATGTAACAAAAGAGGCAAAGGCTATCTTCCGTGCTATTATGGGCACTGATGAGCGCTATGGTGCTTCTATGATTACCTCTATCGTGCGCGGTGAGCGAACTGACCGTATTATGCGAGCAGGCCACGATGCACTCCCTGTATTTGGTTTACTAAGTAATGTAGACGAGAAATCTATTAAAGGGCTCATCCAACAATTTGTAGCTTCTGGCTACTTGCGTAGTTCTTCAGGTAAGTATCCTGTGCTATCCTTGACGGCTGGCGCTGAGGAGGTCCTCGGTGGGCATAAAGAGGTGGAGGAAATCAGGCAACATGTGTCTGTACCATCTAGAACTAGTTGGTCTACGTCTACTCCATCACGAGGAAAATCTAGTTCCGGCTCAGGTGGTTTATTTGAACATTTACGACAACATCGTAAGCGCTTAGCCGAAGAAGCAGGGCTTCGACCATATCTTATCTTCCCTGATACAGTACTTATTGACCTAGCCAATTTACGACCCACTACATTAGGTGAGTTTGGCAATGTTAAAGGTGTAGGGGAAGCAAAATTGAAAAAATATGGCCTCAGTTTTTTACAGGCTATTGCAGAATATAAGGGATAATAAATTTTACTGTATATATGGTAGTACTATGTATTTTTTAGTATGATAGTACTATATATTGTAAGATATAGGTTAGTATGATTCGACGTATTATACATAGATTTAGGGGGATATATGAGTCTAGCAGATACACAATACCTCGGTATTATTGAAAATATTTTAGAGCACGGTACGTATGGTCAAAACCGTACAGGCATTGCGACCTATAAATTGCCACATCAAATCATGCAATTTGACTTACAAGAGGAATTTCCAATTTTGACTACAAAATTTGTAGCTTTCAAAACGGCGGTAAAAGAATTGTTATGGATTTGGCAAATGCAATCTAACGATGTACGCAAATTACAAGAAATGAACGTGCGCGTATGGGATGAGTGGATGCGTGAAGATGGTACCATTGGTAAGGCCTATGGTTACCAAATTGCAAAGTACAAACAACTTGATAATCTCATCAAGACTATTAAGGAAGATCCTGATAGCCGTCGTATGATTGTTACATTGTGGAATATTGAAGATTTAGATGATATGGCATTGCAACCATGTGCGTATGAAACACTATGGGATGTAGCTGATGGACACTTGAACTGCATGCTCATCCAACGCAGTGGCGATATGGGCCTTGGCGTTCCGTTTAATACCGCTCAATATGCAGCGTTACAATGCATGATCGCTCAAGTAACAGGTCTTAAACCTGGCAAATTTACTCATGTTATCAATAATGCTCATGTCTATGAAAACCATGTAGAAGCATTGCGTGAGCAATTAGCACGTCGCGATCAAGCGTTGCCAGCTCCAAAAATTATTGTGAATCCTGAAGTAAAAGACTTCTATGACTTCACACCAGAGGACGTTACATTAGATGGGTATGAACATCTAGGTAAGTTGTCCATGACTGTTGCTGTATAGACCTGAGTTCATGTCCATAGATAAATGGAATCATATGTATGATTGTTGCCATATAGTATTAATCGAAAGAGGCCAGTATGTTAGCATTAATCGTAGCCGTAGCACATAATCGTGTAATCGGTAAAGATAATACCTTGATTTGGCACTTGCCGAATGATTTGAAATTCTTTAAAGAGAAAACTACAGGTCATGTCATCATTATGGGCCGTAAGACCTTTGAAAGTTTGCCGTTCCTGTTGCCAAATCGTGAGCACTGGGTGATTACTCGTGATAAGGGCTTTGATGCGCCAGAAGAAGTTAAGATATTCCATAGTCCTGAGGCGGCTGTAGAAGCTGCACGTGCTCTTGATGCGGCCTATGTTATCGGTGGTGCTCAAGTATATGAGGCTTTCTTGCCGTACGTGGATACGATGTACATTACAGAAGTAGACCATGAATTTGAAGGGGATGCATTTTTCCCAGAGTTCCCAGAGGAGGCTTTCACCATTGAATCCGTAGTAGACGGCGCGGTGGATGAAAAGAACAAATATCCTCATCGTTTTGTAACCTATCGCAGAAAGGCATCTAAATGAGTGAAAGAATGTTTGCCATTATTGGCAGTGAATTAAATGTTAAGCCAAAGCAGGTGCAAGCTGCCGTAGAATTATTGGACGAAGGCAATACGGTGCCATTTATTGCGCGTTACCGTAAAGAGGTAACCGGCGAATTGCAAGATGAGCAATTACGTACCATTGAAGAACGCATTAAATACTTGCGTAACTTGGAAACACGTCGTCAAGAAATCATTGCGTCTATTACAGAGCAAGAAAAGATGACCGACGAGTTGATGAAATCCTTAGAAGCTGCAACAAAGCTTCAAGAGTTAGAGGATCTCTATTTACCATACCGTCCTAAGAAACGCACACGTGCTATGATTGCCCGTGAACGAGGCTTAGAGCCGTTGGCGGAAATGATCCTTAATGATACAGTTACCGCTGGTGATCCTTTAGAGATTGCCAAAGAATTTGTAACAGAAGAGGTGCCCACACCAGAGGACGCTATTCAAGGTGCCTCAGATATCGTAGCGGAAATCGTTAGTGATAGTGCTGACTTCCGTGCGTACTTGCGTAAAAAGATGTGGAACGAAGGCTTTATTCAAGCTGAGTTGACTGGTGATGAAGAGGTACAACAACAGTTCTTGCAATACGCAGAATATGCTGAACCGGTTCGTCAAATGCCATCTCACCGTATCTTGGCAGTTAATCGTGGTGAAAAATTAGGTGCTTTGAAATTAGCCCTTACAGTACCAGGTGATACGTATGTTACTTACATGGTGCAAAAGTTAGAGAAAAATCCGAAATCCATATTCGCAGACTATAAAGCGGCTGCAGTAGCCGATGCGTACAAACGTCTAATTTTCCCTGCTCTAGAGCGTGATATACGTAATGAGTTGACGGAGAATGCGGATGAGCAAGCTATCAAGGTATTCGGTGTAAACCTTAAGAACCTATTATTGCAGCCACCTTTGGCAGGCCATGTTATCATGGGCCTTGACCCTGGTTACCGTACAGGTTGTAAGATGGCGATTATCGACCAACAAGGTAATGTGCTAGATTACGGTGCCTACTATTTAACGAATAGTGAAAAGCTTCGCAAAGAAGCACAGAAGGTATTGGCTGATAAAATCCGCAAGTTTAAGGTAACACTCTTATCTATTGGTAATGGTACTGCATCTTATGAAACAGAGCAGTTTGCTTCTACCATGATTGAAGAGGAAAAATTAGATTGCCACTACATCATTACCAATGAAGCAGGCGCATCTGTATATTCTGCTTCTAAATTGGCTATCGATGAATTACCAGATTTAGACGTAACCATACGCGGTGCCGTATCCATTGCACGGCGTGTACAAGATCCATTGGCTGAATCCGTTAAGATCGATCCTAAATCTATCGGCGTAGGTCAATACCAACATGACGTAAACCAAAAACAATTGACCCATACGTTAGATCAAGTGGTTGAAACTGTAGTAAACCACGTTGGGGTAGAGCTCAATACGGCATCTCCTGCTATTTTGCAACATATTGCAGGTATCTCTAGTGCGGTTGCTAAGAACATCGTTGCATATCGTCAAGAGAATGGTGTATTTAAAAGCCGTAAGGAATTGTTGAAAGTACCTCGCTTAGGTCCTGCGGCGTTCACACAATGTGCCGGTTTCCTTCGCTTACAACACGGTAAAAATCCACTAGATAATACATCTGTCCATCCTGAGTCTTATGAATTGGCAGAACGTATTATTGGTGAATTAGGTTTTACCTTGAAAGATTTGCAAGACAAAGCGCAATTGGAAGCGTTACAAGTGAAATTACCGCTTGTTGATGCCGAAAAAATGGCCGCAAAACTTGATGCGGGTGTACCAACTGTACGAGATATTCTAGCTGCTTTGGCAAAACCAGGTCGCGACCCTCGTGAAGATTTGCCAGCACCACTTACTAGAAAACATGTAGTAAGCCTTGAAGATATTCAAGTTGGCACTGTTGTAAAAGGTACAGTTCACAACGTAGTTGACTTTGGTGCCTTCGTAGATTTTGGCTTAAAAACTAATGGTCTTTTGCATCGCAGCGAATTATGCAATAGCCGTCAACATCCATCTGATGTGCTGGCTGTAGGCGATACCATTGAAGCTCAAATTATTTCTGTTGATGTAAAACGCAATCGTATCGGTTTATCTGTAAAAGCGTTACAACCAGAAAAGCCAAAGAATAACGATAATAACCGAAACAGAAATAACAACGGACAACGCCGAAACAACGATCGTAACAATAACCGTAATAATGACCGCAACAATGGTGGTCGACAAAACAATTAGTATCAATTGGATTATATTATTGAGAAACACTCTTGACTAAAAGTCATTGTACACAAAACCGCACTCTCTATGGATTTTGAGGGTGCGGTTTTTCTATATAACTTAAAACTATGTATAATAATGCAGAACAGATATATCGAAAATGATATATATGATTGAAATATTTAGATATAAAGCGTATGATGAAATCACAGAGGAAATCTTCCTCAATCTATATTCCTACATAGGAGGTAATGCTATGAGCTTGAACCTTAAAGAAAGATATGGACTATTAATTAATAATGAATGGGTAGCTGCATCTGACGGCGCTGAATTTAATGTATATAACCCTGCTAATGGCGAACAACTCGCTATCTGTTCAGAGGCCACGAAAGACGATGTTGATAAAGCGGTAGACGCTGCAACAGAAGCTTTTAAAACTTGGAAAACAGTATCTCAAATAGAGCGCGCTGATTACTTGTTAAAAATTGCTGACGCTATTGATGCGCACAAAGAGTACTTGGCACAAGTTGAAACATATGACAATGGTAAACCAATCCGTGAAACTTTGAACGTAGATATTCCACTTGGTGCTGACCATTTCCGTTACTTCGCTGGTGTACTTCGTTCCGAAGAAGGCTCTGCACAAGTATTTGATGAAAATACCTTGAGCCTCATCGTTCGCGAACCGATTGGCGTTGTAGGTCAAGTCGTGCCTTGGAACTTCCCATTCCTAATGGCTGCTTGGAAATTGGCACCAGCTCTTGCAGCAGGTTGTACAGTTGTAATTAAACCTTCTAGCCATACATCCCTTAGCCTTTTAGTATTAGGCGATATTTTGAAAGATATCTTGCCAGCAGGCGTTGTAAACATCGTAACTGGTAAAGGTTCTAAATCTGGTCAATATATCCTTGATCATCCAGGATTCAGCAAACTTGCTTTCACAGGCTCTACAGAAGTAGGTCTTGATGTATATAAAGCAGCATCTGAACGCTTGATTCCAGCTACATTGGAATTAGGTGGTAAATCTGCGAATATTTTCTTTGACGATGCGAATTGGAAACAAGCTCTTGATGGGGCAATGCTCGGCATCCTCTTCAACCAAGGTCAAGTATGCTGCGCAGGTTCCCGTATCTTCGTACAAGATACAATTTATGATAAATTCGTAGCTGAACTTTCCGCACTATTTGATAAAGTAAAAGTTGGTTTACCGTGGGAAGAATCTACACAACTTGGTTCTTTGATTTACGAAGCACAAGTTGAGAAAGTACTTAGCTATGTAGAACTTGCTAAAGAAGAAGGTGCTCGCGTTGCAGCTGGTGGTGTACGCGTTACTGACGGCGAACTTGGTAAAGGTTGCTTCATTAGACCTACACTCATCGTAGATGCTACAAACGATATGCGCGTAGCTCGCGAAGAAATCTTCGGCCCTGTAGCTGTTGTTATCAAATTCCACAGCGAAGAAGAAGTTATCGAACAAGCTAATGATAGCCTATACGGTCTTGGCGGTGGCGTATTTACTCAAAACCTCAACCGTGCCATCCGCGTAGCTCGAGCAATCGAAACCGGTCGTATGTGGGTTAATACATATAACTCCATCCCAGCAGGCGCACCGTTCGGTGGCTATAAACAATCTGGTATCGGCCGTGAAACTCACAAAGTTATCCTTGAACACTACACTCAAATGAAAAACATCATTATTAACTTGAGCGATAAACCATCTGGTTTCTACGACTTAGATTAATAAAATATAAATCTCCTATAAACTATAACAAAGAGGCACCTCGTAAGAGGTGCCTTTTTTACGTTTAATTTTAGGGTAGTTTCTTATATATGGATGTATACTGTATGCTATAATTAAGACCAACTAAGAGTGTATTGTAAAAGAGACTGGAGAGATAATGAGCAAATTTGAAATGTTAGGATATTTTTTTGTTTTTGTATCTATGTCGTTATCTATGGGATTATATAAGCTTGAGATTCGTAATCATCCAATTGATAAAAAACATGAATATATAAAAAAACATAGGATTTTTGGTGATTTAACAAAGTATTTATCCATAATTTCTATAATAAGTTTAGTGATATTAAATTTTAAGCTCTTAATAGCTAAAGATTATAACTTTATAGTGAATTATGGCAGTGTTTGGTTGTTTTTCTTCTTTTTCACAATGTTTACAGGATTTTGCCAGAAGCGAGACAGTGTATATTTTAAACGGAGTCTTATTGCTATAGCTTCTGTGTTGTTTGGTATGATCGTGTTTGCCTATGCATTTAGGCAGGTACTATTTTAAATAGGAAATATGCCAATTCAGATTCTAAGAATATAAGTATTGTTTTGAGAGGGCGATTATGAATTTTAAGAGAGTGCTTAAATGGATTGGATATTTTGTCGGTATAATAGTAGTGCTTTATATCCTCATATTGGGAGTATTGATATATTTCTTGGCAAGTGGAGACTTTAAAAATAGTCTGATTTATTTAAGTGAACTTCAAGAGAGTGGATTATATTATGGCAATGAAAATCGTAAGATTGCTGATAATGTAGTTGCTGTTCATGAGGTAGATAATAAACTCTATTATATAACTTTAGACGGTATTGGTATTTTTGATGAAAATGTAAGTTTGTTAGATGCTTGGAATAAAGATCTTAATAAATATAATACTTTCATTCCTCGAATAGATGCTAAAGAAACACATTTTAATGTGAGCCTTGATGAGTTATACCCTAATATTTCTAGTCTTGATGAAAATGATAGAGATATATGGCATGAGATCTTTTATGATAGTGAGAAACGATATACAGGTCCACACGCTGGATATACTATAAAGCTACCTTTCTATGTATCATATAGAAAGGAAGATATGGTTAAGCATAATGATATAGTTGATCTTTCTACAGGAACGATTATTGGTAAGTATGGGAGTGAGCATATTTATAGAAACAACGCTTATTATAATTTTGAATTTGGAAAATTGACTAAACTTGATTTCTCTCAGAAAGCTATATATAGCTATTATTCCGACAATCTTGATATAGGTCGGTTTAGCAAGAATAATTCAGGAGATGAGAGATATGAATCTTATGCACGAAATGAGTTAAATAAAGTAAGAACGAAAGATTTAACGGTATTACCTAATTTAATAAATCAACGATTCATAGTGTTTAACTCCTTTAACGAGTTTTCTGATTTTGATAAAGATACCTTTGGAGCATTAGCTATTAATGCGATTAAAAATAGGAAGGCATTGCAGTTAGGGCCATTAGAAAATCAAACCCTAAGGCAATACTTAAGCACATAGAGTAAATGCATAGTAAAGAATATTTGTACTAGATAAAAATAAGGAGTATCAAATTAATGAATCCTATTCCCATCAAAAAATTGTATAATCCCCAATATGATTTGTTATCTACTAGCGATAGAATAGAATTATTAAATAAGATTGGAAAAATATATAATTTAGAATTAATATGCTTTAAAGAATTTACTGCCTTTGGAAAATCCACATATACGGCGGTATATCGTTCACATGATGGTATAGAATTTGTATTTGTTCCTGGAGATACTGTTACGTTAGGGTTTGATTTTAAAAATAAACCATTTCAGGATATTTTTAATGATGAAAATTTAGCGGAGCTTGCCTATCCATTTGTCGAGGGATATGAAGAGGAAATCTTTAGTGAAGACGATGTTCAAACTAAGATTAGGGAAACACTAGAAGATGAAGAAGTACTATCCAACATAGAAACGTATTTTAAACATAATTTTACTCAAGAAGATGAGTTTGTAATCCATCCATTATTGGTACAAAAAGAGTATAGTGAAACTTGTTGGATACCTATTTCAGATGAGACACTCAGACAAAATAAAGAGTGGCAACAGATGATAAAAAAAGCCGAGGAAAAAGGTGTTTCTGAAGTGATGGTGCACAACACTGTTTGTTTATATAAAACAGACGATAGCAATTGGTGTGGCAAACTTTATGAAGAAACCACATTTAAGAAACTTTTACAGGATATAAAAGATAATAGATATTCTTTGCCTACACAAAGAGAGTGGGAGTATTTAGCTGGCAAGGGATGTAGAACTATCTTTCCATGGGGAAACAATATAGATTTCTCTATGAATTTAAAGCATATGGAATGGATGGATAATGATGGAGATTATACGTTAGAAAAAGAAAACTTTTTTGGCCTTATTATAGGTGACGATCCGTATTGTAGAGAAATTGTATATGATATTGATGTGTTTTCCTATAAAGGTGGAGATGGTGGCCGCAATTTATGTGGAGGATTAGGTATTGTGTGGGGCTATCTTCCTATTTCACCATATTTTCAAGATAGGGAAGTAGGAATGGGCGATTATATAAATGGTGGATATGATTTCTTTAGGAGGATTATAAGAATTGTTGATGATAGTGTGAAATGATGTCACATATAATAATTCTAAAATATCAAATGATAACGTCGTCTCATACGTAAAAGAGGTACCCTAGAGGGTACCTCTTTTATTAATATTGGGATAAGCGGAATATTCTTCTATATTCTTGCGGTGCATCAGATCCATCAGATCCATCAGCAGGTTTTATGATGACTCTAATATATATTTTTTCTTTGAAGTCTGGATATGTTGAAGCATATTCTTTGCAGAATTGATCCATACGATTGTAAAAGTTTGGTACATCTTGATTTTGTATGGCTGAATAGGGGATAGGCATTTCAATATACAAAGAAGATGTATCATATGTGGCATAGGTTAACTCCTCTGCTGTTAGATAGTTTTTCATTAATGGAAATGCTGTTATCAACGGAATATTGGTTATTAGTATTCGCTCAACTTGTGGTACAACAGGTGCAGAGGTGTGCAAGACTTCAGATATTTCAATTGGTATTTGGGGATACTTATCAAAGGTGACTTGCCATGTATTGTTCCTTTGTGACTCCAAGTGATATGTTAGGTTAGGATAATTCTTACTTATATATTGTTGAACTTCCTCTTCACTGTAATGTGAGAGAAGATGACAACCCGTTGTTAGTATGAGGGATAGTACAATCAACGGTAGTAATACAAATCTTTTAAGAGTAAATGGTTTCATTGGTATTCCTTTTATACTATTTTAGAAAGTTCATTAAATCGTAATTGCTTAACAGGCATTGCTTAATTATTGGCGGTATTTTGAAGTACGTTCTTTTAATTATATTATACCTAAAACATATTTTTACTTATATAGTTGATTAATACTATACAAGTCTCCAATAAACTATAACAATGAGGTGCCTTTTTTGTGCATAATATAGGAAATCAGTATCTTATAAGTGTGGATCTGCCGTATGCTATAATAAAGAACATCTAAAAGTGTATTGTAAAAGAGACTGGTAAAAAATGAAAAAACTTGAAATGTTAGGATATTTTTGGATTTTCACATCTATATCGTTATGTATAGGGTTATATAAACTTGAGCTTAGTAAACGTGTCATTGATGAAGAGTATGAATACATCAAAAAACATAGAGCTTTTGGTAATTTAACCAAGTATTTAACAATAATTGCAATTATAATTGTAGTCCTATTAAATTGTAAATTTTTAATTGATAAAGATTATTTATTTATTGCGAGATATGGTGTTGCTTGGGGTATTTTCGTGCTTTTGATAATGTGTACAGGATTTTTTCAAAAGAGAGACAGTTTATATTATAAACGTGGGATTATTGCTATTGTTTCAATATTATTCGGTGTTGTAGGCTCTGCTTATGCGTTTAAAGATATATTCTTTAAGTAGTAAAGAGAAAGATTGAATACAAGAAAAGTATCGTCGATGAAAAATGAGGTAAAAGATGAGTAGGTTAACAATATTAGGTAGTACGTTTGTTTTTGCATCTATCATATCGGGAATAGCCTTATATAAACTTGAAATTCGTAAGACTTCAATTAATGAAGAGTATGAATACATAAAAAAACATAGAGTTTTTGGTAGTTTAACAAAATATTTGTCTATTATTTCTCTTATAAGTTTAGCTCTACTGATTCTTAAAATTATAATTGATAGAGATTATACAGTAATTGTGAGTTATGGAAGTGTTTGGACTATTTTTACACTTGTTACACTGTGCACAGGATATTTTCAAAAAAGAGATAGCATATATTACAATCGTGGACTCATTGCCGTATTTTCGATGCTGATGTTTATTACTGTTTGCATCTATGCGTTTAGGAAGGTATTATTCTAAATAAAAAATATATATTGTTTTATTATCATAGACTAATAATATAGAATTCTTCAATAAACCATAATAAGAAGACACCTCCTTCGAGGTGCCTTTTTTGTGCATAATATAGAAGATCAGTATCTAATAAGTGTGGAGCTGCCGTATGCTATAATTAAGAACATTTAAGAGTGTATTGTAAAAGAGACTGGTGAAAATGATTAAAGGAGAGTATAAACCATGATTCATTTAGATTATCTATTAGTTATAGGCATATTGCTTAGCATTTTACTCTTTCTTTTGGTTGGAGTTTTCTATTATAGACAATGTAAATTTTTTAAGGGCATAAATATTTGGTTCTTAATAATACTTAGCGTTGTGTTAAGTTATTTATTATATCCCTTATATGAACTGACAGATTATAGAGAAGAATTTACATCAATCGTTATAATCGCTGCGATAATCATTAAAATAATTATCAATTTATCTATATTTATGATAGCTGATCGAATAATAACGAAATGGATTTCTAAATTACTATTACTTCTATGGGTTGTTCTTGTTGAATGTTTGTATATGCCTATTCATTTATCATACCTTGTTTTCCTTTGTGTGTCAGGTGGAATCGTTTTAATAGAACAGTTAAGAGAGAGAAGAAAGAACATTTAGTTTTGACTTGTAATTACTTTTATAGCGTTCACCTTTGAAATATGATATACTATTCTAACGCGCATAATTCGTGCGCGATAGGAGGAAACACATTTAGATGTTAGAAAAATTTGAACAATTAATGATTAGCGAACCTGTTCTAAGAGCGTTAAACGATATGGGCTTTGAAGAGCCTACGCCAATTCAACAGGAAGCTATCCCAGTTGCCATGAGCGGTAAAGATATGATCGGTCAAGCTCAAACAGGTACTGGTAAGACAGCAGCATTTGGCTTGCCTG
>ERZ857521.2398-NODE-2398-length-18127-cov-6.707448_pt1 | contig 18127 bp, 15 predicted proteins | sample MGYA00519701_ERZ857521 | MGnify/ENA primary metagenome ERZ857521 (study PRJEB31778, sample SAMEA3449346) | human gut metagenome | biome: human gut; feature: human-associated habitat; material: faeces | place: United Kingdom | collected 2010/2012 ...
TTTTTTTTTTTTTTTTTTTTCTTGCGTTCATTGTAATGGTAATACTCCCTCGCGCCGCCTTTATCGGGTGCGGGGGAGTATTGTTTTTTATGTCTCTCTTGTGTTTCTGTCATGTATTCTGTTTATTATGGTATAATGGCTTCATCAGGTATGTATTACTACATCCCATAATCCGGCCTGACTGCTGATGAACGGGTAATGTTGTATAGGCCATGATCTTAATGCGCTATAATTTCCGAAAAACATCTTTCATCTTTCACTTCATGATGTAATTTATTAATAGTAAGTCATTGCCCTGATTGTAAAATGCCGTCTTTTACACGGCGAAAGATGGCATTTCGCCTTGCCGTTAGCGGCCTTTTGCTATGTCAAAGACAGTCTTTTGTGTTCGTTACGCCCTTGGTCTTTATGGAATTTCATGTGTGCACTTGGCCTGGTATGTCGTTTTTATTGTGAATAAGGTTCATTGATGCCTTAACATAAATCAACACTAAAAATGGTAAAATGTCAAGTCAAATCCTTATTTTTGCATAATGCAAAAAACATGTATCAATGAAAACGGAACTTGAAAAATGCCTGGCTGGAGAGCCTTTTTACGGTGGTGACCCGGAAATAGTGAAAATAGCGGCAAAGGCGAAACGGCTGACGCGCGAGCTTAACGATACGGGATATACGGATATTGAAAAGAAACGTGGCATAATGAAACAGCTGTTCGGCAGCGTGGGACGGCGTGTACACATTGACGTTGACTTCCACTGTGAGTACGGCCGCCACATATTCATTGGCGACCGCGTGATAATCAACATGAACTGCACTTTCGTCGACAACAACATCATCGAGATTGGCAACGATGTGCTCATAGCCTCTAACGTGCAGATTTACACCGCTACGCACTCAACGAAATACGCCGAACGCATCATTCCCGACGACGGTTCGGACGACTGTGAGTTCTGCCTTACATACGCAAAGCCCGTGAAAATATGCGACGGAGCTTGGCTCGGAGGCGGCGTAGTAGTGCTGCCCGGAGTGACAATCGGACGCAACAGCGTCATCGGCGCAGGCAGCGTGGTCACCCGTTCGGTGCCCGACAACTGCGTGGCCGTGGGCAATCCGTGCAGGGTGATAAAGAAAATAGACAACGGGGAAAAATAAAAGAAAGAATGGAAGGGAGGACAACATGGACTTTCTCATAATGTTATTGCTCATTGTCGCAGCGGTAATCTGCGGCGTGCGCTACAATCGACGGCAAAACATGACACTACGCTCTGACGTATGCCTGTGGCTGACAAAAGTTAATCTGGCCGTCTTAGTGTTGGCAATCGTCTCCATAATAATTGAATGGAGCACCGACTTTCAACTTCGGTGGAACATCGGGCGCAACTCTATGTTGCTGGCAGAGCTGACGGGCATAGTGGCATTCTTTGTCGGAATACGCACAGAGAAAACCCGGAGTGTAAAATTATATCTGCGCATATTCTTGGCTTTTGCAATACTTTTTCTGCCGATAATATTCTTTGCCATGTTTTTTTACAAGACATATTACGCTACAAGCGGACATTACACGGTGTGTATTGAAAAAGGATTGCTTAGCTCAAGCTATCCTTATTTCAAGATAAGAAAAACCTACTGGATTATGGAACGTCCGTTCACAACGGCCTCAAATAGTGTTTTTGACCCCGAATTCTACGACAACGCTTGTTACTCATTGACAGAAAACGGAAACACGGGTGCATTGATTTTCACGACAACCAATGAACAAAAAAACGGTGAAGTCTGCACCATCATAATAACTGACACCACAAAATACAGACGCAATATACGGCAAACCAAGGCGGTGATAACCGACAAATTCAAGCGCACAAGCAGCTTCAAAAATTATTATTTTGAATGTGTCTTGCCCGAAAATGGATGGAAAGTAGAGTTGGCAAGCAATTACGAAAACACGGTTTCATCATCTGAAAATGGCAAAAACAAAATAAAACGATATTCAACTTGGTTTGACAATGGTGACAAAGACACGGTTGTCATTAGCTTCAGTATTATCGACACAATGAAATATCAGGACACCAGAGCATACTTGGAAATACCTAAAGATTCGTTGCCAATACTTACCCCTAATAACGCTGTTGATGAGATAACATCACTTTTCCGTAAAAACAAAGTGAAGTCATCAACCTATTATCTTCCGCCTAAAAGCCTCCAAAGCATTGATTTGTCCGCTTACTGACAACGCGGCAAGGCGGTTAACGCAGCCGAGCATGGCCGCTCCGCCGAAGTTCAACTGCCGTAAGTAATTGATTTTGTCGGGAGTTACACCGCCGAGAGCCACAACTTTATTGTCAATAATGCCGTCTTTTGAGGCTTGTTTCAAAACATTGTCCGTAAAGGCGGAGGCGTAACCTTGCTTTGAAACGCTGTCGAATATCGGGCTTAGGAACACGTAACTGCAAGCGTCTTTATACCGCCTGACTTCATCCAGAGAGTGGCACGAACGGCTGACGTGCCCCTGCCAACCGTCAGGAACAGTGCTGCGGCGCGCGTTAAGGTGTATGCCGCGCAGGCCGTAAGGCTGTGCAAGCTCAAAGAAATCGTGTATTACAATGCGCCGGCGGTCGTCGGCAGAAAGTCCGTCGAGCAGCCTTGCGCAGTCTTCAGCTGTCGCTCCGGGTTTGCGCAGATGAACAATGTCAACGCCGTGGGCGAACAAACGGTGAAGGAATGAGGCCTCATCGGGAATAAACGAAGGTGAAGTTATTACAAGCCAAAGCACTTTTTATTATGAGTTAGGGAGTTACGTAGTTAAAAAGTTAAGACACATGCATTAAAAACAAGGAGTTAAAAAGTTATGCAATAGGAAGCAAGACTATAGTCTTAACTCCTTAACTACGTAACTCCTTAACTCCTCAAAAAATATTATTTCAGTCTTTCAATGATAAGTTCTGCAACCTTCTTGCCAGACATCAGCATGCCGCCGAAGATAGGTCCCATGCGGGGAGTGCCGCTGACGGCAGAAGCTGCCATGCCGCAGACGTAAAGTCCGGGATAAATCTCTTTCGTGCCGTTTACAACTTCCTGCTCGCCTGAAACGACGTCGAGCGAACGCTCGCCGATAACGTCGCCCGTATCGGTGGCAAGGCGTATGCCGTTCTTGCGCGCAACGGTCTTGCACATCTCGCTGTCGTGGCCCGTTCCGTCGATTACGCACTTAGCCATGATGTTCAGCGGGTCAACGTGCAGTCCTTCGCGCAGCACAGGAGTCCAGTTTACTACGACGCCGCTTACAACGTTGTTCTTGAACACAACGTCCTCTACCGAGTAGCAGTTGAATATCGTTGCGCCCTCGTGTACGGCCTTGTAGAGCAACGCTGAGGTGCTCTCAACCGAGTCCATCACGTACAGACCGTCGCCGTAAGGCTTATAGTTGATGTCGAAATCCTTTACAATGTCGAGCGCCTCTTCCTGTACAACAATCTGGTTGAACATCATGGCGCCGCCCCACATGCCGCCGCCGGGCGACAACTTGCGGTCGAACTGGGCAACCTTCAACCCGGCCTTAGCCAGGTAATACGCTGCAACAATGCCCGACGGACCGCCGCCAACGATAGCGACGTCGAGGTCGAGGTTTCTTTCCAACTTCTCGAAATAGGTACTGATGATACCCTGTGAAACTTTCTTTTCAATCATTTTTTATTATGTTTAAATCGGTAAATCCTTATTTTTTATGTAGTTAAAGTAGTTACAGGTAGTTAAAGTAGTTAAAAGTCATTACCTTAGTGGATTAAAACCTGCATGGCATTTGACTTTAACTACTGCGAACGTAGCGAGCAATAACTACTCTAACTACCTTTAACTACTAAATTAAATATCACACTCCCCGTCCTTCTTGATGTTCTGGCTTATGCGCATTGCGCAGAAGTTGGGGCCGCACATCGTGCAATACTTGCCGCCAACGTGGTTGGCCGTCTTGTAATACTCCAACGCTCGCTCAGGGTCGAGGCTCAGGTTGAACTGGTCTTTCCAGCGGAACTCGTAGCGTGCCTTGCTCAGTGCGTTGTCGCGTACTATCGCTCCGGGGTGCATTTTGGCCAGGTCGGCAGCGTGGGCGGCCAGCTTATACGTCACAACTCCTACACGCACGTCGTCACGGTCGGGCAGGGCGAGGTGCTCTTTCGGCGTTACGTAGCACAGCATGGCCGTGCCGAGCCAGCCTATCTGGGCGGCACCGATGGCGCTGGTGATGTGGTCGTAGCCCGGCGCGATGTCAGTAACGAGCGGGCCGAGGGTGTAGAACGGCGCGTTGTGGCACTTCTCTATCTGCCTCTGCATGTTCTCCGGAATCTTGTGCATGGGCACGTGTCCCGGGCCTTCGATAAACGCCTGCACGTTCTTCGCCCACGCACGCTCGACGAGTTCGCCCATGGTGTCGAGCTCGGCAAACTGCGCACGGTCGTTGGCGTCGTGTATGCTGCCGGGACGAAGGCCGTCGCCCAGCGACAGGGCAACGTCGTATTTGGCGCAGATGTCGCAGATGTCGTCAAAGTGTTCGTAGAGGAAGCTCTCCTTCTGGTGCTTCTGGCACCACATGGATATAATGCTTCCGCCACGGCTCACCATGCCCGTAACACGGTCGTCGGCCAGGTGGATATTCTTCAGGCGTATGCCGCAGTGTATGGTGAAGTAGTCAACTCCCTGCTCGCATTGCTCGATAAGAGTATCGCGGAACAGCTCCCATGTCAGGTCCTCGGCCTTGCCGTTCACCTTCTCCATGGCCTGGTACATCGGCACAGTGCCCACCGGAACGGGGCAGTTGCGGATAATCCACTCGCGGGTTTCGTGTATGTTGTCGCCCGTCGACAGGTCCATGAGCGTGTCGCCGCCCCACTTGCAGCTCCATACGGCCTTTTCCACCTCCTCGTCAATGCCCGACGTGGTGGCGGAGTTGCCTATGTTGGTGTTTATCTTCACGAGGAAGTTGCGCCCGATAATCATCGGCTCGGCCTCGGGGTGGTTGATGTTGGCCGGGATTACGGCACGTCCTGCGGCCACTTCGTCACGCACAAACTCAGGCGTTATATGCGTCTTGATACCCAGTGCGGCGCAGTTCATGTTCTCACGGATGGCCACATACTCCATCTCGGGCGTCACGATACCCTGCTTGGCGTAGTACATCTGGCTTACCTGGCAGCCTTCCTTGGCCCTCAGCGGCAATGTGATGTGCTCAAAGCGCAGATGGTCGAGCGAGCGGTCGTCGCGCCTCATGCGTCCGTATTCTGACGAAATATCTGCCAGACGTTCAACTCCGCCACGCTTCATAATCCACGGTTCGCGCAGCCGCGGCAGGCCTTTCTTCACGTCAATATCCACTGACGGGTCGCTGTAAGGCCCGCTAGTGTCATATACATAGACGTCGGGATTGGGATGTTCCACGCGCTCGCCGTTCTCGATTGTTACCGTCGGCATTTGATGAACCACGCGCATTCCCACCCTGATGTCGGGATAGAGACTGCCTTGCATGTAGACTTTCTCTGACCCGGGATAAGTGATTTTGATGTTATTGTCCATAGAAAGTTATTTTTAAAATTAAGAATTAAGAGTTAAGAATTAAGAAAAATACCTTCGTATGCTTATTTGTCAAGGCATATTTTCTTAACTCTTAATTCTTAACTCTTAATTGATTTACCATTCTTTTCATTTCCTCTACCGGATTATCGGCCCGGAGCACGCTGCCGCTGATGGCTATTCCCGTTACGCCGGTTGACATTATCCGGGGTATGTCGTCGTAAGTTATGCCGCCGATGGCCACGATGGGCAAGTTAATGCCGTGTGTTTTCATCAGCGAATCGATGTTTTCGTAGCCCTCGATACCGAGCATTGGGGCAAGGTTCTTTTTCGTCGTGGTAAAGCGGAACGGCCCGCAGCCGATGTAGTCGGCGCCCTGTGCGGCAAGGCGTTGTATGTCTTCAAACGTGTTTGCCGTGCCGCCGATGATAAACTCGTCACCCAATATGCGCCGTGCTTCGTCTACGGGCATGTCGTTCTTGCCCAGATGCACGCCGTCAGCGCCCACGCGCTTCACCAGTTCCACATGGTCGTCGATGATGAACACGGCACCTCGTCGCCTGCATTCCGGCAGTATTTGCCTTGCCGTGCGCTCTATTTCAGCCTCGTCGGCGTCCTTCATGCGCAGCTGTATCCATCGGCAACCGCCCTCCAAGGCCATCATCGCCGAGTCGAGATACGAATATCTGTCAGTGAAGTGGGTGATGAACTGGAGCTTTGATTTTAAGGTTTTAAGGTTATTAGGTTTTACGGTTTTACGGTTTGACCTTATAACCTTATAACCCGATGACCTTATGACCTCAGAACCTGATGACCTTATAACCTTATAACCGTAAGACCTTATAACCTTATAACCGTAAGACCTTATAACCGCATCATCATAGAAATGGCATACCGGCCCGTGTCCATGTCCAACAACAACGTCGGCGCCGGCCTTCAGGGCCTCGGTGAGATACATTTTCGCCTGGCGTACGGCCTCCTCCATGCCGTGTCCACGAGCCAGCATTGCGGCGATGGCCGACGACAGGGTGCAGCCCGTGCCGTGGGTATTGAATGTATCCACGGTGGCGGACGAAAATTCCGTTCGCTTAACGCCGTCATCGTAGCTTACGTAAAGATAGTCCGTTTTGGTAGTTCCCTCGGCATGCCCGCCCTTTATCAACAGAGCCTTCACGCCAAGGCGCAGTATGGCCTGCGCCGCCTCGTCGACAGAACTGTCTGTGCCGGCCAGCGTCCAGGCCTCAGGCAGGTTTGGCGTAACGATGTCGGCCATGGGCAACAGCCGCTCTTCCATCACCTGCAAGGCGTCAGCCTGCATCAGGGCGCAGCCGCTGGTTGACACCATTACGGGGTCAACCACAAGAAACCTTGGCCTGTGCAGCGTCAGGGCACGCACTATGGCGTCAAGCGTTTCGGCGTCGTTCACCATGCCTATCTTCACCGCGTCGGGCATGATGTCTTCCATTACCGTTACAATCTGGTCGTAAACCACCTGCGGCGGCAGGGCATGCACGTACTTCACGCCCACCGTGTTCTGCACCGTTACGGCCGTTATTGCCGTGGCGCCATACACCCCGAGGGCAGAAAACGTCTTCAGGTCGGCCTGCAATCCTGCGCCACCCGAAGGGTCAGAGCCTGCTATTGACAATGCCGTTATATATCTTTTCATCGTTGTGTCTATATATTAAATAAAGTGTACATGAAAAGACGGAACGCACGGACATCGTTTCATTATGCGCGAAAGAGTAAATAATGTCACCAAAAACTCCCAGCGTCGGCATTATCCGTACTGGTGCAATGTGTATCATCTCAGCCTTCGGCAACCAAATGCTGCCCGGCACCACCTTTTTAGTACGTTGCAAAGATAACGCTTTACCGCGTAACCGCAAAATTTTCAGGTAGTTTTCTACAACTAAAATATATCTTCATTTCGACATGAGTCTTACCCGATGGTCTTCTTAAGATAAACCATGTCCTTCAGTCTGTGTCCGTCTTCAATTATCGCATGGTCATAATTTATAATAAAAAAATCCTTCACGATATGCGAAACGACAAATCCACAACTCTCATAAAACCCGATTGTTATCATACTGTCGCCTGTGCCAACCTGCATTATATTATAGTTGTCCTTATAACGGTTGCACAGAAAATCAACCATTTGCCGTCCATATCCCTGATGTTGGTACTCCGGGGCTACCGCCAGGTTCTTCAGTTCACATACGCCGTCCGTCCCGTCAGTAACAACCGCTACGGCGATCAAATCGCCGTCATTGCCAAACATAGCGTACAAATCACCTTTGTCCAGATACCTGTCAATCATCGACTCCTGTTCGTCAGCCAAGAGCAGCAAGGGCAGGAAGTGCTTTTTCCCCGTTTTTATCAAACTTATCCGGGTGTTAGAAATTGTCATAGGCCTATTCAGATAATGTCCTGTCATAAAAGCAAGAAACGGCTGTCAAAAAAACTGTTTCAATGCCCGATAGCTTCCTAAACAGCTGCGTCCAAGGCAGCAGTCTATACGGACAAAGATACGGCATTTATTGCCTGCCGCAAAACTTTCAGTGTTTTTTTACGGAAAATTCATTCGCGCCGCATAATCCCGGGCAGCTCACGCCGTATCCTTTCCTTTGACCAGTCCCACCATCGCAGGCTTTCCAGTCTGCTGATTGTTGCGTCGTCGAAGCGTTTTCTTATCGCTCGTGCCGGCACTCCGCCCACTATCGTGTACGGCGCCACGTCCTTTGTCACCACGGCGCGGGCTCCGATGATGGCCCCGTTGCCGATGTGCACGCCCGCCATGATTACCGCCTCGAAGCCAATCCATACGTCGTTGCCTATTACGATGTCGCCCTTGTTGTCCCAGGCCGAGGCCACGTCGGCCTTGTCAAGTTCCCATTCGTCGTAAAACAGCGGGAATGTGTATGTTGAAAGGGAACGGAGCGAATGGTTGGCGCAGTTGAACAGAAACTTCGCCCCGCATGCAATGGAGCAGAATTTGCCTATCCTGAGCCGCTCGTGGTTTACCGGATAATGGTAAAGCACGTTGTTACGCTCAAACTGGCTCGGGTCGTTAACGAAGTCGTTGTATATGGTGTAGTCGCCCACTTCAATCGACGGGTCGGCCACTACGGCGTTGAGGTACACCGTCTGGGTGTCACCTTCGCGTGGGTATATTTTCTTCATCATGATGTTTTTTGATTGGTTAAGTTTGCATGATACCTGTTACGGCAGATAGGTTTACTTTCTGATGAGGCTTGAACGCCTGCGGCTAAGGTGTGCGGCCGACTGTATGCCGAGCAGTATGACGTAAAGATATTCGGCCGTCCAGAATTCCGCAAGCGACGCTTCAGCCCAACTGAGGTACAATAAATATATCTGGTATATCACTATGGCTACCGTCTGGAACAAGAATGTGGCCTTGGTCGCTCCCGTCCCAATCACCGCGTTCATCAGCACATAGCCCGGCAGGGCGAACACATAGTTGGCAAGCATAACCATGTATGGCAGCCAAGCCTCGTCAGTAACGGCCGTGCTGTCGGTGTAGAGGCCGATCACTTGCGGCCGTAGCGCCACGGCGGCGATAATCAGCGGCAGTCCCGTGGCATAGCCCAGGCGGATGACACGGCGCAGAAGCGCAGGCACCTGCCTGCCCTCACCGTTGCCGATGAGGTTGCTAACGAGCGAGCCTGTCACCGTGGCAAACGAGTTTACTATGACGAAAAACAGCGTTGATACGCTGCGAATCACGTTTGTGGCGGCAAGCTGCGCCTCGCCCAAATGCTCTATCGCTACGAAGAAGGCCATCCACGAGGCCACTCCGATAAACGAATGGAACATGCTCCACACAGATACGCCGAGCACATTGGCCATCACACGGCGGTCAGCCACGGGCCGCAACCCGTATTTACGCATGTCGATATGCCTTGCCACATACGCCGAAAGAACTATGAGCGAGCACAGTTCGGCCAGCGACGAGGCGATGGCAGCGCCCGAAATGCCCATGTCGAGGGCGAATATCAGCAGCCAGTTGCCAGGGATGTTTACCACTACGGCCGTCATTGCCGCAAGGTTGAGCGCCCGTGTCTGCGTAATACCGACGAGCAACGCCCTCAGGGCAAGCAGCGGGAACGAGAACAGCAGGCCGTAGACGCGCCAGTCAAGATAGGCTGTTACGGCACGGTAAACGTCGTCCGACCTTACCATCAGCCCCAACAGCCATGGCGACAGAAGTTGTGTAACGGCGCACAGCGCCACCGCCAGTGCCGAGAGAAACAGCAATCCCTGGAAGAACGTCAGTCCTACATCGGCATAACGCCCCTCTCCGTTGCGTCTCGCTATTACCACTTGAAGGCCAAGGCTGAAGCCGAAGCCCAGCATGTAGACCGCCAGATACCATATTCCGGCTATCGCGGCGGCGCCAAGTTCCACTTCGCCAACATGGCCGAGAAACACGGCGTCGGTGATGTTTATCAACTGTTCGATAAGTATGCTCATCATAACGGGCAGGCTGATGAGCAATATCTGTTTATATGAATAGACCATTGTTCAACATTTGTTTTAATAAGAAAGGTAATAAGTGAATACATATATAATCACCGGAACACGGCCTTGCGCCATGCTCCGCAGTCTTATACCCTGACATAAGCCTTAATGTCGTCAGGATAAGGCGGCTATATACATATCTGCCACTTCATGATGTTGAACAAATTTATTTAACGTTTGGTACGGCAAAGGTAATGAATAAAAGCCTGACAGCCAAGCATTTGCCATCAAAAAAACATCCTGCATTAATTATTTTTGCCACCGTTTATGAGGTGTGTTGCTACCGCCTTTGCAACGTATTGATACTCAGTGCGTTATAAAAGGCCGTCTTTCGGCTTGCAAAAGACGGCCTTTTAGCGCCCGATTGACGGCCTTTTGCAATGCGAAAAGACACTTTTATGTAAAGCGAAAAATAAAAGAACCGAGCACCTCTTACGTTTATTTTCAGCATGATTCATGGATATTGCTTGCGTAAGGTGCGCCGCCGTTTGCCGAAACCATGAAAATAGCAATATAAGGGCGGCTCGGCCGCTGTTTCTCGAGTATATTTTGTACCTTTGCATACAGGTAAAATGAATGTATGATTGCCATCAGGCCGAAAGGCGCTGGTGATTGAGCAAGATTAAATTGAGATGAAAAAATGCGTTTCTGACTTGACGGTGGTGTCAGTGGAGCATATCAATGACAGGTATGTGCTTATAAAACTGACACGTGAGGAGCCGTTGCCCGAGATTCAGCCCGGGCAGTTTGTCGAGGTAAGGGTTGACGGCTCGCCCGCCACTTTTCTGCGGCGCCCCATATCGGTAAACTTTGTTGACTATGGCGCCAACCAGCTGTGGCTGCTCGTTGCGGCCGTCGGCGATGGTACGCGGCGCCTTGCGCGTCTGCGGGCGGGCGACGTGTTGAACTGTATGTTTCCGTTGGGCAACAGCTTTACCATGCCTTCGGACAGTGGGGAGAAGGTGTTGCTTGTCGGCGGTGGAGTGGGAGTGGCCCCGCTGCTGTATTTCGGCAAGTGCCTGAACGACGCAGGTTGCCGCCCCGTGTTTCTGCTCGGCGCGCGCTCTAAGGGCGACCTGCTAATGCTTGACGAGTTTGCCAGGTATGGCGAGGTGTGCGTCACCACTGAGGACGGTACGGCCGGCGAGCGCGGCTTCGTGACTAACCACTCCGTGCTGGACAAGGTGCGGTTTGACCGTATATCCACCTGCGGCCCCAAGCCGATGATGGTTGCCGTGGCGAGGTATGCCAGGGCGAAGGGCATTGAGTGTGAGGCGTCGCTCGAGAACATGATGGCCTGCGGCTTCGGCGCGTGCCTGTGCTGCGTTGAGAAGACCACCGAGGGCAATCTGTGTGTGTGCAAGGAAGGGCCGGTAATGAACATAAAGAAACTATTATGGCAGATTTAAGTGTACGGATAAAGGACTTGCGGTTGAAGAATCCGGTAATGACCGCATCGGGAACGTTCGGCTACGGGCCTGAGTTTGCCGACTTTGTGCCGCTTGACGGCATTGGCGGCATAATCGTTAAGGGTACTACCCTGAAGCCGCGCCAGGGCAATGACTATCCGCGTATGGTCGAGACGGCCTCGGGCATGCTCAACTGCGTCGGACTGCAGAACAAGGGCGTGGACTACTTCTGTGAGCATATCTATCCCGAAATAAAGGACATCGACACTAACTTCATCGTAAACGTGAGCGGCTCTTCGCCGGAGGACTATGCCGAGTGCGCCGCCCGCATCGACGCCCTTGACCGCATACCGGCCATCGAGCTGAACATATCGTGCCCTAACGTTAAGGACGGCGGCATGGCGTTCGGCGTGACATGCGCGGGAGCTTCGAGCGTGGTAAGGGCCGTGAGGGAGCGTTACCACAAGACGCTTATCGTAAAACTGTCGCCCAACGTTACAGACATTGCCGAGATAGCGCGTGCCGTTGAGGCTGAGGGTGCCGACAGCGTGTCGCTCATAAACACGCTGATGGGTATGGCTATCGACATCGAACGGCGCCGCCCCATGCTGAGTATCGGCACGGGGGGACTGAGCGGCCCGGCGGTGAAGCCTGTGGCCCTGCGCATGGTATGGCAGGTGGCCAAGGCGGTGAAGATACCCGTGGTGGGTCTTGGCGGTATCTGCAACGCCCATGACGCGATAGAGTTCTTCATGGCTGGCGCCACGGCAATAGAAATTGGTACGGCCAACTTCCTTGACCCCGAGGTGACAATCAAGGTGCGCGACGGTATCAATCAGTGGCTTGACGACCACGGATGCAAGTCGGTGAGCGAGATAATAGGAGCTGTTATTTAGTAGACGAGTAGACAAGCAGACGAGCAGACAAGGAGATTTCCTTAGTAGACGAGTAGACAAGCAGACGAGCAGACAAGGAGAAATGTCTGGATTTTAATTAGTTACTATCCGACAAATCAAATCTCCTTGTCTGCTCGTCTGCTTGTATCTTGTCGACTAAAGAGTCTACTCGTTGGCTAAGGAAATCTCCTCGTCTGCTCGTCTGCTTGTATCTTGTCGACTAAAAAAGTATGGATTCGACGGTATATCCTGCTTTTTTCAGCAGTGCAAGCACGCCTTTGTCGCCGGGAAGATGGCCTGCACCTACAGCGAAGAATGTTGATTTCTGCTTCATGATTCCGGGCATTTGCTTTATCCACTCGGCGTTGCGGTTGTTTATCAGCATGTCCTTTTCTGCGGGAGTGCCGTCGCATGTGTTGTTCATCTTTGCGTCCATGGCCTTCTCTATGCCTTCAAGGTCTTGTGCGAAGAAAGCCTTTACCACGTTCTCGGTCTGTTCCATGTTGAACTCCTGGTTGTCGGCAAGGCATAGCAGAAGCTCCTTTTGGCGCTCCATCGACATGCCTTTGAACAGTGTGTTGATTTGGAAGTCGATTGTTTCCAGTCCGCCTACAGCCTTGTTTTTTGCCGTAGCCTCTTTCTGGAAGTAGCCGTCAAAAGTCTCGTTGGGGTTGAATCCGGTGTGCGTTTTGAGGTACATCAGTATCCCAAGCTGTGTCAGTAGAGCCTGCGGCGTTAGCCTGCCGAGCTGCTGCGCTATCATTGGGTTGGTCATGTCGGCGCCCAATATGTTTTTCAGCAGCGCGTTGATGCGTGCCATCTCGTCAGCCGTGTAGAGCTTGTCGAGCGTCTGTCCATCAGGCAACATCATGGCAGCCTGTACCTTTGTCATGTTCTCTGGCGATGTCATGTCTGCCATTATCACCTCACCGTACACCTGTTCTGTTGACGCCAATGCATCTTTTAGCCCTGGAATGCTGTCCGCAAACGATACTGGCGCAAGGTGGTATGTGCCTACGATGTACGATGGTTTCTGCAGGCCGTTGCCTGATATTTTCCATAACAGTTGGGCGTTGACACCGGTTGCCGCCATCAGGAGCAGCAGTGCCGAGATTAATTTCTTCATAAGTTGTCTTTTGTTAATGTTTGGTTAATGATAAAAAAAGTTTTCAATTTGATGCAAAAATAATATATTTGGAATCAAAGAAAAAACTAATTAAGTTTTTTTTTGTTTTGTCATATATTTTAACCGTTCGTCAATTCTTCATCCATTTCATACGGATTAATACGTATAATGATACGAAAAGAGAGCGGCCAATTGACCGCTCTCAACCAACACAAAAACTAAACTAGACTTAATTAGACACGTTCAAGATTTTCACAAACCCTGAATTGTCAATGCAAATATACAATTTAAATTTTATTGCGCCAAGAGTTATTTGTTTTTTCTACACTTTTAGGGCAAAAAAATCATATTTTTACAGTTTTATTCAGCAAATATTCGTCCAATATTGTAATGGCAGCCATCGCTTCAACAATCGGTACAGCCCTTGGTAGCACGCACGGGTCATGGCGGCCTCGAGCCTTCAGCGTGGTATCGTTGCCTTCAATGTCTACGGTCGGTTGTTCTTTAAGCAGTGTTGCGACAGGTTTGAATGCTATGCGTAGATAGATGTCCTGTCCGTTGCTTATTCCCCCCTGTATGCCACCGCTGCGGTTTGTAAGGGTGGTAATGTTACCGTTTTCGTTGGCAAATACGTCATTGGCTTCACTTCCGTGCATGCCGGCCATGGCGAAACCCGCCCCGAACTCGACACCTTTAACGGCATTAATTCCGAGCATGGCATAGCCCAACGCTGCGTTAAGCTTGCCGAATTCGGGTTCTCCAAGTCCCGGTGGGCAGCCTCGTATGACGCATGTTATTGTACCGCCAACGGTGTCTCCCGCTGCTTTCACCTCGCTGATGAGGCGTATCATGGCCTCGGCCTTCGCCGTGTCGGGACATCTTACGATGTTGCTTTCAACCGTTGACAGGTCGTATTTGCGGTAGTCATTGTCAAGGGCGATGTCTCCTACCTGCGACGTATAGGCCGTAACGCTAATGCCAAGCTGCCTGAGGGCGAGTTTTGCCACAGCTCCTGCTACGCAGCGGCTTATTGTTATTCGTGCCGATGAGCGCCCGCCGCCGCGGTGGTCGCGTATTCCGTATTTATAATTATAGGTATAGTCGGCGTGCGACGGACGGAAAACGCCACGCATATTGTCGTAATCCGCCGACCGCTGGTTGGCGTTCCTGACGATGAACCCTATCGGACAGCCGGTTGTCTTGCCTTCAAATACTCCGCTGAGGATTTCCACCTTGTCGGCCTCCTTGCGGTTGGTGGTAATCGGGCTTTGCCCAGGTCGGCGGCGGTCGAGCTCGCCTTGTATGAAGTCGAGGTCGATGTCAATGCCTGCCGGGCAGCCGTCAATTACTCCGCCAATGGCTTCGCCGTGGCTTTCTCCGAACGTAGTAAGGCGGAAAAGATGTCCGAAAGTATTGCGCATGTCGGTTGATTTTACCTTGATAGAGCTTTTATGCTTCTTTTAATGTTTTCAATTTATGTTGTATATGGCCAGCTTCTACTTGTCGTGGTGGTGGCAGCAGCCGCCTTCGTGGTCGTGATGATGACCGCAGCAGCCGCCCTCATGATGATGACCCTCACATCCACCGTCGCCATGATGGCCGCAACAGTCGCCGTCACCGTGGTGTCCGCAACAGCAGCCCTCGCCGCTCATGCGGTTGATAAGGCCTTGGATTTCGTCATTCGTAGCCTCGCGCGACTCGACAACGTGTCCCTTGAAGTTGAGCGTCTTGCCAGCAAGCGGGTGGTTAAGGTCAATCTTCACTTTGTCGTCGCTTATCGCGAGAACACGTCCGAGAAACCTGTTGCCGTCCTCATTCTGCAATGGTACGATGGCGTCTTTATATATGTTGTCATGGTCAAAATGGCCGTTGATGCAGAATATATCCTTGTCAAGGTCGAGCACATGCTCCTGTTCATAATCGCCATAGGCGTCATCCTTTTGCAGGGTGAAGTCGAATTCGGCGCCCTTCTCCAGTCCGGCAATCTCTTTCTCGAATGCGTCAAGGGTTATTCCGTAGCCGCTTATGAACTGGAACGGCTGTTTGTCGGTAGCTTCTTCTACGAGTTTGCTCTCACCATTGTCCACGGTGTACAGCTTGTAAGCCACCGCGATGTATTTGTTCAGATTGTTTTCCATTCTTCTGTTTTTGTTTGTTCAGTGATGCAAATGTATGCAATTTTTTCGATATAGGCGTCCGTCATGTTGATAATTTATCCATTTTCATTACTTCTTGGTTGATATTGAGGGCTATTGTTCTTTATTGTATGGAAAAATGTTTATATTTGCCGATGTTTATTTCAGGCATGACTGGCGATAGGTATGCCGTCTTGCCGCAGGGTCATGAATAACGAATCTAATAACATAATATGGTAACGCAGGCGTTGAATGCCCACGTGCCTTTAAGTAAAAACTATAACATGAAAACCATTAATCCAAGGAATGTTGTCCTTTCGGTGCTGATGTTTATCGCAGCGGCACCTTGTTGTTTCGTCAATGCGCAGCCGCGCACTGACACGGTCATTAATGAAGGGTGGACCGTCAGTCCTATTTCAGACACCAATAAGAAGGCGGAGCGTAAGCCTGTGGCGTTGCCACATACATGGAATGCTGCATATGATGACGGAAAACGGCACTATAACCGTGAAACAATGGTGTATCGACGTAAGCTAAATGTTACTCCGGAGATGGAGGGCAGACGTCTTTTCCTTTATTTCGAAGGGGTCAATTCTGTGGCCGACGTATATGTAAACCGCCGTACCGCGGGCTCGCACAAGGGCGGATACACGGCTTTCTGCATAGAGATAACCGACTTTGTTAAACCAGGTGAGAATTCCCTTGAGGTGTGGGCGGGCAATGCCTTGCGTACCGACGTGCTGCCTATAAGCGGCGACTTCAACGTGTATGGCGGTATACACCGTCCCGTCCGTCTGCTCATTACGGGGCGTGATTGTATCTCGCCTTTGTTCTACGGCTCGCCTGGTGTGCTTGTAAGGCAGGACAGTGTGTCGTCCGAGAGGGCATGCGTCACCGTGACGACGAAGCTGTCGCTCGAAAACCGTAATGTCGGACTTGTTCTGCGTACTACGATGACCGACTCCGACGGCCAGACAGTGGCATCAGCCGAGACTCCGGTAAACGGCGAGAGTATGGACCAACGGCTGCGGATAGAAAAGCCAGAGCTGTGGCAGGGACGCGAGAATCCGTATTTATATAACATAAAGGTAGAACTGGTAAGAGACGGCGAGGTGATAGACTGCGTGCGCCAGCGTACAGGTTTGCGCTCGTTCAGCGTAGACCCAGGGCGTGGCTTTATGCTGAACGGCAAGCATTATGACCTGCACGGCTTCAACAGGCATGAGGATTTCAAAGGCGTTGGCAGCGCGATGGTACGTAGCCAGCATGAAACCGACATGCGCCTTGTCATGGAGAGCGGGACTACAATGCTGCGCCTTGCCCATTATCCGCAAGGAGAGACCATCTATGACCTGGCAGACGAGAACGGTATTGTGTTGTGGAGCGAGATTGCCCTTTGCGGTCCTGGCGGATATGACTATACAGGATACGTTCCGAATGTAGAGAATAATGCCAGGCAAACGTTGCGCGAGATGGTGTACCAGAAAATGAACCATCCGTCAATATGTTTCTGGGGACTGTTCAACGAACTGCTTGCCGGCGACGAAGAGCCGCTTCGCCAGTATGACAGCCCCGTGCCTTTCGTCAAGGAGCTCAACGCGCTTTGCCACTCTCTCGACCCGACCCGCCTTACGGTTTTTGCCACATGTGTGGACCAGAAGTATTATCTTGGCTGCGCTGACCTTATTGCCTGGAACAAGTATTTCGGCTGGCGTACGTCCGAACGTGAGGCTGCCGACTTCTTCGACAAGGCCCGTGCCACGGCGGAAGGCTATCCCGTAGGCGTGTCAGAGTACGGTCGGGGCGGCAGCATACGCCAGCATGCCGACCCTCTTTATGCCGACGAGTACGATTTTCCTGGCAAGTATCACCCCGAAGAGTATCAGGCTGCTTGCCATGAGGGTTATTGGGCGGCGTTCAAGAACCGTCCATGGCTGTGGACAAAGACGATATGGCAGTTTTCTGACATGCAGTCGAGCATTAAGGACGAAGGCGATACTCCGGGAGTTAACGACAAGGGCATGGTAACTTACGACCGGCAGACGAAAAAAGACGTATTCTATTTCTATAAGGCCAACTGGACATCTGCCCCTATGCTGCATCTTTGCAGCAAGCGTTTTACAGTTAGGACGCATGCGGTTACGGACGTTAAGGCTTACACCAACCTTGATAACGCGACGCTGTATGTCAACGGCAAGAAGATAGGCAAGGCCGCTGCTGACGACATCCGGCGGGTGGTATGGAAGGGAGTTGAGCTTAACCCCGGCGACAATACCATCCGTATAACGGCGCGTAAGGGTGGCAAGACGCTCGAGGATACGTGTGTATGGCGCGTTGAATGAATGTTGCCGCGATAAGGCATAATGCTTGTAGCCATGTGCCGGCCAGCCGCCGGTATTGAAGTATGTCTTGTCCTGGCAAAAGTTGACACATTTATGAACAATAAAAAATGTGTAAAAC
>ERZ857521.2408-NODE-2408-length-18080-cov-7.101969_pt1 | contig 18080 bp, 12 predicted proteins | sample MGYA00519701_ERZ857521 | MGnify/ENA primary metagenome ERZ857521 (study PRJEB31778, sample SAMEA3449346) | human gut metagenome | biome: human gut; feature: human-associated habitat; material: faeces | place: United Kingdom | collected 2010/2012 ...
AGCATTGACGGCTTTGCTTCCAACCTGATTGCAGGGCTTATCGCATACAACCTGCGCCCAAAGAAACCGCCACTCAATATTGACATCATTGATAAGAGTAGGCTTATTGCATAAGATTATTATACCGAACTCACGTTAATTATTGTATAGATGGTAATCTGATAATACCAAATATAGCTTTAACCTAAATCGGTCATTAGAAAATATAGCTTTCACTTTGCTTGAAATACACTATAAATACGGCAACAATTAAGTTGTATGCTATAATTCAGGGCATAACAAGTGTTATTATCTTATGTTTTGCTCATAAAAAATCTCTAATGACCGATTGGGGATGAAGTGAAGAGTTAAGAACGAAGATTGAAGAATTCATTTGCCTATGCTATTTAATTCTTCAATCTTCGTTCTTAACTCTTCACTTCATCCCGTAAATTTTTAATTTCTTATACAGCGTAGGTCGGCTGCAACCGAGGAGTTCGGCGGCTCGGCTTACGTTGCCGCAGCATTCATCCAATATGGCCGTAATCCGTCTTTTCTCGTTTTCGTTCCCAATCAACTTCAGACTTGAAGCAGGATAGGCGCACAGCTCCCCGTCAAGGCCGAGGCTCTCGGTTGACAGCAGTCCGCCTTCGGAAAGCAGCACGCCGCGCCTCACCCTGTTGGCAAGCTCGCGGATGTTGCCCGGCCACTGCCACGAGAGCAATGCAATCTTGGCACCCTCTGTAAAGCCTGCGCAACCAAGACGCATCTCTGCCGAATACTTATTCAAGAAAAACTCTGCCAGCGAAAGTACATCTTCCGGGCATTCCCTCAATGGGGGCTGCCTGATTTCAAACTCGCAGAGGCGGTGATACAAGTCCTCACGAAAACTGCCATCACTTATCGCCGAAGCCATGTCGGCGTTGGTTGCCGACACAATGCGCACATCGGTCTTGCACGGCTTTAGGCTGCCTACGGGACAATATTCCCGCTCCTGTAATACCCTAAGCAATAAAGACTGGGTCTCGTAGTGCATATTGCCTATTTCGTCAAGAAACAAAGTACCACCATGCGCCGCCTTGAAATACCCGTCCTTGTCACCGTCCGCCCCGGTGAACGCGCCTTTCACATGACCAAAGAACTCCGAGGCGGCAAGCTCTTTAGGAACGCCACCGCAGTTTACCGCCACGAACGGCTTGTCCTTGCGACGGCTGTGCCTGTGGACTGTACGTGCGACTGATTCCTTGCCGCTGCCGTTAGGTCCGAGTATCATTACCGACCAGTCCGTGCCGGCTACGCGCTTCGCCATATCTTCCGCAGCCAATGCTTGCGGGCTGCGCCGCCTCAAAAGGCTACGCTCATAGCCAAAAGCCTTGCCAACGTTACCGATAATGTTGCCGAGTAGTTCAGTTAGGCGTTCCTCATGCACAGGCTTGGGCAAATAGTCCTCCGCACCAATCTTCACTGCACGCACTGCGTCGGGTACCGAGGCATAGTCGGTCATCACAACGAACGGTACGCCGTGGCGTTCCGCCATGCTCCACTCCAACAGGCTGAGACCGTCACCTTTTGGCAGTCGCACATCCGTAAGCACAAGGGAGTAGGTCTTGCGTTCCATCTTGCGCCTCGCTGAAGGTTCGTGCGTGGCGAAGTCTACTCCGAAACCGACTTTGCCTATCCACCGGGAAAGCACTTCGCCCAAAACGATATTGTCTTCAACTATCAGTATCTCTCTGCTCATTCTTTATTGTAATTTTTTAATTCTTCATTTTTAATCAATGCTTTCACGTCTCCGACAAGGCATTTCGTGGCGTAAACCATCCTTGTAGCTTCATTGCGGACGGCCGCGTCATCAACATTTTCGTCAACGAGTACCTTGCGGAAGCTTTCAATCAAGCTCTCGGCTCCAAGGAAGCTCCATGCCGACAACATACGGTGTGTTACGGCGCGCAGCGCCTCGCGGTCCGGTTCTACGAGAGCCTTTTCCAAGTCAGCCATGTCTTCTTCCGACTGCCGCAACAGCACATCCAGCATATGCCGCCTGTCGCCCGTGTGTTCCAGTAAACTGTCAAAGTCAAATTCAGGTCTCAGTTTTTCACGGCTGACACACGACGAGATAAACGCTGTAAGTTGCTTCATGGAGAACGGCTTGTGTAGGCAACCACAGAAGCCTGCCTGCAAGTAAACGTCCGAGTCGCCGTCGCCCCTCGCCGTCATTACGGCCACGGATACCGTGCGCGAACAACCTATGTCGGCCGTCCGCAACAACTTCAACAGCCTGAAGCCGTCGGTATCCGGCATCTGCACGTCTGTCAGCACAAGGTCGTAGTCCTCCTTGCCCAACGCTTCCATTGCCTCGCGTGCGTTACGGCATGCCGTACATTCCACGCCGCTACGTCCAAGCATTTCTTCGATGACTTTCAATAATATGCAGTCGTCGTCAACAACAAGCACGCGCTTGGGCAACACGGCAGGCGGAATGGTCGGAATGTCAACCGCAACCATCTCTTCATCCGTTTCAGTCAAAGGTAACCTCAAGCGGAACACGCTACCTTTACCCAATTCACTTTCCACATCAAGGCTTCCTCCAAGCGCATTCATCAAGCCTTTTGTGATTGCAAGTCCGAGGCCGAAACCGTCAGAGTTCACATCCTGTGCGGCACGCTCGAACGGACGGAACACGCGTTCAAGCGTTTCTTCATCCATTCCTATGCCCGTATCGCTTATTTCAACGGCCAATCTTCCACCAGTATAAACAGACCTGAAGCACACCTTTCCAGAATTGGTAAACTTAACGGCGTTCGACAAAATATTGTCTATCACCTGTTCCAGCTTGTCTGCATCGCCTTTCACTGTCACGCCGCAGCCCTTGCATTCACATTCAAACATGAGAGCCTTGGCGTTGGCCTTACGCTTGAAGTCATCGGATATTCCGTCGAGCAATGCGTCCAAGCGAAACGGCGATTCGTTCAACAGCTCGTTCGGTTCGAATGTCTTGTAGACGTCAAGCAGCCTATTGGCCAACCTAAGTGCGTGAGCGCACGAGCGGCTTATGTCATCAAGATAACCGTCCCTTTTCTTCTTCGATGATGTTCCAAAAGCGAGTTCTGCGCAGTTTGCTATGTTGCCGAGCGGCCCGCGTATGTCGTGACTTACGGTAAGAATGATGTTCTTGCGCATCTCAAGCAATTCATTATTCTCACGGAGAATACCATGCAACTTATCCTTTCTTTTACGCTCCCTGTGAATATCACGCATTGTCATAATGAACAATACTACAAGCAGGGCTGCCGCAGACACTGCGGCCAATACTGAAAACCAATAAAAAGAAGAAAAGGCATTCTTTATTTTATTGGCCTTGTCTTTCAGTATAATGTTTGCATCCTTGTCCATTTGGATGACCAGAGAATACAAAGCAATATCAAATACTTTGTTTTGCTGTTTGAGACTGTCCATATGTGCGGAAATCTGCTCCATATATTCCTCCCTGCTTCTCACAAGTTCCTTTCCAAGTTCACGCAAATTATCTGATTTTTCTATAATCCTGACCGTATTCTTTCCACCGAACAATCCGGCAAGGCCCTTTTTCTTTTCCATGACAATACGGGTTCGCACAGTTCTTACAGGCTTATAGGCAAAATCGGAATTAAAAGTTCTTTCTGCCGCGTCCTGGCGTCTTACAGTCTGCATGATAGTTCTGAGATGCCTCTCTTTTTCAGCCAAGAGAGAACGCAAACTGTCAACTTTTCCATATACAGAACTTCCAATGCAAAAATGTCTTACAGACACCAATACGCTGTCCGCAGCCAGACGTTTCGTCCTATACATGGCATAATCGTTTTCGTCCCATCCCAAGACATATTCACCTATCGCATAAAGTTCTATGACACGGCTACGTACATCCTCCATTACTGAATATTGCCTGCGCATAGCGTCTTTTTCCGATTCGATTTCACGTATTACCTTTATCTCCTGCAAGAATATGGCAACAATACACCCAGACAAGGCCAATGCCAATATATAGATTGAAAATAATTTCAGTTGAAGTCCCATATTTTTCGTATGTTCTGTTTTCAATAATTAACCGTTTCTTTTGCTGTCAAGTCCACAAATCTTTCCTATATTGCAGTTTTCAAATTTCCATAATTACAATGTAAAGATACTATTTGTATAATAATATTCCAATATTCATTCACAAATCTATATTTATTTAAAATTATCATGACACATTTTCTTATATATACCGAATATTATTGGATTTTAAAGATTCAATTAAAGCCATACTAACAAGTATTATATATTATTTATAACAAATATAAAAACAATCCTTAAATAATTCATGCCAAAACAGCAAGAAATAGAAAATTGCCACAAATATATGGATTTATCACCAATATTCGGTGTAAAATCTTATAAAATAATATAATACGCAATAATTAAGCCGTTGATTGTATCTTTTTACATTATGGGTAAACCGAATATATGTAAATTATGTTATTGCTTATAAATAATAAATGGTATTTTATCTAAAGTACTTAAAATTCACAGATTAAAAAATAAGACTCCGGCAGTTTACCCCTTCCATCAAAAGTAAACCGCAGTCGGCCGTCCGGCCGTGTTTGCAGCGGTTTCCGCCACGTTTTTCCTCGCGGCTGCGCCGTGAAAAACGTGACGGAAAAGAACACGGCGCCCGTCCGCCGGCGGTTTGCAGTTTGATTACAGGGGTAAACTGCGACCGACGTGACGCATGGCCGTCATGGCCGAGGGGCGTTTTCATTGCAGCCGTTTCAATTGAACGGGATATATCGGAGTATCTTACAAAAGGCTTGAGACGTACCGGTTCCGGCCAACGGACAGGGTGTTTCCTGCTCTCTCCGCCCGCATGATTCGCCGTGCGACAGCCGCTTGCTCGCCATCTTGTTTCCACCCTTAATCCAAAATGCCGCCTTTCGGCTTGCGATTTGCGGTCTTTTGCGTTGTAATTCATGCCCTTTTGCGTTGTAATTCACGGCCTTTCGCATGACATTTTGCGGCATATTGCGACACGTAATGCCAACCAGCTGAAAATCAATGGTTTATCGGAAAATATCATTTACATTTGTGGCGTGGGGACAACCCTCACAACCAAAAACAAAAGAACAATGGCAAAAAAGACAGACACGGAAGGAAGGCCGCCGTCGGCAAGGCGGAGCCGAGCCGCAAGGGCGGAAGAAAACGCTTACGTGGAGCAAATCAGCGAGCTGCTGCTCGTCCACAACAAGGACGACCCAGGCCACGGCGTAAGGGCTGTAAGCAAGGCTCACGGCGACGGAAAATGCGAGACGGTGCCGGCGACGGAGGAGAACGAAAACTCGTTCCTGAAGTTCGACAAGAACTCAAGCATCATCGAGAACTTCATCAGGAACTTCTGGAGCCAGCTAAAGGAGCCTACGCATTTCCGCCTGTTGCGGATGACAGTCAACGACTACAGGCGAAACAAACAAGCCATAAGGGACCTGGCCGAAGGCAAGCGGACGGACACGGTAAGAGAGTTCCTTAAGCGTTATGAAATCCGTCCGAGGAAAGAGACAAGAAAAGAAACCGTAAACCAAAATCAAGAAAAGGAAATGGCAAAGAAACAACAGCTGCAACCCGAACAGCAGACGGAGGTGCAGCAGGCCGCACAAGGCATGGAGCAACAGCCGGCGCAGGAACAGCAAGGGCCGGCGTACCGCTACAACGAGGACATGGTGGACTGGAACGCGCTGAAAAAAGTCGGCGTGTCAAAGGAACTGCTTGAGAACATGGGCGTGCTCGACGGTATGCTCAGGGGCTACAAGACCAACAGGACGATACCGCTGACGCTGAACATCGAGGGCGTGATGACGGCCAAGATTGACGCAAGGCTGTCTTTCCTGCCGAGCGACGGGCAGGTGGTATTAGGCGTACACGGCATACGCAAGGAGCCGGAACTCAGCCGCCCGTACTTCGGCCACAACTTTACGGAGGAGGAAAAGAAAAACCTGCGAGAGAGCGGCAACCTCGGCCACGCCGTAGACCTAAAACTGCGCGGCGACAACTACACCCCGTGCCTCGTGTCAATCGACAAAATCACCAACGAGCTGGTAGCAGTAAGGCAGGAGCACGTCTACATCCCCGACGAGGTGAAGGGCGTAAGGCTCGACCCTGACGAGATAACGAGGCTGAAGAACGGAGAGGCCGTGTTCGTCGACGGCATGGTATCGGCCAAGGGCAAGGAGTTCAGCGCGACCCTGCAGTACAGCGCGGAACGCAGGGGACTGGAGTTCATCTTCCCGAAGGACAACCTGCTCAACCAGCAGACCATCGGGGGCGTGAAGCTGACGCAGGACGAGGTGAAAAGGCTCAGCGAGGGGCACACGGTGCTCGTCGAGGGCATGAAGCGCAACAACGGCGACACGTTCTCGGCCTTCGTCACCATAGACCAGGTGACAGGTAGGCCGCAATACACGCGCTGCAACCCAGAAACGGGCGAAATCTACATCCCCAACGAGATATGCAAGACCGCGCTGACGTCGGAGGACAGGGAGACGCTGCGAAAAGGCGGCGTGGTGTTCCTCGAGAACATGATAAACCGCCGCGGCGAGGAGTTCTCGTCGTTCGTAAGGCTCGACATGACCACAGGCAACCCCCAATACTCGCGCACTCCCGACGGCTTCGACGAACGTCAGGCGCCGAGGATACCCACCGAGGTGTACGGCCACGCCTTCACTGGCGAGGAACGTGCGCGCCTACAGGACGGCAAGGCCATACTCGTGGAAGGCATGAAAGGCCGCGGCGGCAAGGAGTTCTCGTCCTACATAAAGGTGAACCCGAACACGGGCACGCTCAACTATTACCAGGAAGACCCCGACAAGCCCCGCAACACGCGCCGCAACGCACAGGCGGAGGCGGCACGCGAGAATGCGCCGGCACAGAAGAAAGGGGCCAAGCAGGCCGTATGACAAAAATTCAAGCAAAACAAAAAAGGAATATTCAAATGGAACAAAGACAAACAAAGGCGTTCAAGGCGGACGTACTCGACTGGACACGTTTAGGCAACATGGGTATTGACAGGCAGGCCCTCGAAGCCTCGGGCGAACTCGCCCGGCTTCTTGAAGGCAGGGAGACGGGAGTAATGACGCTAAGGCTCAGGACGGGACTTGTGGACATGACGACCGACGCGACGCTGCAAATAATTACCGACAGCAAAGGAAGGCCGGTGCTTCAAGTCAAAGGCGTAGACAAAGAGAAAATGTAACTTTAATTTCAAACAATGGCGGTGTATTAAAATTAAAGCGTTAACGGGAGTTAGGCTCGTTCCACTCGCCGGAGTTAGCTGACAATACCTTTGATTTAAGCAATAAGGCATTTGTCCGTTAACTCCCGATTAACTCCGACGCGAAGCGTCTAACTCCTGTTTACAGCCTTTTAATATACCATCACAAAAAACTGATAAAAATGATAGCGATATTGACAGACAAGCCCAACGTGGGCAAGGAGTTGGCAAGGATTGTGGGCGCGTACAGGCCCGAAAACGGGTTCATGTCGGGCAGCGGATACATAGTTACGTGGACGTTCGGCAACATGCTGTCGCTGGCAATGCCCAAGGATTACGGCTCGGCAATGCTCGGCGAAGACGACTTCCCGTTGGTACCGGAGCGTTTCCGCCTCATGGTGAAGCACGTGAAGACCGAAAACGGATGGATACCGGACGCCTGCGCCGTGAAACAGCTGAAGGTGCTTGAACGTGTGTTGGCAAAATGTGACACAATCATCGCCGCCACGGACGCCTCGCGCGACGGGGAAATGGCATTCCGCTACCTTTACTCCTACCTTGGATGCACGCAGCCCGTAAAACGCCTCTGGATAACGTCGCTTACAGACGAAGCTGTGCGCAAGGGGCTTGACAACTTGCAGCCCATGCGGATGTATGACGGTCTTTTCACCGCGGCAGACTGCCGCAACAAGGCGGACTGGACGCTCGGCGTGAACGCGAGCTATGCCATCTGCAAGGCCACGGGACTGGGCAACCACTCGCTCGGACGCGTACAGACACCTGTCCTTGCCGCCGTCTGCCGCCGCTACCGCGAGCGCGAGAGGCACCGCCCGGCCGACACTTGGCCGGTACACATCAATATCCACAAGGGCAGTACGTTATTGAGGCTGCGTTGCGCGGACACCATACACGACAAGGAGGAGGCCATGCGGCTCCACGGGGAATGCAAGATTGCGGGCAAGGCAAGCGTCCTGTCCGTCACAAGCCGCACCGAAGAAACCGGTCCTCCACAGCCTTACAACCTTGCGGAATTGCAGAAGGACGCCAACAGGCGTTACGGACTGACGGCCGGACAGGTGCACGACATCTCGCAGTCGCTTTACGAAAAGAAGCTCATTACTTACCCACGCACGTCAGGGCGGCACATACCGGGGGACGTGCTTGCCATTCTTCCGCATATCATCAAAAAGGTATCGGGCAGGAAGGAACTCGGAGCTTATCTCAAGTCGGTTGGTGTTGACATGGGGAATATAGACACAGACAGGCTCCATTCTGGCAACACAGGCGGCGGACACCATGCCATACTTGTGACCGGTACATACCCCGACGGACTCGACAAAGGCGAAATGCAGGTGTACTCGATGATCTTCGGGCGTATGCTCGAAGCGCTTATGCCTCCTTGCAAGGTGGAGCATACGAGGGTGGAAGCCTCATATGCAGGACGGAAGTTCATCCTTGACGCGAGCCGCATTTTGGAAAACGGATGGCATGGTATATCGGGACATACGCATGGCATAGTTCCGCAAGGCTCTGTCATAATGGATTTGCCGCCATTGACTGTCGGAGAGGAGGTGCAGGTTTCGGCGTGCAGCGTGGCTCAAAAGAAGGGCCTGCCGCCGGAGCCGATGACAGACGCTGAGTTAGTGGAGTTCATGGACACGCACAGGCTCGGCACGGCGGCCACGCGCACGGCCATCATGCAGACGCTTGTGGACCGCAAGTACGTGAGGCATTCAGGCAAATATATCATCCCCACGCCAAAGGGACTGTTTGTCTATGAGACCATTAGGGGCATGAAAATAACCGAAGCGGCGCTCACCTCTGACTGGGAGGAGCGTCTTGAGGCGGTAGAAAACGGTTCATTGTGCCAAAAGGAGTTCCTGCGGATGGCCGCAAAACTCACGGCGGAAGTGACTGAAGACATTTTCAGGAGGTACAGGAAGGGCGCTTGAAGTAACAAAAATGCCCAAAGAAAGGAAATGCAGGCCGGCGGCGGTCTGCATTTTTCGTATAAAAAAGATATGTTTCTCCGATTTTTGACGGCAAAGGTCCGCGATTGCGGCCGTGCGTGCAAGGCGGCCCGTTCGGGCTTGGCCGTCTGGAGAAAAATCATCCTCGCTTTGCTGCGGTATTTTTCTCCGCCGGGCCTTGCCACGCCACTTACGCCAATCGCGGAACCGTATGCCTGTAAAAATCGGGACAACATATCCCCATGGGATGTCCGTCCCACATAACATAACACTAACAAACAAAAACAAGAGCTATGGAAACGACAAGACAGAACGCCGCAACGCCTGCGGCAATCCAACCGTCAGTAAGGCGCAGGCCACTACAAGGGGACAATGACGGAACAAAAGGAATGCCGGTGCACATAGGTTATTACCTCGCGCAGTTGGCCGGAATATCGAAACGTCCCGACAGGGCGCAACTGCTGAAGGCGTTTTTCAATGGAACCGAAGTTTAACCGATAAAACAGATTCAACCATGTTTTTCCAGACAATTTACGGCTTGCTTACCGAAAGTACGGAAGTAGGCATCAACATCAAGCGTGTGAACGACAAGCTGACCGTGTCGGTAATGCCGAGACACAAGGAATTGAAAGACGGGGCGTCCGGCGGATTCATTCCGTTGGTGGCAAGCGGAACACCGGAAGAGCTTGACGGTGGCTTTGCCAACATTATGGCCGCACCAGTGGCCAAGGCCGTCGGGATAATGACGAACCTGAAAGAGTTTGAGCGTCAGGCGGAAAAAGCCGCAGCAAAAGGCAAACCCAAGGCGGCTGCGGAAAAGGAGACTAAAGAGGCCAAGGAGACAAAAGAAAAGAATGACAGGCTCGACAAACTAATGAAGCGTGTTGACGAGTCTGTAACAGCTCGACGCTTCGCCGACGCTATGGCGTTGCTGAAGCATGCCCTTACCTTTGCCCCGGCTGAAAAGCAGGAAATGGTGAAGGCAAAGATGCAGGAGGTAAGGAGAAAGTCGGAGGAAGGCAGCCTGTTCGCCCCACAACCGTCCCCAGCACCCCGGCCGGTAGTACAGACACAGCCGCAACAGCCAGTGCAGGCTGCAACACCGGCACCGACAGCCGGGCAACAATTCCAGCCACGGCCTGTCATGCCTGCCGCAACGCAAGCTGTCCAAGCCGGGACAATGCAGCAAGGGCCTTTACAGCCTGCACCGCAACAGCCGGCTTACGCCACGGCTCAACAAAACGCAGCCCAATACGGAAATCCGCAAGGATACGGAGCAGACAAAGACGAAGAGTATGACATGGACGCTTTCAGGGAAGACCCTTACGCAGAATATGTTGACTTCCCGCAGGAATGCCGCATGAGGGACGAGGCGCAGGTGGAGATGTCGTTCACATAATCAACTATGAAGATACACAAACCGATTATAAACCTATAAAAACAAAAGGACTATGGCACTTGAAATAAAAGGACTAAAGAGGGTTTTCAAACTGAAGAAGAACGGCGAGACGCTGAGACTGGACGACCCAAACCCGGAGATGGCCGTCAACGACGTGATGGACTTCTACTCGATGACTTACCCTGAACTGACAACCGCCACACCTCACGGCCCCGTGATGGAGGACGACTGCGCCGTGTACGAGTTCAAGACAACCATCGGCACAAAAGGATGAGAGTATGAAAGCGGACAATAAAAACAAAGGGAAAAAAGTATGCAGACTGTTGCAGGACTACGAAACGGAGCGCCTGGCGCGTCTCATAATAGAGGACATCATGTCGGCAACGGATATAAGCAGGGGAACAAGAAGGCGGAGGCGCAGGTTGCTGCCGCCGCAAGGAAGCGTAATGGTTTTCTGACGGGGAGGCTCATCCCCGTCGCTTCCGAACTTCATGTCGAGACGGACGGGGTGAAGACCGACGTCGCAACAATGGCGAACCTCGAATACCTATACCGCTCGGCCGCGAACTACGCCCGTCTGCTCGGCGTGAAGCTGAAGTTCAACTGCAAGAAATACGCAAGGCATCCGAAACTCGGTATGGCGGAGCTGTACCGGGCTTTTGACGCCATTGTGTCCGAGAACGTGAACATCGAGCTTGACGGCGGCAGGCTCGTGTTCTGCCTCTACCGTTTCCACGACTGGCCAGACCATACGCTCTTATGGCTGCCGCTGGATTTCACCGGGCGTCTTTCATACGGCGTAAGGCGAGTGGCGAGGGAGTTCATACGCCGTTTCGCCGCGCACCACTGCCTGTCCGACATCACGTCCTCCTATTACTACGGCATAGCGGAGGACTGGTTAATGTGCGGGGATGAATGCCTCGAATGCAACACCGGCGCAGAGGTAAGGCAGGCTCTGCGGCTCTTCGGCTCGTACAACGGCGGCCGCATCTCGCGTATGTTCAGGAGGATGCGCGGCCGGGCCTTCTGCCGCCTCGAGACGGAGCTCGGGTCTTGCCGCCCTGCAAACGGGGCCGAGGCGGAGCTTCTCGACATCATAAGGGACGGTACAGGGCTTATAGGCAAGGGCCGGCCGTGCATATTTGACTACGAGTACGATTGGGCGAAGGAGGAATGTCCCGACATAATGCCCGCCGGGCTTGAAAGCCAGGTTATGCTCGTCTACTCCGTTGACGACATGGTGGCCGAGAATGTCAGGCAGATGTTCTGTTCCGAAATGCAGGAAGTCTACAACCTTACGCCGGTGACGGCATGGGCGGTAACGCCCGAAACGGTCACGGCGTTCACTATGGACGACTATCCGGAGAAGTTCTCGGAGTGGTTCAACCGCTTCGTCTACCATGTCTCAGAGAACTTCAAACCTAAAAAACAACCGTTATGAACGAGCTTACAAGAAAGTTGCAGGAGGTGCTCAGGCCCAAGGCCGCCCTCATAGCATACGAGTGCGGTGAGGGCTACGGCAGGAGTCACTATCTCGAGCTGCGCCCGATAGACGGGAACGGCAGGATGGGCGCGGCCGTTCCTGTCTCGTATAAATTCATGAACGCGCTGGTGGAGAACTTCACGGCCGGCGCAAGCGGCACGCCGCACGGGCGCATACCGGGGAACTTGCTATGGTGCGACACGAGGCGAGGCCGCGAGAGGTACGTGTGGTGGAACCCTCCGGGACGCCGCAGGATGTTCTTCAAGGAGACGCTTGACATCGCCGATGGGGAGTTCGGCGTGCCCGGCGTAATCTACGACGTGCGGCACGACGGCCTGTCAATATACGTTTTCAAGGGTGAAGCGCCAGATTTGGACGGTGTGCTTTACCGTGCGCCGTTCTTCAACGTCACGCAGGCAAGCGTCTGCCTCGGCAACGCGCCACTTAATCTGCCCGACAGCCCGTCGTTCGAAGACCTGCTCCGCTGCTGGGAACGGCGCTTTTGGCAGAGCGAGTTCTCGCATCTCGGCGGTGGCAACAACCCGACAAAAAGTAACCTTGTCATAGTGACGGAAAACGCAAGATACAAATCTTTCGACAATGAAGAACTGATACCACTTGACATAAAACTTAAAGACCTATTGAAATGAAACGGATACATTACACGGACAGCTACCTTCTTTCGCCTTACCACCCGGTAAGCGTGTTCGTAATCGGCGCCGGCGGGACAGGGTCGCAGGTTGTCACCAACCTTGCACGCATGGACGTGGCCTTACGCTCGCTCGGACATCCGGGGCTGCACGTCACGGTGTTCGACGGCGACACGGTGGAGGAGCCCAACATTGGGCGCCAGCTGTTCAGCGAAACGGAAATAGGGCTGAACAAGGCCGTTGCGCTTGTCACGCGCATCAACCGCTTCTTCGACTCTGCATGGACGGCCGAGGCCCGCCGTTATCCATGCCGAACGGATGAGGCCATGACGGCAAACATAACTATTACTTGCACGGACAGCGTGCGCTCTCGCCTTGACTTGTGGCGTTTCCTCAGAAAACACCGCAACGTGGCTGACAATGACCATAGGACTCCGCTGTACTGGATGGACTTCGGTAACGCCCAATACACAGGGCAGGTGATAATCGGGACGGTGCGCAACAAGATGCGCCAGCCGTCGTCAAGGGAGTTCATTGCCGTGCCGAAGCTGAACGTCATAACTGAGGAAGTGAAATATTCCACCATTAAAGACAATGACTCGGGGCCGAGCTGCTCGCTCGCCGAGGCTTTAGAGCGGCAGGACCTATTTGTCAATTCCATGCTGGCGCAGGCCGGCTGCGCGCTCCTTTGGAAGATGCTCCGCGAGGGAAGGACATTTTATCGCGGAGTATACATTAATACAGACTTATTGAAAGCAACCCCTGTCAAAATATAATCATTTGTCTTAATAAATAAGTACGTAGATAAAATAAAGTCTCTTCTTGTCTGACGGAATTACGAATTATTTATCAGTCACATACTAATTCAGATTAAGAAAAATTTGGTGCTACTGACAATAGAATGAAAAAGCTTTGGTTAATATTGGTATTTTATATGTATAAAATTTGGTGGAGATTTTTATAAAGAGTATATTCGCACTTAAATTATATAATAGGAATAGAATATGGTGGAACTTGTTTCATACGGAAGATTTGCAATGCAATGTTTTATTAAATGCGAACATTTGCACATAGGTAAAAATAAAAACTTTAAATAGCATTATGCCCAAATCACTATTCAGAATTATCGCCTTCAAATGTCTCCAACCGGGCAGAGATGAAGAGATCCATTATGCAAATCGCATACAACGTTCGTTATCAAAAAACGACAGGTGGTATAAATTTTACCGCGATATAGAAGTTAATAGCGAAGGAAGTCATGTTTCTATACCGAAGAATTTCGCAAATGATGCAATGATTTACGATACGGATAGTTTAAGTATTAGTGTGAGTGCTATTGTAGGAGAGAATGGCAGTGGGAAGAGTTCAATTCTTGATATGATGGTGAGAGTGTTGAACAACGTCGCTACAGCCTTAATGGGAGAAAAACCGCAATATGCCGCTGCGGAACATGTGCATTACATTGAACATGTGTATGGGAGCATGTTGTTTATTCAGGGTGAAGAATTGCGAAGACTGGATGTAAAAGGTAGATTGGTTGAGGTGGTTGGATATAGGGAAGTAGAAAATGAATATAATGACAACAACATTCATTATCATGCAGGAAGACGTGAGGTGTGGTTGAACGCAATAAATGGCAATGTAGATAAACTTTTGCCCAGACAAACGAACCGTTTGCATAAGTTAACAGAACTTTTCTATACGGTTGTTTGCAATTATTCGTTGTATGCTTATAATCCAAGTGATTACTGGGAAGAGTTTACCCCAAAGACTCGCATAAAAGAAATCAAACCTAAAGTAGATTATATTCATTACCCTTATTTGATGTGTTGGCTGACAGGACTATTTCATAAAAACGATGGCTATCAGATGCCTTTGGTTTTGAACCCTATGCGAGATAATGGTATTATTCATGCCCCCAAAGAGAACAATCTTGCCAAAGAGAGAATCTTGTCCATGCTCTTTTACAAAGATGAACGAAATTTTAATGAAATTGACCGATACCCGTTTAGAATCATCAATCGTGATCATGTAATCGTGGGATTTGCACTGAATCCACGAACAGACGAAGAAACAAGATGGACTAAGGAATGGATGGTAGAAAAAAAGTTATTTGGCAAACGAAGCCGGCTATATACAGAATATGAAGAGATTGAAAATGAGATACTGAACTATCTTCAAGACATGGAGGGAATTGACAGGGTAGGCTACAAGCATCCGTTGGCTTGTAGATACATTGTATACAAGACAATTAAGATAGGGCTGACTTACAAGAAATACAATAAAATAATAAGCAATCTGCGAAAGGGGAATCGAAGTATCGACCTATTACATCGGCATTTGAAAGAACTGATAAAAGACCAGTCCCATATTACGGTAAAATTCCGTCGAACATTAATGTTTCTTATTACTAAGATGTACAATGCAGAACAGGTGTATCATTTAAAAGATATTCAAAGTCAAGCACAAAAATATGCCAATGCTAATAACCAATTCGACGCTCCTCCCCATCGTGACTTACCGGATTTCCTTCCGCCTCCCATCTTTGATATTGAATTTAGAATAGTACGAAGAGAACAGATTGATCAAAATGGGGAATATAACGATAGAAACATTATTCCTTTTTGGAATCTTAGTGCCGGAGAACGTCAGGTGGCATACGTTATAAGCAATTTTGTTTATCACCTTATTAACATTAACTCTGTTCATTCTATAGAGGATGAAAAAGTGGCAGGGTTACCTCTGTTAAAATACAGATATGTGAACGTCGTGTTTGATGAGATAGAGCTGTATTTCCACCCTGATTTACAGAGGCGTTTCCTGTCTCTGATTATCTCTGCACTGCGGAATATTCATATTGAGCATATTAAAGGTATCAATCTGTTGATGGTGACTCACTCGCCATTTGTATTGAGTGATATTCCAAGAAGTAATGTTCTGGTATTGTCTAAGCATGGAGAAATAGCCGGAGAGACTTTCTGCGCTAACATCCATGACATGTTGGGACAAAACTTTTTTATGGAGTATTCCATGGGACAAATCGCTCAAGAAGAGATAGAAGGGATATTCTGCCGATACAATATGAATCAGCCAATCAGTGAAAATGAGCTAAAACGATATAAATATGTGGCAAGTATCGTTGGTGACGAATATTTGCATTCTACTCTTGAACGTGTGATAAAGAATCTTGAACGCAAAATAGATGGGAGGAATGAAGAATGATAAAGATGGATTATGGCGATGATGAGCATCGAAAAAAGCTAGAGGGCAAATTTGTGGCATTGCTGGACGATGCAGATGAAAGGCAGAAAACATGGGCTAACCTTAGAAAAAGGTTATACAAATTGAATAATGAGTTCAAGAGGCTTTTGCCCACTCAATTAAACAAACTAATTATATTGCCATATACAGAACTGGCTGAAATCTATGATACTTATGTCGCATTAAGGCTTAACAAAGAAGATAAACTACATTTGGCATTAAAGGAACTGTTCAGTTATACAAAGGAAAAAGGAGGAAGATTCAATGCTTTAAGCGATTCCATCATAGAATTCTTCATAAACAAAAATAATAATTTTGACATTCACACCTGTCATTATTGCGACATGACATACATTAACTATTTCCAATATGAGGAAGTCGCAAAAAATGGAAGAAAAAAGGGAATAAGAACCCAATTCGATTTAGACCATGTACTCGACAAAGGAAGATGTCCTCTCGTCGCTTTGAGTTTATATAACCTTGTCCCCGTATGTCCAACGTGCAATGGTCCTCATATCAAGGGAAAGCGTGTAATGGACGTTACTTTAAAACAACGTCAGAAACTGAGTCCAACATCCAGTTTATACGACTTTGATAACCAAGTAAAAATCTGGCTTCGCCCCAAAACAGAGAGAATACCTAATACGGACTTCCTAAAACATTTGAATGATTATGAACTTGATTTTGATACATTGTCAGATGCAGACTATGACAAAGAAATAGATTTTCTCTTTCTAAAAGAACGGTATAATTATCATAAATGTGAGGCTCTTAGACTGGCGGAATTGAAAGTAAAATACACGCCATCAAAAATAACAGAAATGGCAAGAATTATCTGTAATACGGGGAAAAAAGAACAGAATGAACCGACACCTATTGCTAATATGATAACAGAACAAATAAGAAGAGACATCTTTGGTCTGGAATTTTCAAACGAGCATCACCTAGCTTTCTATAAACTACGCAAAGACATATTGAACTTTGAAAATGGGAAATAAGAACAGAGGGAAGTTATGATTTGACGCACCGCTATGGTACAATAAGTGAGTTCGGTATAAGAAATTCTTTGGAAAAGTTGTTGAAATGAGAGGTTTGGTTAATCTGCAGTTTAGTTGGATGACACTTTGCAATAAAAGAGCGTCAAAGGCATCTAATACTACATATGCAGCGACCGAAGGGATGGAACTTGATATAATATGTCCACCCACTTGGGAACGGATTAGATAAGTATGCTATATCCTACAGATATGCGAAGAACCAAATTATCTCTATTTGACAGTTTCTTGTGAACTTTCCATCCGAACATACATGGTCATGTCTTGCTACGATATGTATTTATTTTCCAATGATTCCTGCCTTAGTTACTTGTCTGTTTTAATATTGACGTGAGTTCGGTATAAGAAAACGATTGAAAAAGTTGTGGAAATGAGATGTTTTTAGTACCTTTATAGTTGACAATCAATAAGTTACATAAAAACATCCATTCCCATGACTAATGCAAATTTAATAGAATTTTTCTGTATTCTCGATGAGTTTTGCAAATATTTTGCACCTGAACTGAAAAAACACACGCTGGACACATCCGGCAAACGTCGCCGCAACCGCCCATGCCTCATGTCCAACTGCGAGGTGATGACCATCCTCGTACTGTTCCATATCCTGCGCCACCGCTATCTCAAGTCGTTCTATCTCGGTTATATATGCAACCACATGCGCAAGGAGTTCCCACGCCGTCTGTCGTACAACCGCTTCGTAGAACGTCTGGCCAAGGTAGGACTCCAGCTTTTGCCGTTCCTGCAGAAATGTGCGTTGGGAAAATGTACGGGAATATCCATAATCGACTCCACTCCATTGAAGTCATGCAACATAAAGCGTGCGCACAGCCACAGGACGATGAGGGGATGGGCGGCCAAGGGCAAGTGCACAATGGGATGGTTCTATGGATTCAAGCTGCATATAGTGATAAACGACCGTGGAGAGATAATACAATGGACGCTCACGCCCGGAAACGTGGACGACCGTGAGCCATTGAAGGACAAGGACTTTACGCAAAGGCTTTTCG
>ERZ857521.2414-NODE-2414-length-18018-cov-5.223682_pt1 | contig 18018 bp, 14 predicted proteins | sample MGYA00519701_ERZ857521 | MGnify/ENA primary metagenome ERZ857521 (study PRJEB31778, sample SAMEA3449346) | human gut metagenome | biome: human gut; feature: human-associated habitat; material: faeces | place: United Kingdom | collected 2010/2012 ...
TCTGACCGCCATCTCTCTCGATTGCGGGTGCAAAAGTAGATACTTTTTACTTACCGGCCAAATGTTTTGATGACTTTTTTTGAAGAATTTTCTATCCATCCTGAATGTCAGGAGGTTACAATTAGCCTATTTATTCACTTACGTCTTTTTTCAATCCGATGTTCCCAACAAATTCCAATAATATATACCGGAATTGCACACGAAAATGTCAAAATAACCACCCACAAATTTTGAAGTTGTGCAGAATCCATTTCTGTATTGATCGGATTAAAATGCAAATAAGTTCCAATGCCGCCTATCACCACAGCATAAATTGCCAACCAAAATATAATTTGAGATGGTGTTGGCAAACTTCTCACATAAGCCATAGGCCGTTGAGCCTTCCTCTCTTGAAAGACCAACTTCATGACACGCATAGTAAACGATGCTGATGGACTTTCAAGTGCATCTTTCATCAATTCTCGTGTTAATTCATTTATATGGTTATCCTCTTTCATAACAAACTTTTCATTTCGCATTTCATCCGTTTTTCCAATACTACATAAAAATGCTTTCTAGCACGAAATAGTTTCGTCTTCACATTCGAAGCCGTAAAATCCGTTATTTGACAAATCTCTTCCACCGAGCATTCTTCCAAATAATACAATGTCAACAACAACGCTTCTTCCTTAGGCAATTCGGTTAATACCTTAGAGATAATCTCTTTCCGGTCTTTTTGCTCCAACAGCAATGTTGCCATTTCTTCTTCTGCTAAAGAGACATCTACAGTTGCGACCTCATCATAATCAGAAAAGACTTGTTGGCTACGCAACGCGGTTAAAGCCGTTCGATAAACTATCCGATAGAACCAGGACGAAAATTTACTTTCAAATTTGAACTCCGGCAGTGCCCGGTACATCTTCAAGAAAGCATCTTGAGCCACCTCTTCTGCATCTTCCCGATTTCCCATAATCCGAAAAGCAATCGTATAAGCCATTTTCTCGTATTTAGCGACAAGGCAAGCGAAACATTGCATATCACCAGCCAAAACACTCGTTATCCAACGCCTTTCATCCATTATCAATCATTCGCTTTCAAACAATTGTTTGCGTTTCTCCCCTCATTCTCCGTTTCCTCTTTCAATAACATCTTTCGCGAAAAATAAAAATAAAAGACAAAAGCCAATCCACTAAACAGCACAGCAAACATTGGAATTATCAGCAAATCAAAACCCCTTCCCAATAATAGAGGTTGAAACAAAATACCTACAATAATCCCCAATGCCAATCCGATCATAAACAAACCGTTCCGTAAAGCGGGATAACGATTAGCCGGCTTTTCCGGTTCCGCCAAAATAAATCCTTTTTCGATCATCTTCATCCGCTCTTCATGCCGACTCTTCACGATCACACACAAAGCTACGATTGCAAATACAATCGGTAACGCTACAGCACATGTTATTGCCCAAAATCCAAGAAAATCTTCCATACTTATAACATTTTTAATGATTAATACTTTAATTGGTTTCTTTATTCATTAGACTACAACATGCAAGAATCGGTTACACAAAAAGCCTCTCTTTTTTACGAAGAAAGCCCGAAGTCCGTTACAGACTTCGAGCTTTGCTTATTTAACAAACCTGTTTACAAGCCTCGTTATCAATCCAGCACTTTGATACGGATATTACGATACCAAACATTGTCTCCATGATCCTGGAATCCAATGAAACCTTCCTTGTTAGCACCACCGCAATTCAACAATAATTCGTAAGCCAACGGCCATTTGTCTTTGCTGAATTTACTCTTATCCAACAATTCTTTCCAAGCCGGAGTCCACAAATGATACTCAACCACTGGAGAATCGCTATTCAAATAGTGAACCACAGTTCCTTTGTAAACCATGATTTTACCCTTATTCCATTCACCAATTGGTTTTGCATTTTGCGGCTTAGCCGGAATCATGTCATACAAAGATGCAGATTGACGGTTTCCATCGACACCCAGCTTAGCATCCGGATGGTTTTCATTATCCAAAACCTGATATTCCGGAGCAGAAATATAAGAAGGCTGGCCTTCCACTTCCTGGATCATGTACAGAACACCTGAGTTAGAACCTTTAGCGACTTTCCATTCGAATTCAAACTCATAGTTGGCAAACTTATGAGCGAAAATCAAATCGCCACCGTCCTTAGCACCGGCCTCACCCATGCCAGAACCTTTGATATGGATTGCACCGTCATCGATAACCCAAGCAGCCGGGACATCTTCACGGTCATACCCACGCCATCCATTAAAAGTCTTACCATCAAACAAAGTGATCCAGCCATCTTTGTCTTTCGGGAATGTAGACAAATCAACCGTAGGCAGATCCATCAATTTGTATTCAGGAACTGCAGCTTCTGTTGTTTCTGCTACAGGAGCCTCTGCAGCAGGAGCTTCTGCTTTCTTTCCGCCGTTACAAGATGCGAAGCACATCATCAAAGCGGCTGCACCAGCTAATAATACTGACTTTTTCATCTTTACTTTTTATATTTGTTTAAAACTGATTATCTCGGCATATCAGGCAACTTCCAACCAGTACGATAGTTGTGCTTAATCAACTCAGCAGCGAACTCCTTCGCATTGATCGGGTCAGTCCAAGTCTTATTAAATGAAGGATGTCCATCATGGATAGTAAATCCATCCTTAATACAAGTCTTGATTGTTTCATCATCACCGATATTTGTAAATTGCATATTCTTGCCATCCCATTCCAATGTCTTGTTCAATGCCTGCAAACGAATTGCTAATACACCCATTACAACCATTTCATTGAACGGACCAGCTTCCAAGAAGTTTGATTTCAGCACACGGCGATTTTCTTTACTTTCCTTACAAGCCTGAACCCAGTCTTTTTCATGGCCACCACCCATTGCGTTCGGAACACGACGGCAAACTTTCGGTGCATTCGGAACACGGCCAGAAAGCAAGAACGGTTCTTGACCATAGCAACCGCAAACCAATGTATCTTTTGTTCCGTGGAAGATTGTCAAACCACCACCAGGACCCATCAATTGCTTACCCTGCGGGAATCCTTTTGGACGATCCGGCATCATACCGCCATCATACCAATGAACTTCAACTTCCGGCATAGCTACCTTCGGCATATTCTCACGAGCCGGGAAAGTCAATTTAACATGCTGAGCCTGCGGAGCACAAGCATTCAATAACAATGTTGAAGAACCTTCTACTTTAGTAGGATAACCTAACTTCAAAGCTTTAAACGGCTGATGCAGAATATGGCAAGCCATATCACCCAACGCACCTGTACCAAAGCGCCACCATCCACGCCAGTTCCAAGGATGATAAATCGCATTATATGGAGTTTCTTGAGCCGGGCCTAAGAACAAGTCCCAATTCAAAGTCTTCGGAATACGGTCTGCTTTTTCCGGTTCATTCAAGCCCTGCGGCCAGATAGGACGGTCAGTTGCACATTCAACTTTAGTTACATCGCCAATTTCACCGTTCCAAATCCATTCACAAACCAAATCCGTACCTTCGTCTGAAGAACCTTGGTTACCCATCTGAGTAGCAACACCTGTCGATTCAGCCAACTTGGTTAATAAACGAGATTCATAAACAGAGTGAGTCAAAGGTTTCTGGCAATATACATGCTTGCCCAAAGTCATGGCGTCTGCCGTAATCATCGCATGTGCATGGTCTGCTGTTGCAATAATAACAGCGTCAAAATCCTTAGCACATTCATCATACATCTTGCGGTAATCCCAATATTTCTTAGCATTGGGGTTCTCATCGAATACGCCTTTGGCATACTTCCAGTCCACATCACAAAGTGCAACGATATTAGCTTCGCCAGATTTCTTTACATTATTAATATTCGCATGACCCATACCACCGATACCTACGGCTGCGACGTTCAACTTATCAGACGGAGCTACATAACCATGGCTCTTACCCAAGATAGAACTTGGGGCAATTGTAAATGCTGCAGCTGCTGCAGCACCTCTTTGAAGGAATGATCTTCTACTAATTGACATAATAATTAAATTTATAGATTAGCACTCTATTTGTTGTCTAAGAGCGTGCTTTAGTTACATTTTTGTAATAAAGCTGGGCAAATATAAGCAGATGTTTGTTATTATCAAAACAAAAATCCAAATTCTATATTAAAATAATTTTTTTTAACAATGTAGTTTTCATTGAGACAGGTCAAGAAAAAGCAGCTATAGACTCCTCTTTTGTTAATAAGTCAAATCTGAATCAACATTCCTTTACCACTTAAGGCATCGCGAGACCAACTTATTCAATGGCTTGTTTTGTTTGCATCACTCGAATAAAGCCTTTATCACCGCTGTGATGCAAACAAAGCATCGGACTCTTTTTCCGCGAATTTACAGATTCTCTGGTTAAATCGGTTTAGATTCTTGAAGAGCCGGATCCAGATTAGCCGATTGCAAAGGAGTTTCTCCTATAACACCTGCGTTCGGTTCTGCTTTCTCCTCCGGAAGCAGATCGTCTTCATTTCCGATATTCGCTCCAAAACGGCTCACACTTAAGATAATGCCGATATAGAAACAACTAATTACCGTAGAAGTTCCACCTCGGCTGATAAGAGGTAAAGGCTGACCTGTCACAGGGAATACCCCAACCGCTACAGCCATATTAATCAAGGCCTGCGTAACCAGCATCAATCCGCACCCCAGAATGAGGAACTTAGGGAATAACTTCTCGCACCTTCGGGCTATCATGGCGACACGAATCAAGAGCGTCAGATAGAGAAGCAATACGAAGAACCCTCCGGCCAGTCCCGTCTCTTCAATAATAATGGCATAAATAAAATCGGAATAGGCCTGAGGAAGGAAGTCGCGTTGCTGCCCATGTCCGGGCAATTTCCCGAGAATTCCGCCTTGCGCAATGGCAATCTTCGCCAAATCCTCCTGATAATGCTCGTCCATATCCAAGACCCAGGTCTTTTCTTCCGTTCCCTCTGCAAAACGTTCGTTATCCGAATGCCGGTCAAACCGGGCAATCCATGTATAGATACGCGGAAGGAATTTCGAAACAGTATCGGGAGCAAGCTTATAGACACTCCAAACGAGAAGAATGGCCGAGATTCCTATACCTATTACTATCAAGATTCGTTTGGCACCCACCTGTCCAATAAACATCATCATCAGCATGATCATGCCTAACAAGATGGCCGTCGAACCATTATTATACAAAATACAAGTGCACGTTATTCCGACGCCTATCAATATATACCAAAACATCTGCTTACTGGTCAGCACATTACGCCGGCTCAGCACCAATGCCATGTAACATACCGAACAAAGCTTGGCTATTTCGGAAGGTTGGAAAGTAATTCCCAATATATTCAACCAGCGGCGCTCTCCATTAATCTCCACCCCGATAAAGGGCGTGATGAGCAAAAGAAATATGGCAACCGGGAGCAACAATCCCAATATGACGGAAAAGCGTATAGGCAAATTATGGATAATCAGGACAAAGAAAAAGCCCACCACCAGAAACGTGGCATGGCGAATAATCGGTGCCCAATAATTCGCATTCTTATAAGCGATAGTACTTGTCGCACTAAAAACCTCGACCACCGATATCAAGCACAGGAACATAAAGATGATCCAAATCACGCGGTCGCCTTTAAACAATTTACTCGCCAAATCCATAATCGTTTTCCTTTCTGCTATTTATAAATTACGTACACAAATCTTAAACTGTTCGCCCCGGTCCTCATAACACTTGAACAAATCGAAGCTGGCGCAACAAGGCGAAAGCAACACCGTATCCCCTTTATGGGCCACCTTATACGCCTGATTAACGGCTTCTTCCATAGAACGCGCATCGCTGATCTGAGGAACTTTTCCATCAAAGAAAGTATGCAACTTCGTGTTGTCCACCCCCAGGAAAATCAACGCATGTACTTTTTCCCTTACCAAATCCTCTATTTCGCGGTAATCATTTCCCTTATCGGTCCCTCCCAAAATCAGAACGACCGGTGTAGTCATCGATTGCAACGCATACCAGCATGAGTTTACATTGGTCGCTTTCGAATCATTAATATACTCAACACCACGAACCCGAGCAACCTTCTCCAACCGGTGCTCAACCCCGGAGAAATTCATTAAGGAAGCACGAATCTTCTCATCGCGCAAGTCCATGATCTTGGCCGCTATGGTAGCAGCCAAAGAGTTATACAAATTATGTTTCCCTGTGAGTGCTAATAATTCTTGATCCATCGTAAATGTTCCGTTATCTGATTTTACCACTATCTGTTTGTTTGTTGTATATGCCTTTACGCCTTCCTTCTGATCTTCAGCGAAAGGGTAAAGAGTTGCCCCCGGATGCCGTTTAGCCATCTCGCGGGAAATGATAGGATCGTCATTCCAGAAAATAAAGGCATCTTCCGAAGTCTGGTTCTGAATAATGCGGAATTTCGCATCCACATAATTCTGCATTTCATAATTATACCGATCCAAATGGTCTGGGGTGATATTCAACAAAATGGCAATATCCGCCTTGAAATCATACATATTATCCAACTGGAAACTACTGAGTTCAATGACATAAACCGGATGAGGCGACTCAGCGACCTGCAAAGCCAGGCTATTTCCCACATTCCCCGCCAAACCTGCATCTACGCCGGATTCGGTCAGAATATGATGAGTCAGCAACGTGGTAGTTGTTTTCCCGTTGCTCCCCGTGATACAAATCATCTTGGCATCGGTATAACGTCCAGCCAATTCTATCTCTGAAATAATGGGAATACCTTTTTTCTTCAGTTCTTGGATGATCGGAGCTTTATCCGGGATTCCCGGACTCTTCACCACTTCATCCGCATTCAAGATCTCGGTCTCCGTATGATGTCCCTCTTCCCAACGGATTCCGCGAGCATTCAACATATCTTTATATTTAGGCTTTATCTGCGAAAGATCCGATACGAACACATCGAATCCTACTTTCTTGGCCAAGACAGCTGCACCTGTGCCACTTTCTCCGGCACCTAATATAACCATTCTTTTGCTCATTTTATCTCATCTTTAATGTAACAATCGTTATAACTGCCAATATGATACCAATCAGCCAGAAACGGACTACAATTTTCGATTCAGGCACAACATTGAGCGGCTTCTGGATTACTGCCTGAATACCCGCATTTCCTGCTTTCTGAAAATGATGATGCAACGGAGCCATCTTAAATATCCGTCTACCCTCACCATATTTCTTTTTGGTATATTTAAAATAGCAGGTCTGCAATATGACCGACAAACTCTCGGCCAAAAAGATACCGCAAAGTATCGGTATCAACAATTCCTTACGGATAATAATCGCGAATACCGCAATGATACCTCCCAAGGTCAGACTTCCGGTATCGCCCATGAACACTTGTGCCGGATAAGCATTATACCACAAAAAGCCAACCGTTGCTCCGATAAAGGCTGCAGCAAACACAACCAACTCTTCTGCTCCCGGAATAAACATGATGTTCAGGAATGAAGCAAATTCAAAGTGTGATGACATATACGCCAAAATGCCTAACGCCACACCGATAATGGCAGATGACCCTGCCGCCAAGCCGTCCAGGCCATCGGTCAGGTTAGCGCCATTAGAAACCGCAGTAACCACGAAGATAACCATAAGTACAAAAACGATCCATGCGGCTTCCTGCTTATACTCACCGGCCCATTCTACCAATTTGGCATAATCAAAATTATTGTTCTTGACAAAAGGGATGGTTGTTTTCGTCGATTTCTGCTCAACCGAGTGGAACCGGACATCCTCGATTACATTATCATGACGGACCTCCATATTCTCCCTAATTACCACGTCAGGGCTCAAAAACAAAACCAACCCGACAATCAGCCCCAAACCGACCTGTCCTATGATCTTGAATTTGCCATGCATACCTTCCTTATTCTTTCGGAATACCTTGATATAATCATCAGCAAATCCCAATGCTCCGAGCCAGACCGTGGTTATAATCATCAAGATCAGATAAATGTTGTCCAATCGGGCACACAATAAAGTCGGAATCAAAATGGCAATGATAATAATAATCCCCCCCATTGTCGGTGTACCTTTCTTGCTCATCTGTCCTTCCAAGCCCAGATTCCGGACGGTCTCACCAATCTGCAAATATTGCAAGCGATCAATAATCCGCCGCCCTATTGCCGTTGAAATAAACAAGGACAATATCAAAGCTAATCCGGAACGGAATGACACATATTTGAACATACCGGCTCCCGGGAAATCCAATTGATCCAAATAATTAAATAGATAATATAACATTTGCGTTTTTAAGTTTTTGAATTACCAGTTGACCAATCAACCTATTTGATCTTTGATGCGCTTATGCCAAGTTCTCTTGCCGGCCTGTTTCTTTATTCCCTATCAATTGCCTTACGATTTCTCTATCATCGAAATGATGCTTTACGCCTTTTATTTCTTGATAGTCTTCATGCCCTTTCCCGGCTACTAAGATGACATCTCCTTTTTGAGCCAAGGCTATAGCAGTCTTGATAGCTTGTTTCCGATCTGTAATGCATAAGGCAGTCTCCTTATCTGCCGTTGAAAGCCCGGCTACCATATCTTCTATAATGGCCTCCGGTTCCTCGAAACGCGGATTATCAGAAGTCAGAATGACTTGATCGCTCAACCTTACCGCCTCTTTGGCCATCATAGGACGTTTCCCCTTATCCCGGTTTCCTCCGCACCCTACTACCGTGATGACTCTTCCATTTCCGTCCAGCACCTCATGTATTCCATTCAATACATTCGTCAAGGCATCCGGAGTATGTGCATAATCGACAATAACCGTAAAGCCTTTAGGTGAACGGATTGTCTCGAAACGTCCCGCCACCGGATGCAAGGTACTCAATATAACCAACACCTCTTCCGGATCTTTGCCTAAAGTTACCGCCGCACCGTAAACCGCCAACAGGTTATAAGCATTAAAACGTCCGACAAACCGGACTGACACCTCTCTATTATTTATCAACATTTCGGTCCCGTCAAAATGAGATTCCAATATCTTTCCTTTGAAATCCGCCAACGTCCGTAACGAGTAAGTCAGCTTCTTGGCCTTCGTATTTTGGAGCATCACCATGCCGGATTTATCATCCAGGTTGGTCAAAGCAAAGGCTGAAGCAGGTAGGTCGTCAAAAAATTTCTTCTTCGCTTTTAAGTAATTCTCTACGGTTTTATGATAATCCAAATGGTCGCGTGTCAGATTGGTAAAAATCCCCCCGTTGAAAGAGAGCCCGCTGATACGTTTTTGGTCTATGGAATGCGAACTCACTTCCATAAAGGCATATTCACAACCCGCCTCCACCATCCGGGCCATTAACGAATGAAGCGTCAACGGATCTGGAGTAGTATGTTCGGTAGGAACCGCCTCGTCATCAATATAATTGCATACCGTTGAAATCAATCCCACTTTATGTCCCATCTTCCGGAACATATTATATAATAATGTAGCAATTGTGGTCTTGCCGTTTGTTCCCGTAACACCGACCAATACCAGTTTGTCCGACGGATTGTCATACCATTGTGAGATAAGCTTACCCAAAGCCCAAGCCGAATCTTTGACCCGTACAAATGTACATTGGCCTTCGAAGCCTTCCGGTATCTCCTCACAAACAATCGCTACAGCCCCTTTCTCTATAGCATTTGCCATAAAAGAGTGGCCATCTACAACCGTCCCGCGAACCGCAACAAATAGAAATCCCGCCTCTACCTTACGGGAATCAGACTGAATACCGGAAATATCCATTACGGTGCTCCCCTTAATTTCCGGCTTATCCAACACCTGAATTAGTTGCTGTAAATTCATCTTCATTTCAACGTTAATAATATAGTTTGTCCTTTGGATACACGAGTACCGGGTTTAATGCTTTGAGCCGTTACGCGACCTGCCCCCGACAAGGTGACCCGCAATCCCGCGCTTTCCAGCAGGTAAACGGCATCTTTGGCTCCCATCCCATACACAGAAGGAACCAGTCCTTGTATGATTCGTATATCTTGTAATTCAATCTTATTCTTTTCCAATTCCCGATTAACCCGGACCCATTGCGTTTTCGCGCTATCGGCATCCAACGGAATATCCAGTTTATCCAACACATGCTCTACCGCCTGCTTTTCACCGGCCTTGGCCATCGGCAAATAAACCGCGGTCGAGTCCGGAAGCATTTCGTCTACCGAAATCGCAATATGGCTCGAATAAATCTTCTCGGCAATAGCCTTTACTACACCTCCCGACATGGTTCCCCCCGAAGGATAGCCAATTCTGGGCTGGCGAATAACGACAATACAACTGTACATAGGATTATCAGCCGGAAAATATCCCGCAAAGGCGACTTGATGTCCGGCCCGCCGATAGACACCACCGGAAGCGATCTGTGCCGTACCGGTCTTTCCAGCTATCCGGATAATATCCGAATGGACCGCCTTACCGGTTCCTTGCTCAACCACTCCCAATAGCATATCTTGGATGATATGCAACGTCTGTTCCGAACAAATAGCCGGTTTCAAGACCTCCGGTGAGAACGTCCGTATTGTTTTTCCCCGATGCAAAATCTCCTTGACGAAATAAGGACGCACCATTTTTCCCTTATTGGCGATGGCATTATAGAACGCCAACGTTGAGATAGGAGGAATCTGCGTTTCATATCCAAATGACATCCAGGGCAAAGTCGTCTTGGACCAATACCGGGTCGTATCATCCGGCCGGCGTATCTTAGCTCTTCCGGCACCGGGAATCTCTATATGCAAATCGGCGTTCATTCCGATCCGATACAAACCTTCCACAAACTTGGTCGGGTTGTTCTCATACCCTTTCAAGATCGTTTTCGCCACACCGATGTTCGAAGAGTACCAGATTGCCTGCTCTACGGATATTTTCCCGTAGCCCCCCTTATTCATATTATGGTCGGTCATACGCGAACCTTTATACATATATATACCGTTCCCCACATCCACCGTATCGGTCGGTTGGCAAACGCCATCCTCCAAAGCGACCATGATAGAAGCGACTTTAAACGTTGAACCGGGTTCTATCTCATCGGCTACCGCATGATTCATGGTTTCCCCATAGACCCCCTCCCGGATTCGGCCTAAATTGGTTATTGCCTTCACTTCACCGGTAGCCACTTCCATCACAATAGCCGTTCCCGACGCGGCATCTATCTTCTTCAACATATCCAATAAGGATTTCTCCGTGATGTCCTGGATATCAATATCAATAGTAGAACGAATATCCATACCCTCTACCGGTTCTTTCTCCGTCACATTCGTCCAACGCCCTCCTATACGACGTACCGAACTGATTCCGGGTTCACCTCGAAGCAAAGAGTCATATTGCAACTCCAATCCGTTCTTTCCTTTCGTCACGCCCGAGGTATCGATTTCACCATAAATATCTCCGATTGTTCGGGAAGCCAATGAACCGAAAGGCTTTTCACGTTGTACCATCTGCTTGGTATAGAACCCGCTTTTAAAACGATTCAATCTCAAGAAAGAGAATTTCTTCATGTCCTTCAAATCGGAATAAGAGACACGCCCCTCACAAACCGGATACTGACGGCTCTTCGACTTCAGTCCTCTCAATAAATGGGCCTTATACCCCGCCGGTGTACGGTCACGGAACTTACGGGACAAATAAATGGACAGCGAGTCTACTCCGTTCCGCTTGGAATAGAGGAACGTATCCAGCATAAATCCATCCGCCTTGAAATCCATGTATGTATAATAACGCGGCACACTCGTAGCCATCAGTTTCATGTCATACGAATAGATATTTCCCCGGCTGGGCAAGATACGATGATCCGGCCGCTCTAAAGTACCAGCCAGTTTCTCCCACTTATCTTTCTCAACAAAGGCAATTGTGCAGGCTTTGACTACGATCAAGGCCGCCAGAATCGATAATAGGAGCACGATTAACAGGTAACACATGAAGATGTGCCCGTTTTTCACCTCATTGTTCTCTATGTTATTATTCTCTGTTGCCATTTCATTTCTCCAATTCGTAGGGAGGAGTCTTGGCTCCTTCCAGATCAATTCCTTGCTCTTCTATCAGCATTTCTATCTGCGATTGACGGCTATGCCCGGTCAATTCCGAAGAAATAGACAATGCCTCAAAGCGGACATCACGCAATTGTTGTTGTAACCGATCTATCTCACGCAATTTCTGCAAACAGGTATAGCGGTTCCCGATAAAAAAGAATATCAAGATAACTACCAGCACAATCATACGCGTATGCCGGACGATAAAATCCTCTTTCAGGATTCCTCCGCCCAACACATACAGAAAGGAGAAATGTCTTTTCTTCTTTCCGGACTGGTTATTTTGCCGTTCTTGCTCTTCCATATCCTATCTTTTTTCTGCGATTCTCAACTTGGCACTCCGCGAGCGTGGATTCCGTTCAATTTCCTCGTCCGAAGGGACAATCACCTTATTATTGACCAAACGGAAAGGCGATTGCACATTTCCGAAAAAGTCCTGTTCCGCCTTTCCCTCAAAATTACCTGTTTTCAAGAAATTCTTCACCAAACGGTCTTCTAAAGAATGGTAAGTTATCACCACGAGGCGCCCTCCGGGCTTCAATACGCGCAAGGCTCCCTGCAACATCTCTCTCAACGCGCGCATTTCATCATTCACTTCAATACGCAACGCTTGGAATGCCTGAGCCAGCACTTTTTTCTCCTTATCTTTTCCGATGAAAGGCTTCACGGTCTCCAGCAAATCCGCAATACGTTCAAACGGCTTCTCCGCACGCTTCTTGCCAATCTCTGCGGCCAGTCTTCGGGCCGTTTTCAATTCGCCATACAAATAAAAGACATCCGCCAAAGCCTCTTCCGAGTAGGTGTTTAGCACATCAGCCGCGGTCATTCCGGCACGGGTGTTCATGCGCATATCCAGCATGCCCTCAAAACGGAAAGAAAAGCCGCGTTCTTTATCGTCAAAATGATGGGAAGATACGCCTAAATCGGCCAACAAGCCATCCACCATGCCATCCACATGGTGATAGCGCATGAAGTTATAAAGATAACGGAAATTGCTTCTTACGAAAGTAAAATGGGATCCTCGGGAATATTCCGTTCCGCATCGGCATCCTGATCGAATCCGAACAACCGGCCACCCGCTCCCAATCTGCGCAGAATCTCACGTGAATGTCCACCCCCTCCAAAGGTAACATCCACATAAATCCCATCCGGGCAGACCTGCATTCCTTCGATACATTCGTGTAATAAGACCGGCACGTGATAAGATAGCTCCTGTTGTTCCATTTTACTCCTATTTGTTTTAAACCATTACTTTCTCTAAACGGCGTACTGCTTTGATTCGCAAAGCTCTGCTCTTTGAGATTGTAAAATTACATATTTACTTTTTTACCATCCAAAATTTATAGGTAAAAAGTAAGAAAAAGTTATCAACAGGAGCGAATAGCCGGAAACGGACCTATTTCTTCTTCCTTACGACCCGCCTTTTCGTGGCCGGTTTACCCTCTGCCTCCTTGACCAATGCCAGGCATTCCTCCAAGGTCATTTCGGTCGGAGTATACCCACTCTTCGGTATTTTGTAGTTTTTGCCTTTATACGCGATATAAGGTCCGAAGCGTCCATTCAGGATTTCCAATTCCGGTTCTTCTTCAAAAGTCTTGATATGCCGTTGTTCCTCTTGGGTACGCTTTTCCTGAATCAGCGTGACGGCCTCGTCCAAAGAAATAGAAAGCGGATTCAAGGTCTTGGGAATGGAAACGAACTTGCCATCATGACGGATAAATGGCCCGAAACGACCAACGCCAACCACCACCGTCTTTCCCTCAAATTCGCCCAAAGTGCGGGGTAACTCGAAGAGTTTCAAGGCCTCGTCCAAAGTTATGGTCTCGATAGATTGTCCTTTCATCAAGGTCGCGAATTGAGGCTTCTCCTCCTTATCGGTCTTCGAATCACCAATTTGCGCCATCGGTCCGAAACGCCCGATCTTCACAAACACCGGCTTCCCACTCTTAGGATCGTTACCCAGCATACGTTCGCCTATCCTATGATCCTTATGGATGGCTATCGCCTCCTCGACCGTCGGATGGAATATCTTGTAAAAACCATCGATGACTTTAGTCCAGTCCTCTTCTCCCTCGGCTATCGCGTCCAGTTCCTTTTCCACATTAGCCGTAAAGTTGTAATCCATCACCAATTGGAAATACTCCATCAGGAAATCATTGACCACGATACCTATATCCGTAGGCATCAACTTATTGCGGTCTGCCCCGATTATCTCCGTCTTGCTACTCTCCTGAATGGTATCTCCAGATAAAGAGATGATGGCGTAAGTACGTTCTTTACCCTCTTTATCCCCTTTTACGACATACCCGCGGTTCAACACGGTCTGGATAGTAGGCGCATAGGTAGAAGGGCGGCCTATACCCAAATTTTCCAGCTGGCGCACCAAGCTGGCCTCTGTATATCTGGCCGGACGTTGCGTAAAGCGCTCGGTAGCCACGATCCCCTGCATCCGTAGTTCTTCATGCAGATTGACACGCGGAAGGAGCTTATTTTCCGTTTCATTCTCGTTTTCATCATCTGTACTCTCTTTGTACACTTGCAGAAATCCATCAAACACGACCACCTCACCCGAAGCTACGAACCTCTCGGTCATTCCTCCGATAGAAACCGAGATCGTGGTGCGTTCCAGCTCAGCATCCGCCATCTGGCAAGCGATGGTACGCTTGCGGATCAGATTATACAAGCGTTTTTCCTGCTCCGTGCCCTTGATTTCCGCATTGGCGATATAGGTCGGGCGGATGGCTTCATGCGCCTCTTGCGCCCCCTTGTTCTTGGTATGGTATTGGCGGAACTTATAATACTTCTCGCCATACGTATTCAGAATGGTTTCCTTGGCCGTACCCAACGCCAAATCACTCAAATTGAACGAGTCGGTACGCATATAGGTTATCAATCCCGATTCATAAAGCATTTGCGCGATTCGCATGGTCTGCGAAACGGAATACCCCAACTTGAGTGCGGCTTCCTGTTGCAAGGTAGAAGTGGTAAAAGGAGGAGCCGGAGATCTCCGCATCGGCTTGCGTGTGATATTCTCGATGGTGAAGGTGGCCGATTGGCACGCTTTCAGGAACGCATACACCTCTTCCTTATTTTTCAAGCGCCGGTCCAATTCAGCCTTCAGAATTGTGGTTCCATCGGGCAAGATGAAATTGGCGATTACCCGGAACGAGGGCTCCGGCACGAACTCGTTTATGGCGCGCTCCCGATCTACAATCAGGCGTACCGCAACCGATTGCACACGCCCGGCGGACAAAGAAGGCCTCACTTTTTTCCAAAGGATAGGCGAAAGCTCAAACCCCACGATGCGGTCCAGCACCCGGCGGGCTTGTTGGGCGTTCACCAGATTCATATCTATCGCGCGAGGCGTCTCGATAGCATGCAAAATAGCCGTCTTGGTAATTTCGTGGAAAACAATACGGCGTGATGATTCGGGCTTCAAACCCAGCACCTCCGACAAATGCCACGATATGGCCTCCCCCTCGCGGTCCTCATCGGATGCAAGCCACACTATATCAGCCGATTCAGCTTCAGCACGCAGGGTAGCTACAACCTTTTCTTTTTCTTCCGGGATTACATATTGTGGCGCATAATTATGCTCAATATCAATACTCAGTGTCTTCGCGTTCAAATCGCGGATATGACCGTAACTCGACAAGACACGATAGTCTTTGCCTAAAAACTTCTCAATGGTCTTTGCCTTCGCCGGAGATTCCACTATTACCAGATTCTTTTGCATAGTCTTTTCTTTCTAATTAGAAATCGGGTGCAAATGTACGAGAATATCTTCAAAATATCCAAATCGAATCTTTTCTTTTCGTACATTTGTACATAAATAAATGAATTATGGACGAAATCAAAAGTTTGTTATACAAAGGTGAGACTGATGAAGCCATCCGTCTGCTCACGGATTACATCCGGGAAAATCCCGAATCAGACGAGGCTTATTATCTGTTAGGCAATGCTTGGCGTAAAAAAGGAGACAATCGTTTGGCATTGAACAATTATTTAGAGGCGATTCATCGGAACCCGGAAAGCCCTGCCCAAAAGGCTTACGACATGTTGATGGATATTCTGGATTTTTATTATAAGGAAATGTATAATCAATAAGAAGTCACATCGCTAAGAAGCTGTTTGGAATTTATTCAAAACAGCTTCTAAAAATTCATGCCTATATTCGTTTCCGTTCATGCCTATGTTCGTTCGCGTTCATGCCTATGTTCGCCGGTGTTTATGCCTATCTTTTTTGAAAAAGGTAAAATAAAACCTGTTTGCCCGTGAACAATCCCGTCCGGGGATTTGTTTATCTTAAAAATTGAATCCTTTGTCGAAAATAAAGAGAAAAGGAAACAAAATGCGAGGCTACCAAGTATTATTAACAATTAAAGCGCGTTGTTTTTACATTTTTTGTGCGATTATTTATACAAAACACACGTTATTTGTTGTTTAGTAATAGGGGAGAAAAAAGAAGATGAAGAAATCGACTATTTGGTTGCTTGCGGTAGTGATGGCATTTGCGTTTACAGGACTTCTGTATTTACAGATTAATTATGTAAACATCATCTTAAAAACACGTAGCGAGCAATTTGACGAGACGGTAAAACAATGTTTGCATCAGGTTTCAAAGACCCTGGAACTGGATGAGACCCGGCAATATCTGGAAGACGATATAAACCGGGACCAGAACAGCTTCCTGTACCAGAACGTGATTATCACCGATTCGAACGGAGGCGTGCAGCAAATCGAATTACAGAGCTTTAGCAGCCAGAAGTTCCAGCCCCGGTCTGCATTGAGCAACCGGCAGACCAACTCGATCGCCAACACCTCGCGGGATTTACAGAAAACGCTCAGGCAACGCTATCAATACCAAGGGGGACTGATCGACGAGGTCATATACAATATATTATATACCGCCAACTTGAAGCCGATTCAAGAGAGAATTGATTTCAAGAAATTGAATGGCTATTTGAAGAATGAATTTATAAATAGCGGGTTAAACCTCCCGTACGTTTTCTCCGTCATAAACAAAGACGGGAACGAGGTGTACCGGAGTGGCAAGATTGAGGGTGAGCCTTTGGCTTCAGACATCATCACGCAGGTGTTATTTCCGAACGACCCGCCCTCAAAGCAGAACTATCTGAAGGTATATTTCCCGACAAAGGGTGATTATATTTCGGATTCTGTCACGTTTATCGCGCCCTCGGTCATCTTTTCATTCATTTTGTTAGTGACATTCATCTTCACCATCTACATTGTGTTCCGCCAGAAGCGTCTGTCGGAGATGAAAAATGATTTTATCAATAACATGACACACGAACTGAAGACGCCGGTCTCTACCATATCCCTGGCCGCCCAGATGCTGAAGGATTCAGACATTACCAAAAGTCCGGATGTGTTCAAGCATATCTCAGGGGTAATCAATGACGAGACCAAACGCCTGGGATTCCTGGTAGAAAAGGTATTGCAGATGTCTTTGTTCGAACGCCAGAAAGCGACCTTGAAGCTAAAGGAGCTGGACGCGAACGATTTGGTCATCTCGGTGGCCAACACCTTCGCCCTGAAGGTCGAGAAATATGGCGGTACGTTAGATATTGATTTAGGAGCTCTGGATTCTACCATTTATGTAGATGAAATGCACATTACCAATGTCTTGTTCAATCTGCTGGACAATGCGGTGAAATACCGGCGCCCTGAAGTGCCTTTGGCATTGATGGTGCGCACGTGGAACGAGAACGGGAAATTGCAAATCTCGGTAGAAGACAACGGTATCGGTATCAAGAAGGAATACCTGAAGAAGGTGTTCGACCGCTTCTTCCGGGTGCCGACGGGCAACAAGCATGATGTGAAAGGGTTCGGACTGGGCCTGGCCTATGTGCGTAAGATTATAGAAGACCACAAAGGCTCGATTCGCGCAGAACAGAACTCAAACAACATAGGAACGAAATTTATTATTACTTTACCTCTTATA
>ERZ857521.2421-NODE-2421-length-17964-cov-12.453459_pt1 | contig 17964 bp, 13 predicted proteins | sample MGYA00519701_ERZ857521 | MGnify/ENA primary metagenome ERZ857521 (study PRJEB31778, sample SAMEA3449346) | human gut metagenome | biome: human gut; feature: human-associated habitat; material: faeces | place: United Kingdom | collected 2010/2012 ...
GGGAAGGAAGAGAAAAAGGAATGCAGGAAGGAAGAGAAGAAGGCATAAAAGAAGGTATAAAAGAAGGTATAAAAGAAGGCATAAAAGAAGGTAAATTGGAAACGGCGAAAAAAATGAAAAGTTTAGGCGTATCTACAGACATCATAGTGGAAGCTACCGGACTTAGCCTGGAAGAAATAGCAGAGCTTTAAAAAGACATTTCCCTAAATTTCGGGAGCATCTCAAAAACTATCTTCTATGTATGAGGCACAATTAGCTCACTCCAATTGTAAAAAAATAAATGTTCGCATTTTTTTAATTTGCTTGAAAAGACAAACCCACCGTCAAGTTCGAAATAGAAAGAGGCCGTCTCTTGGTGGTGAGACAGCCTCTTTTGCTTTATTGAAAATGGTAATCCTGTTTTTACCAACCTTGTGGATAAAGCATTATTGATATTTTTCAGTTGCGGAACTTCAGACCGTCGGCATTGCGTTCTACCACAATCGGTTTTGTGCGGTCGACTTCCTGAGCCAGCAGTTTTTTCGACAAATCATTGAGCAGGTAACGCTGGATGGCACGCTTGACCGGACGTGCACCGAATTCGGGGTCGAATCCTGCCGTAGCAAGGAACTCGACGGCTTCGTCGGTCATCTGCAGCGTTACGCCATTGTCGGCAAGCATCTTCTGTATGCCGTTGATTTGCAGGCGTACAATCTGCTTGATTTGGTCTTTATCCAACGGCTGGAACATGATGATTTCGTCGATACGGTTCAAGAATTCCGGACGGATGGTCTTTTTCAGCATCTCCATCACTTCTTTCTTGGTGTCTTCTACAATCTGGTCATGGTTCTGGTCGTTAATCTTCTCAAACTGACTCTGTATGTACGAGCTTCCCAAGTTGGAGGTCATGATGATGATGGTGTTCTTGAAGTTCACCGTACGTCCCTTATTGTCTGTCAGACGTCCGTCGTCCAATACCTGAAGCAGGATATTGAAGACATCAGGGTGCGCTTTCTCGATTTCATCGAACAGTACGACCGAGTAAGGTTTCCGGCGCACGGCCTCGGTCAGCTGACCGCCCTCGTCATAACCTACGTATCCCGGAGGCGCACCAATCAGACGCGAGACGGTATGTTTCTCCTGATACTCACTCATGTCAATACGGGTCATCAGCGATTCGTCATCGAACAGGTATTCTGCCAGTGCCTTTGCCAGTTCGGTCTTACCTACACCGGTGGTGCCCAGGAAGATGAACGAGCCGATGGGGCGTTTCGGGTCTTGCAGTCCTGCACGGCTCCGGCGTACGGCGTCTGCTACGGCTTCGATGGCTTCGTCTTGTCCGATAACACGTTTGTGCAGTTCGTCTTCCAGATGGAGCAGCTTGTCGCGTTCGCTTTGCAGCATCTTGCTTACCGGTATTCCCGTCCAGCGCGATACTACATCGGCTATATCCTCGGCAGTTACCTCTTCCTTAATCATGGCGTTGTCGCCCTGCTTTTTCTTCAGGTCTTCCTGGATGCTCTTGATTTCGTTTTCCAATGCCTGTAGTTTTCCGTATCGGATTTCTGCTACTTTTCCGTAGTCGCCTTCACGTTCGGCACGGTCGGCTTCGAACTTCAATTGCTCGATTTCCTTCTTGTTCTGCTGTATCTTGTTCACCAGTTCCTTCTCGCTCTGCCATTTAGCTTTGTATGAAGTGTCTTGTTCCTTGAGTTCGGCTATTTCCTTGTTCAGTTGGGCAAGTTTGGCTTCATCCTTTTCCCGCTTGATGGCTTCGCGCTCGATTTCCAGTTGTTTCAACCGGCGTTCGATTTCGTCCAGCTCTTCGGGAAGCGAATCACGCTCCATACGGAGTTTTGCGGCTGCCTCGTCCATCAGGTCGATAGCCTTATCGGGCAAGAAACGGTCGGTGATGTAACGGTTGCTCAGTTCTACGGCGGCAATGATGGCTTCGTCTTTGATACGCACTTGGTGGTGGTTCTCGTAACGCTCCTTCAAGCCACGCAGGATAGAGATAGAGCTTGCCGTGTCGGGTTCGTCCACCATGACGGTCTGGAACCTACGCTCCAAGGCTTTATCCTTTTCGAAATACTTCTGGTATTCGTCAAGGGTAGTGGCACCGATGCTCCGCAGTTCGCCACGTGCCAATGCCGGTTTCAGGATATTGGCTGCATCCATGGCACCTTCACCTTTTCCTGCACCTACCAGTGTGTGGATTTCATCGATGAACAGGATGATGTTTCCCTCTGATTTCTTCACCTCGTTGATAACCGATTTCAGCCGCTCTTCGAATTCACCTTTGTATTTGGCACCGGCAATCAGCGCACCCATATCCAGTGAGTAGAGCTGTTTGTTCTTCAGGTTTTCGGGCACGTCACCACGCAGGATACGTTGGGCAAGCCCTTCTACAATAGCGGTCTTACCGGTACCCGGCTCACCAATCAGAATCGGGTTGTTCTTCGTACGCCGGCTTAATATCTGAAGCACACGGCGGATTTCCTCGTCACGTCCGATTACGGGGTCGAGTTTTCCGGTACGGGCTGCCTCAATCAGGTTGATGGCATACTTGTTCAGTGACTGGTAGGTATCTTCGCTCGATTGCGAAGTTACTTTCTGTCCTTGCCGCAGTTCGCTGATGGCTGCACGCAGTTCCTTGTCGGTCAGTCCGGCATCCTTCAGCATGGTGGAAACGGTGCTCTTCACATTCAGCAGGGCGAGCAGCAGCGCTTCCAGTGATACATACTCGTCACCTAATCCTTTCGAGTATTCGATGGCTTTCTGCAATACCTCGTTTGCATCACGGCTCAGGTAGGGTTCGCCTCCCGATACCTTCGGCAGAGAAGCAATCTGCCTGTCGAGTACCGTTTCGATTTGTTGGCCGTTGATGCCCAGTTTCTGGAAAATGAAGTTTGTCACATTTTCTCCTACTTTCAGCACCCCTGCCATCAAATGTTCTGGCTCGATGGCTTGCTGTCCGCGGCTTTGTACCAGATTGACCGCTTCTTGCACAGCTTCTTGCGATTTGATTGTAAAGTTGTTAAAGTTCATATTGTATTCTCCTTTTTGTTTCTTAGTAAATGAATTACGACTACTATTCATCAAATTCTTTGCCAAACGGCAAGAAGAGTGTATATATGTCTATATGTCAGGTGTTTACGTTGGGTTTCTGCAATATTGTCCGTTCTTTGTACAAATTGTCAGTAAAGTTTTCGTATCTTTACTCCCAAAACCGTTAGATAGTTTGGATATATGGAAAAGAAGATACCTTTCGACCCGGTGGTGATGCTGATTGATGCGTCTTATCTTGACCGTGTGGGAAATGATTTGAAAGCGCATTTTGCCCCGATATTGAAACGTGAGTTGCCAAAAGCTGATTTGGCTGTACTGTTGGAATGTCTTGCCTTAGATGCTGGTGTATCCTTAGGTGAAACGAAAGTGCAGGTAATCTTTGTTTATGATGCTGAGGGGAAGCGCTTCTCGTTTTGTGCTCCTGCTGATTTGGAAAAAGAAATTCATTCGATGGCATTTAAGAGTCAGTTGGGAGAATTCTCGCTTTATGCTTTCCAGCCGTCTGGATTGGCTACGCGCGAAGATTTGTTTGCCGAGTCGTTCCAGTTGATGGCAGAGTCGAAAGATGTGCGGCATATCATTGCCGTTCCGGATGAAGACGGATATGGTAGCCGTCTGAGCGACTATATAAATAAGGTGGAAAAGAAAGATCCGGTTACGGTGTTCGGCATGAATCCACCTGTTTATTCGGGAAACTTTACATTCGAAATGTTGGGATTTGCCATACTTCAGGCATTGGGCATCCGTGCCGATGAATTATGATGGGAAGAAGGTATGTCTGATTTTCGTTTGAAAGTTTTTTATGCGGTGGCCAAGAACCTGAGTTTTACCAAGGCATCGCAGGAACTGTTTGTCAGCCAGCCTGCCATAACCAAGCATATTCACGAATTGGAGAGTCTTTATCAGGTGCGCTTGTTCAACCGGTTGGGCAACAAGATCTCCCTTACCGAGGCAGGGCGTGTGCTGTTGGAGTATAGTGAACGGATTCTTGCTGAATACCGCAGGTTGGATTATAGCATGCATTTGTTGCATAACGAGTATAGCGGACAGTTGCGTTTGGGAGCCAGCACCACCATTGCCCAATATGTTCTTCCGCCTATTCTTGCCGAATATACTCGTCAATATCCGAAAATCAAGCTGACATTGATTGAAACCAATTCGCGTAATGTAGAGCAGGCATTGCAAGAACATAGCATTGATTTGGGAATGGTAGAAGGGGTGTTTCGTCTGCCTAATTTGCGTTATGAAGCTTTTTTGTGTGATGAATTGGTCCCGGTTTCGTCTATTCAGGAAGGAGGAGAGCCGGAAGAGGAAATTTCGTTTGAAGAATTCAGGCAGATTCCTTTGATTCTCCGTGAGCGTGGTTCGGGCACGCTGGATGCCATCGAAGCCGTCTTGGCAGAAAAGGGAGTGAAACTTTCTTCGCTCAATGTACGGATGCACTTGGGAAGTACCGAAGGCATCAAGTCTTTCTTGAAGCACAGTCCTTGTCTGGGCATTGTTTCAATATTTGCTATTCGCCGGGAATTGGAAGAGAATGTGTTTCGAATTACCGACATTGCAGGCTTGCGTTTCCAGCGTCAGTTCTGTTTCGTGTCTCAGCAAGGGCAGGAAGATGGAACGGCACTTAATTTCATTCATTTTGTTTTCCGTTATTTGCAGGAACACCGGATTCCCGGACGCATAAAAGGCGGAACAAAATGACTCTGCCTTTCTTTGAAAGATATACAGAAGTACCCTGAAGGTCCAATTATAGGTTTGCTAAAGTCTTCAGTGTACTTCTGTGGCAATGATTAGTTGTGCATGGACTTGCCTGCTGATGTTTTCCATATAGCAAAGAGCAATCCCGATATGATGAAAGCGGCTATAGCCGAGATGTAGCCTACGATAGTTGGCAAGCCGAAACTATCCTTGGAAATGAGCAGGAACGAAAGGCAGACCGCCGTCATGAACATGGCAGGAAGAAGCGTAATCCAATAATTTTTCTTCTTCCGTACCAGGTAAACGGTTATTGTCCAAAGCGTGAATACCGCTAATGTTTGGTTAGCCCATCCGAAATAATTCCATATCACGTTGAATCCGTCTGCATCGGCAATGTTATACCACAATAGCGCTAAGGTGACTCCGAATACGGGGATGCAAATGTAGATGCGTTTGCGAATGGAGTGTTGTTCCAAGTGCAGGAATTCGGCAATGATAAGCCGGGCACTGCGCAGGGCTGTATCGCCGCTGGTGATAGGGGCGGCTACTACTCCCAATATTGCCAGGGCGCCGCCGAATACTCCCAGCCATCCTTGAGATACGGTGGTAACGACTTCGGGCGCTTGCAGGGTAGCCGGCACGCCTAACTCTCCGGCAGCACCTCCATAAAAGAAGTACATCGATACGGTGGCCCATATCAGAGCAACTACTCCTTCGGTTATCATGGCTCCATAGAACAAGGGGCGTCCTTGGCGTTCACTCTTGATGCACCGTGCCATAAGCGGGCTTTGGGTGGCATGGAAACCGCTGATGGCTCCGCAGGCAATAGTGATGAACAGGCAGGGGAATATGGTTCCTGAAGCCGGATTCATGTTCGTAAGCCCATCGGTCAGTTCGGGTAGGGAAGGCCATTTGATAAAGAGCACGCCCATTAAGGCGATTGCCATAAACAGCATGGCTATGGCAAAAATCGGATAGATGCGTCCGATAATCTTATCGATGGGCAGCATGGTGGCAAGGAAGTAATAAGCGAAAATGATGAGGCACCAGATGTACACCCACGTTAGCGAGTCGCTGCAAAGTTTTCCTAAAATGATAGCAGGGCTATAAACGAATACGGCACCTACCATTAATAAGAGGAATATGGAGAAAACCAGCATTACTTTCTTGGTGCGGTCGCCCAGATAAGCGCCTACCAGTTCGGGCAATCCGGCTCCGCCATGGCGCATGGAGAGCATGCCGCTTAAATAATCGTGCACGGCTCCGGCAAAGATGCAGCCTAATACAATCCACAGGTAAGCGGAAGGACCGAACTTGGCTCCCATGATGGCACCGAAGATAGGGCCTGTTCCAGCAATGTTCAGGAATTGAATCATAAAAATCTTCCATCCGGGAAGTACCACGTAATCGACCCCGTCCGCCATGCTGACCGCAGGGGTAGGGCGGTCATCGGGAGCAAATATACGCTCTACGATACGCCCATAAATGAGATAGCCCGCTACGAGGGCTATCAGGCTCAACACAAATGTTATCATAGTTTTTCAGTAATTAAATTGTTTCATATTGTAACAAATCGCTGCAAAACTACGAATAATTCTTTAAATATGATTTGTTCTGCTATTGAAAAAACGAAGAAACGCAGATTTGCATGGATTCTTTTTATTATTTATCCATGTAAATCTGCGCTAATCTGTGTTTAAATCGTTTCTTTGTGAGACATCACATCAACGCCGGAACCAGCCATTTCGTGAGCAGGTATCCGCCTCCCACCAGCCATACATATAATAATCCGGCAAGAAGGAACGGTTTGGCACCCGCTTGCTTGAACTTCTCGATGCTGGTATCTGTGCCCAGTGCCGTCATCGCCATGGTCAGCATAAAGGTATCGATGTATTCGATGGCGCCGTTCAGCGGGATTTCCTTTACACTCTCTACACCTAATATATATTGTAGGAAAGAGTTGAGGCAGATGATGCCGATAAATCCGAAGGCAAACCAGGGGATGGTGATTTTGCTTTTACCCGAGGTGCTTCCGGTTTCAGCCGACTTGCGTTTGGCAAGCGCGAAACTCATGATAACCAATACCGGGGCAAGCATCATGACGCGAATCATCTTGGTGATGGTGGCTGTACCGGCTATGCCCAAGGCATCGGTCGGGTCCATGGCATTGCCGGCTCCGGCTACGTGTGCCACTTCGTGAAGTGTGCTTCCGGTATAGATAGCCGTACCGATGTTCCCTAATGCGTCCAATAGTCCGGCGCGGTACATAATCGGGTATAAGAACATGGAAATGGTACCGAAGATAACGACCGTAGATACTGCAATGGCGGTTTTATGCCCTTCACATTTCACCACCGGTTCGGCTCCCAATACTGCTGCCGCACCGCAAATGGCACTTCCCGTAGCGGTCATGAGCGAAGTGTCCTTGTCCATTTTCAAGGCACGTCCCAGCCATACGCCCAGTCCGATGGTGCCAGCTACGATGAGGGTATCAATGAGGATGGCGGGAAGCCCTACCGCTACTACTTGTGTAAGGGTCAGACGAAAACCGTAAAGCACGATGCCGGCACGCAGGATTTGCTTGGTGCAGAACTTGATGCCCGGTACCCATGTCTCTGGCAACCGGTTCCGTAAGCTGTTGGCATACAGCATGCCTAATATGATACCGACGATAAGCGGGCTGAATGAGAGATTTCTGACAAATGGGATTTCTGAGATGTAAAATGCTGCAAATGAGAAGAGGGCAATGAGCAGGATTCCGTGTAGAGTGTTTCCTCTGTTTCCTTTTTCGAACATATCGCAATAATGTTTTAAAGTGGTTATACTTTTTCTAATGCACCGCAAAGGTAAGACATTATTGTCGATAGACCTATTGAAAAATATTTATCTGCTATAACTTGTAGTAATAACGAGAAAAATGTTCGCTTGTTTGTTACAAGTAGAAGAAAGAGATTCTCTACTTGTAACATTCATGCGTTAAAGTCATCATCACAGATATCATCATCCGCTCAGAAGGGGGAGCAATCATAACTGTTTCCCTTCCTATTCTGTTTGCTATAATTATATGTAATCCTATTGAAAACAAGTAAAAATGTAAAGAGAATCTTGGTATTAGGAAAGGTCACAAGTTTCCTTTTCGGAATCATCCGAAAGTTCACAAATATAAGAAAAAAATGAATAGATGACAAATTTCATGTGGCGTTTTTACAGGGAAATTGTATATTTGTTCCCGATTTTAGATAATGAATAAAAATAGCAGATAGATTCAGATGAGAAAACATCTATTATTGACATTATTGATACTGGCTTGGGGGGCGATGTTGTCCTTGCAAGGACAGAATAGGATGCAGCCGGACTTCCGTTCGCCTTTCGATTTCCCGCTTTTGCTGAGCGCGAACTTTGGTGAATTGCGTCCCAATCATTTCCATAACGGTTTGGACATCAAGACCGGAGGCGTGACAGGAAAACCTATTTACAGTGTAGCGGAAGGCTATGTGTCGCGCGTCATGGTGCTGCATGGCGGATATGGGCAAGCTTTGTTCGTGACCCATCCCAACGGATTCACTTCGGTATACGGACACGTGGTTTCGTTCGCTCCGAAGATTCAGGAATATGTCCGTAAGTATCAGTACGAACATGAGACGTTCGTATGCGACATCCGCATCGAGCCGGATGTGCTTCCCATAGAAAAGGGAGAAATGATTGCGTTGAGCGGAAACGAAGGCTCATCGGCAGGGCCGCACCTGCACCTGGAGTTGCGCCGGAACGATAACGGGGATTATGTCGACCCCATGCCTTACTTCCGGAAATACCTGAAGGATGACCGTCCGCCCGTGGCAAGTCTGATAGGGCTTTATCCCGTAAAGGGCAGGGGAGTGGTAGACGGAAGTTCCCGGCGCAAGCTGGTAGGGGCTGGAAACCTGAAGCAACGCTTTACGGCATGGGGAGAAATCTATACGGGCATTGCCGCTAAGGATTATATGAGCGGGACTTCCAATTTCTATGGCGTGCATTCGGTGACGCTTTATGTCGATTCGGTACAGGTTTTCCGGAGCGTCACCGATGAAGTTTCGGCAAACGAGAACCGGATGATAAACAGCTTTATCGATTATGGAGAGTACGCGAAAACCCGCCGGCTCGTCATGCGTTCGTATAAGGCTCCGGGCAATAGCTTGCGTTTATTGGAGACGGATGACGCAAGAGGCATCGTGACGATAGACGAGGAGCGTGATTATCATTTCCGGTATGTGCTGGAGGATAATTTCGGAAACAAGCGTTCATACCGTTTCACGGTGTCGGGAAAGCGGCAGGACATCCCTGCTTACGAGCCTCAAACCAAGTGGATATTGCACTGGAACCAGACCAATGTCGTACAGGAACCGGGCATGAACCTGATTGTTCCGAAAGCCATGGTGTATGAAGATACCGAACTGGATACCCGTGTGGTGAGTGATAGTGGGAATATCTCGTTCGACTATGTACTTGATGCGGGGCCTACACCTTTGCATGGCTTTTGTCCGTTGGAAATAGGCGTGCGCCGTTTGCCCGTAGCAGATACCACGAAATATTACATCGAGCAACGGGTGGGCAAGTGGAAAGCATCGGTGGGAGGAACATACGCCAACGGTTGGGTAAAGGCAACCGTCCGTACGCTCGGTACATTTTCGGTACAGACAGATACGGTCGCTCCCCGCATCACTCCCTTGGGAAGGAGCACTTGGCGTACGAACCGCAACATACGTTTCCGGGTGAGCGATGCGCAGACTGGGATTGCTTCGTATAAGGTTTATGTCGACGGAGAGTTTGTATTGTTCGGGCTGAAGAAGGGAGTCTTGGTCATTCAAGACCCTGAGCGGATAAAGAAAGGCGTGGCTCACCGGCTGGAAGTCGTTGTGAAAGACGGATGCGGGAACGAGGCACGAGAGGAATATGAATTCTGAATATAGGTGCGCGAGCCGATGTATATACGTCCGTTGGCTGATGCATATAGGTGCATCGGGCGATGCATTTAAATCCGCGTCAATCTGCGGGTATCTGCGTTTCAGAACAATTATAAATTATCAAAATAAAAAACACGAATAACAATGAGAAAAAAACTTGGATGGATTGCCATGCTATTGGCAATGTGTGTGATGAACGGTTGGGCTTGTACCAATTTGATTGTCGGAAAGAAAGCCTCTGCCGACGGGTCTGTAATTGTTTCCTATTCGGCGGATTCGTACGGCATGTTCGGATTCTTGTGCCATTATCCGGCGATGACGCACGAATCGGGAGCCATGCGCCCGATTTACGAATGGGATACCGGCAAGTACCTGGGGCAGATAAAGGAGGCGAAGCAGACCTATAATGTCATTGGAAATATGAACGAATTTCAGGTGACGATAGGGGAGACCACCTTTGGCGGACGTCCCGAACTGGTAGATACAACCGGAATCATGGACTATGGAAGCCTGATTTATGTGGCGCTCCAGCGCTCTCGCACGGCAAAGGAAGCCATTAAGGTGATGACCGATCTGGTAAAGGAATACGGATATTACAGTAGCGGAGAATCGTTTTCTATCGCCGACCCGAACGAGGTATGGATTATGGAGATGATAGGCAAAGGTCCGGGCGTGAAAGGTGCCGTATGGGTAGCGGTACGCGTTCCCGATGATTGCATCGCGGCACATGCCAACCAAAGCCGCATCCATAAGTTCGACCTGAACGACAAGGATAATTGCCTGTATTCGCCCGATGTGATTTCCTTCGCCCGTGAGAAAGGCTATTTCAATGGGATGAACAAGGATTTCAGCTTTGCCGATGCTTATTGTCCGCTGGATTTCAGTGGCTTGCGTGCGTGCGAAGCCCGCGTGTGGAGTTTCTATAATATGTTCAGCAAGACCACAGGCGATGCATACCTTCCTTATATCCAAGGCAAAAGTAAGGAACCGATGCCGCTTTACGTGAAGCCCGACCGCAAGGTGTCGGTGCGCGACATCCAGCAGGCGATGCGCGACCATTACGAAGGCACTCCCCTCGATATCACGAACGATATGGGTGCCGGAGCCTTTCAGATGCCTTATCGCTTGTCTCCGTTGACATTTAAGGTAGACGGGCAGGAATATTTCAACGAGCGTCCCATCTCGACCCAGCAAAGTGCCTTTACGTTTGTTTCTCAGATGCGTTCCACGATGCCCGATGCTATCGGCGGCGTTCTGTGGTTCGGCTTGGACGATGCCAACATGACGGTTTTCACTCCGGTGTATTGCAATACCGATAAGGTGCCGGCTTCGTATGCTGAAGGAGAAGGCGATTGTGTTACGTTCTCATGGAATTCGGCGTTCTGGATTTACAATTGGGTGGCAGATATGATTCGTCCGCGTTATAGCCTGATGGTAGAGGATATGCGTATCGTTCAGAATGCATTGGAAGATATGTATGCCGATGCGCAATCCGGAATCGAAAGCACCGCCATGAAACTTTATGCCGAGAATCCGCAGAAGGCGAAAGATTTTCTCACCAATTACACAGGCATGAGTGCCCAGGCGGCGGTAGATGCATGGAAGAAGTTAGGCGAGTTCCTCATTGTGCGCTATAACGACGGGGTAGTGAAACGGGTAAAGAATGGCAAGCTGGTACGTCCCGAAACGGGCAATACGGCTCCGCTTGACCGTCCCGGATATCCGCAAGAATTCCTGAACGAACTGGTGAAGTCTACCGGCGAGCGCTATAAGATGATTGACCTGAAGTAGGCCTTTATACAAATATTAAGTCCGCCTCAAGATAAAAGTAACTTTATTTTGAGGCGGATTCCTTTTTGTAAATGGGCTAGTTAGATTGATATTATGCCTGCCGATTCCCATTGGATGCCGCATGAACAACCCTAACGTATCTCTTATGGGTTGGCCGAAGAAAACGCCTTTCAGTTTGTCTTCATTTTTATTGACATATCCCAATGTTTTCATGGCTTCTTACCCGCTAAAACATTATTCCGCAATGAAAACGAACAATCGCTTCTGATTCTTTTATCTGAAAATCAGTAATCGTATGAGAATGTGGATTGTACTTTACCAAGCATTCCACTTGCCTTAGTCCATACCAATAATCGAACCAATAATGGCTGATGTAGGCTTTATCATCATCCAAGAAGACTACGGGAGACATGCTTTCCGACCAATTTGCCTTTGCCTCAGATTTAAAGTGATTTAGCTCATTATAGTTCGCTTCAAACAGTTGTGTCAGATGGTCTATGTCCTCAATCTGATTAATGAAGACCCGATATTTATACAAACCATGCCACCACATCCCTATCTTATGCTTGGTTTGCTTCAACAGATAAGCTTGCCAAATGGCTTCTTCGGTAAAAGGTAATGTAATGTGTTTGAAAGGACTTTCAAACTCTGGGAGAGGTTTTGCTTCCGGATATTTTTTATCCCTGTTATACCACATGGCAAAATCTACATCGCATGGCTTTTCTACAGATTTAAGCCGGGCGTAAAGCCGCAAATGCTGTCCGATATCCCTAAAATAAGGAGAGTCGGGCTGAGGATTGTAATTATCCAATACATACATTTCATCCAAATTCAAGTCGGGCAATTCTGTCAGCAAGGCATTCAGATTGGGGGAATTTTTCAAAGAGATTTTCGAAAGCGAGCCGCAAAATCTGTTACATGCGTCTATCAAGCGAGGATTGTGTTTCCCCAATCCTTTATACTTGGCAAAGTTGTCATTGTTATCATCTTTGGCAGAACGGTCTGGCTTTTCTTCTTTTGCTCTTTTGAAAAACTTTGCAAACATATTCCAAAAAGATTTCATTCTTTTGAGTGTTGGCATAATTTGCCTATTCTTTTTCTTTTCAGCCTTTATAAATTTCAAAAGGGATGGGCAAGCGGTCTTTACATAATGTTCATTCAATTTCCAACTGGCTACAAGTATGGGCAGTTTGGCGGAAGACAAATCAATATAGGCTTCTTCTGCCACATAATTTGTGCTTATAGGCAACCAATATTCAGAATATACTGGATTACCTGCATTCCAAACTTTCACGTCATGCTTATATTCTTGATATTGCTGTAATAGCTTAGTATAAGGAATCAAGCTTTTAGAAAAACTCGGAAAGCAATAATCCTTGCCTCTTTTAGCATGGACGACCAAAAGGGAATAACTTGAATCATGTAAGCGCAGCCAAACTTCCTGATGTTCATTCAAGAACTTGACACAATCTGCAGCTTGTTGAATCCTTGAGTCTAATGTCTCTTTGTCTATCTCCATTTATTTCCTTTTCTTCCGCTTGGTATGGGAACTTTGAGGATAAGCTCTGTCCTTTTATTTTGATCAACTTATATTTTTTACTAATTCTTCCAATGCAGCTTTCTTTATATTCAATTGATGTTCAACTATCAAGTCATAATCACATTTTTTATCTCCCACTTTACTGGTCACAACAAACAACTCCAAAGATATCAAGAAACCGAAGATTACTAAATAAAAAAATAAAGCTTCTATTCTTGTAGAAAGTATTTCAATCATAGCCCGTAATTCCTCAAGGAAACCTACATTGGAAGACAATTCTTTTCGCAAATCATTCTCTACATTCATTTTGTTTTGTATGAAATCATCCTGCTGCTTACGCAATCTTTCTAAGTTCAAAGTATTTGCCTCGACTTGTTTGATTCTCGGATTTGCCATTGGATTGGTTGACACAGTAGTTTCAGGTATCTTTTTATAAGAACCGTCCTCTTGGCGTTCATTCTTATATGTTGTAGAAGTAGAAATTGTTTTTATCGTAGGCTGTTTGGCTATTTCTTCATTCAACTTCATATTTACCTTATCTAGTGAATCTATCTCAAATTGAAGCTCACGTAATCTCGCATCAATTACATTCAACCGCATCGGGAGCTGTTCTTGGACCTGCCTGTCTGTGATTTCCACCATTTTCCTCTTTATATCATCACCAAAGATTATTTGGTCTAAAATAGCCGAACCTAAAACAGACATAATTATCGCTATGAAGAAACGAAAACAAGTTCCCCATCTATTACTTCCCACAGTTAATATAATCTGTCTTTCTATTTGTATCACAATTATTATAAAGATAAATGCTGATACAATACAGCCCCACAACGGCGCACCCACGTATCTTTGAGCAAAGCAAAATCCTGTAAAACCCCACATTATAATTAGTATCAACAAGGCAGCCGTATATTTTTTCAGATGTTTATAGCTGGCTTCACTGCATTGCGAGAGAATCTTACTATTCCACCCTGTGAGAAAACATCCAAATTTAATCCACCATTTCATTGTTTAAAATTCCTTTTTAATTTTTTCTATAGATAACGCAGCTAATCCACGGGCAAAACCCTTATCGTATGAAAGAAGCATTCCTACCATATAGGGCTTTTCATCCCAAAAATCTTGTTCCATCTTATTCAGCTCTTCTAAATGATGCTCCAATGTTTCTTTCCGGGTTTCCAATTCTCTGACCAAATCAACTAAACCGGCTTGCTTGCGGGAAGAGATATGAAAATCAATATCCCTCAACACATCTGTATACCGTAATCTGACTTGCTTGAATTTTATCTCTAAATTGCTTTTGATTATCGACTTATTCTTCTCACGGTACGAAAGGTCAGGATTGGCCAAAGCATCATCATAACCTTTTGTTTCATAGTCTTCTTTCAGAAAACTATAAATCAAGTCTATCGGCATACCCGTTCCATACGTAATGGTGACGGAATTATCTTCCTCAGGGGCAATGTCATCCACAAAATCTTCTTTCTTAATTTCCGGTAAAGTTTCTTCCGCCGTTTTCGTTACATTCTCTTCTTTCTTTTTGAACCAATTAAAAAGTCCCATAACGCAAACTTATATTTTAGTTAAACTTCAAAAGTCGGTATATTATACAATTTATGACCTCTTTGATGGCATGATTTGCAGAGAGTAACCAAATATTTATCATCATACTGCCAAGGCAGGAATTTCTCTCCGCGTTTATTCACGTGATACTGTTTATGATGAACGACCAAATCTTCTTCAGAACCACATATTACGCATTTGTAATTGTCTCTTTTTATTATTTTTGCTCGTTTTTCAAGCCATCTTTTATCAAACAACAACTCCCTGTAAGAGCCGTGCTTTTCATTTCTGTCCATAAGCAAATCATTTCTTATTCTTTCGTTTAGCACGAGAACTTTGAGGGTAAGCCCTGTCCTTTTTCAATCGGATATCCCATTGTTCTTTATCAGCCTTTTCTGTAGCTATCACACTCTCTGTATTCGCTTTCGTTTCTATGATAAAGCGTTGCTGTTCTTTTAAAATCTTAACCATACTTGTAATGTTTTATTTACATATCATATAATTCCCCCAAATCACTAATAACTCATCATTTAGTATTGGTGTTAATAGAACTTAATAATATAATTCACCGTTTTCTTAATGAAATAATTCTCTATAATCCAATATAATAATGAAATTACAAACCTTTTATCATCTTAAACGCAGAATTCCATGAGTCACTATTTTTATATTCAGTGATACTATTTGTCGGAACGCTTAATACAGCAGCTTCACTGATACCCAAGAAACTCATTTTTCCTACAGTTGGAGGTGTTGTAGTTCCTAATCTGAGTGCGTTAAGTCCAACATTTCCATAAAAAGCAGCATCCCCAATTATTTGTAATTGTGTACAGTTTTCGGCATCAAATACTGTCATTTTTTCGCAGTATGAAAAAGCGCCATTATATTCATCAATACTACCTTCAATAGAAGAAAGTTTTGAGCCTTTTTCAAACGAAACGGATTTTAAATCAGTACATCCTTTAAATGCTGTAACACCTATTGATTCAACATTTGCAGGAATACGGATAGAGGTCAATGCTGTACAATCAGAAAATGATCCAAAATAAGCTTTATCATTATATTTTCCTTCGATTGATTTCAAAAGAGAATTATCTTCAAAAATTACAGTTCTTAAAGAAGTACAACCTTTGAATGCAGCTATACCAATTTTTTTCACAGATGACGGAATAATAATTTCTTTTAAGGAAGTACAATCTGCAAAGGCACCGTAATACCATTCATAAGATGCAGGAACATTTATGGCCCCTCCACAACCTCCTTCAATATTCTCTAAAACAGAACCAGGCATAAATGTCACACTTTCCAAAGAAGTACAGCCTTTAAATGCGGCAGATCCTATTCTACTTACTTTTGAAGGGATGGAAATACTAGATAATGCAGAGCAATTAATAAAAGCTCCACGCGCCTCTCTTCGATCAGGCCAAAAGCCACCGTCAATTTCTTCGAGTTTTGAATCCGCTTCAAAAATAACAGATTGTAAAGCTGAACAATTGGCGAAAGTTGAAACGCCTATTTTCTTAACATTTTTAGGAATTAAAATTGCTGTTAATGAAGTACAACCAGCAAATGCACCTCGATAATCATAATAGTCATAATCACCTTCTAGCTCTTCCAAGTTAGAATTTTTATCAAATGTTACTTTTGCCAATGATTCACATCCATAAAAAGCACCTCCTCTGATAATTTTCACACTCGCAGGAATATTTATTTCTTTCAATTTGCTACAATGTGCGAAAACACCGGTAGGTGTGCTTGAAAAACCATACCACCCCCCTTCTATTATTTCGACTTTAGAATCAGGGTCAAAGCTAACAGTTTCCAAGTTTCTGCAATAGCTAAAGGACCTATTACCAATAGATTTCACACTTGCAGGTATTACAATGTTTTCTATTTTACTATCTTCAAAGGCCTCTTCATTTATTTCCATTAAAGATATCGGTAATAATAGTTTAGTCACATTTTTAGGTCCTTGTTTTATTCTTTGCATATCAACCTCCTGCATATCTAGTTCACTTAATAGAGGTAGGTTTGAGTTGATAAAATCAATGTCATCATTATTCATCATCCCTGAGATTTTCAGTTTAGCAATGGTTGTCAAGTCATAATCAGAAAGTAACTTTGATAAAGTTCCTGCAATCTCTTCATTTATTACTATCAACTCTTGCCCTTTCTGTTTAACAATAACCTGCTCCTGTAGATTTCCATTCTTTTCTCTAAAAATGAAAACAGCTTCACGCATAGCATCTGTTGTATTAGGTGCGATTGAATAGTATAAAGTATAACTTGATAGAGAACGAGTTTTACAAGAGGTTATCCAATTTGCATTGGGTTCCTTAACTTCAAAATCAATGTTACTTTTAACTTCAATTGATATTGTTTCTCCTTCTGCTGATATCAAATATTCATTTTTAGTTAACAATAAAGCATTTTTCTGTTTTTGTGTTACTATGATATTCTTAATTGAGTCACCAGCTATTAAATTCAAAACGACATTACGATTATCAAATCCTTCATTTTCTGTTACTTTAACCGTCACTTGGATTTCCCCGGATTTTCCATTGTTGGGAAATACTGTACACCAATCGACATCATCGCTTGACTGTGAAGAAACATCTATCGACCAATCTTTATTGGTTGTAAAAGAAAGAATAGCTTCTCCACTATCTGAAATAAAATCCAAGCCTTTGTTAAAGTAAATTTCACTATCAGGATTAGGTATAATCTCTGCTGGAGCATCAGGATTAGGCATAATTTCTGCTGGAGCATTATCCTCTGAACAGCTGCTGAAAGTAATTAATAGGCACAGGAGTACCATTGAGAACAACAAACGTACATAGATAGAACTTTTAGAATTAGCTTTAAATAAAGTCATAAATAATTATACCCGATTAATCCTCGCGTTCCCCCGAGAATGTAACAAAAAAGAAGCGTGGAACTGCGTGCTATCTCCACGTTCTTGAAGGTCCTAGGAAAACCCATTGCACATTGGTAAATAGACAGCAGACCCACGCTATACAGCGTGGGAACCGCCAACGTCCATCCTTGTGCAATCATGAAAATTTCCTAGGTTTTCAAGAACAAGAATGAAGCATGACGCTTCTCACATAATATTTTTCCCACAAAATAGTGAGCCGCAGACGCTTCTGACTGCTCACTGCCACAAAAGTAAGCAATACTTACGAATAAATCAAACGAATATTCTTTTTTATTTGAAAAATCAAGAATTTATATCCGAATCTTTTTCAAGGGCGAATCTTTTTCAAATAAATCCCCCAAACTCTTGACTTCGCTTCTAGGCTATATTATCTTTGCAGATAGCTTCCTTTTACGGTTTTGATATCAAGAACGTACGGTTTCCAATTGGAGAACGTATGGTTT
>ERZ857521.2436-NODE-2436-length-17901-cov-24.337611_pt1 | contig 17901 bp, 26 predicted proteins | sample MGYA00519701_ERZ857521 | MGnify/ENA primary metagenome ERZ857521 (study PRJEB31778, sample SAMEA3449346) | human gut metagenome | biome: human gut; feature: human-associated habitat; material: faeces | place: United Kingdom | collected 2010/2012 ...
GCTATGTTCCTAATTTTCAGTGAAATATTTATTTGCTTATATCGAACTCACGTTAGGTTTAAGACTGCCTACATACTTGGCAAATCCTTCATTGACTTTTTCTGCTCTTGCTCTGATATGCTTAGCTTCTTCACAACAATTATAATAAGCGTATCTGCCACCATTACCACGACTGACAGCTCCTGTGAGGGCATGACCACATACAGGACAAATAAGGAATTGACGGAGGAATAAATCAGGATTGATTTTCTTACTCAACTTTGGTGTCTTCTTTTTCTTCCCATCCAATATGTCTTGCACTTTATTGAACACATCTTCTGATATAATAGCCTCATGTACTCCATCTACAATCATTTCTGGATCATCCTTATAGGCTGGCACATGGATTTTTCCAATATAAAGAATATTTCTAAGCATATCAAAGAATGAGCTTTCTGGAATAGATGGGCAAAGCCTTCTACGAATGCAACTAGGAGTTTCTACATTCTTGGCTATTTCCTCGAAAACATTCCGAATGATCTTCGCTTGCGGTTCAACCACCTCTATGTACTTATTTCTACCTGTACCTGCATTCTTATATCCTCTTGGGGCATTGTGCGGCCATTTGCCTTTTAATAAAGTTCCATGAATTCCATCTTTTGTTCTACGTGAGATTTTTACATCTTCGGAGTGAGCAGTACCGCAATATAATGCCAAAAGAGTAGGCCAATCGGTAGATGTGAAATCAATGGGTGATTCTACTGTATTTATTTCAATTCCCAATTCGTCATATAATTTTCTTTTATATGTGAATGCAAATTCTACGTTACGGGCATATCTATCCCACCTTAAAAATAATATCTTATCCACAGATTTCTTATGCGCCCTGCAATATTTGTAGATTTTCTTAAATTCAGGACGGTTTATGTCAAAGTATTTGGCTGAATAATCTTCATAGTAAACATCTATGACCTCAAATCTATTCCTTTCGCAATAATTTCTGAGAAATCTTTCTTGCATCTCAAGAGAACAACCATCTGCTTGCTCATCTGTACTTACACGACAATATAAAATTACTTTCATTTTTTCGTTCATTTTATTAGTTACTACTTAATCCGTTTTCACTCTCTATTTGAAGTTGTGCAAGCAAATAAAGATATTCTCTAATCTGCTTTACTTCTTCATTGCTATATTTCTTCTTTCCATTGTTCAGCATTTTTGTGCATGTTTCCAAAGTCAACATAGCTGTTATACATAAGGTGTGCATCACTGCACTTATTTGTTTTTCGCCTCCCTACCATAGCAGCACTATAGTAGGGACTTCTATTCGGCGGGATAAGCGTAAAACCCATTTTACTCAAATTTTTATGCTCTTAGTCTTTTCTTTCGTTTAGTTACTGATTCTCTTTCCGTCAATTTAAGGATGGATGATAATTCAATATCCCAATATGTTATGTATTTCCCCATACTGACATCATAAACAGCAATACCTCTTCTATCTAAGGCTGTCAAGAAACCCATAATCCTTGAGAGCCAACGACTGATTCTAGCCCAATTAGATATAATGATAGTATTTACTTCGGGATTTGACTCTAAAGTTCTCATCAAATCTTTCAGGGATTGTTCAAAATCATCATACTGGAATTTGAACACATCTTTTACATTGCAACCTTCTTCTTTAGCATATTGCTTACACATACTAAGGTTCTCGTACCTTTTCGGATTCTTTTGAGATTCCGAAATACAAATTACTGAATTAACAATTTTACTATTCATATTTATTTATTTTTAAAAAACTTGTTTATTAAACACAGTGCAAATATACTACCATTTATCAATGAATCCAAAAGTGTTAAAATAACGTCATTTCACACACAAAACGCTGTATTTTAAGTAAATAGCTGATACTCAGCAATACTAATATCCTATATGAAATGTTTATGCTAATACAAGTGGAAAAATCAATGAATGTTAATTTATTTAACTGTATCGAAGTTATCATTTAACAAATATTATATATACTTTTCGCAAAGTGTTAATGCTCGTATGGGTCAATTTGCTTACATTTCGGAGAGAATACCCCTTCTTTAACAGCCGAATTTCCTCTGCATACTCTTCTTTCATGACTTCATCAGACTTTCGATAACCCTGTTTCCTTCCGACAAGCCCACCATTGGCACGGAAATTCTGATACCCACTATCCATACGCTCTTTAATGGTTTTTCTTTCCATACGGGCTACTTCTGCAAGTATCGTAATAAGGAATTGACTCATTGGATTTATTTTCCCTTCTGCCGTCAGCGTTTCTATATGATAATTTTCAATGTACAGGCTTATCCCTCTGGCATTGAGCATTTCTATCACTTCCAACACCTGCAATGTATCACGGCCTAATCTTGACAACTCTGTTACCACAACTTTATCAATATTGTTGGCCTCTACATATTCCACCATCTTTATTAATTCGGTACGCTCGGCATTCTTTTTTGCACCCGAAATCTTTTCAGCAAAAGATGCGGCAATCTCCCATCCATTACGTTTGGCCAATCCCGTAAGTTCATTGATTTGTCTATCGTAATCCTGTATATTGGTTGAAACCCTTGCGAACAATACTACCTTCATATCTGAATTGATTTATGTGTTATTTATCTTACTGCAAAGTTAACGCTAATATCATATTTAGCCAAAAATAAACGGCCAACTAAAGTTAATCATCCATTACTTGATTGATATTTTATATCAATTTTGTACCTTTGCAGACAAAAGTATATGGAGTATGGAATACAACCTGTGTAGCAGAGTGAAAGAATTATGCCGTCAAAGAGGTATCCAACTAAAGGATTTAGCTCAAAAGATGGGTATAGCCCCTGAAAGCCTTAGTCGGGCAATCAATGGCAATCCTCAACTGTCTACCATCAAAAGCATTGCTGAAAATTTGGAGATTCCCATTTCTGAGTTATTTACTATTAAAGAGCAAATTCCATTGAATGCGATTATTGTATGTAAGAATAAGACCTATACGGCTCAAAGTTTGTCTGAATTGAAACTGTATGTGAATGAGATAGAAAATGAATATACTCATCTTGAATGAAGGTATTTATGAATAAAGTCAAGCTCAAATATGACCCCAATCTTTCTATAAAAGAGAATGCTGCAATGTGTGACGTTTCTGAATCCGCAGTTAGGAAGTATATCAGGACAAATGGAATTGACCGTAATTATGACAACAAAGTCGCCAAGAAGAGAGCCATACTTACACTGAAAGAAGAAAACCCTTCCATATCATTGGCTGAAATGGCTCATAGATTAGGATATTCTGTCAATACCATAAGGAAGTACCTTCAAATGGACTTAGGACAGTCAAAAATTACCACTTCAAAGGTATCAACTTTTGATTTATCAAACAAAAAATTCATTATCAAAAGTGTTTCAGATGACCAAACAGAAATTCTTATGAATATACTAAGATTGTATGTTCATAAAGATACTTTTGATTGTGACTTAACATTTAGCAAAGGAGTATTCTATCAGCATATATCTATGCCTAAGTTGAAATTTGATAAGTACCCATTGAAAAAAGACGTTCTGCCTTTAGAAAAAGTAGAGGATATAAAAGATGCTTCCTTACATTCGATTGTGATAGACTTGCCTTTTATAGTAAAGGACTATAAAAGCGCACAAACCTCTATGATAGCACAACGATTCAATTACTTTTCTTCTGTAAAAGAACTATATGAGACTAATACTTCTATGATATCCTTAGCTTTTAGGAAACTGCATAAGAATGGATTCCTGATTATGAAAACTATGGATTTTGTATTTGGCAGCAGTCAACATTGGGTTGGCAATTTTGTTCAGAACACAGCAAATGAAATAGGATTTGTTTTATATGACACTTTCATTTTAGTTTCTAGAACTAAAATACTCACCACCAAGGGAGAAAAACAACATTTTGCCCGTAAGTACCACTCATACTTCTTTGTATTCCGTAAGGGGAAAAAGCATAAATAGTGAGCCACTTCCATACCAAAGTTGGAAGTGGCAGAAAAATACGATATACTCAGGTCTCTCTTTTCTAACTATTCTTCGGCTTGCCACCATTAAATCGCCAAATGGTAACAATGATGGCCAAGACAAAAGCTACCCACGAGAATAAAGAGATAGCAGCATCTTGAAGCCACTCTTTCTTTGTAACGTTTGATAGCTGTTTGTTGTGGTCGAACTGATACTCAAACCAAATAATATGCACAGCTGCTGCAACTACACCAAGTAAATAAATTTCTAATATGCTCATCTGATTTTGAATTATATGTTATACAAAAAGTTGAATATATATCATTCGTATATAAGCATTCTATTTCGTTTTTATAAGGATGAGGATTTTACAAACTCAGCTATTTCAGATAAGATTTTATCCAAATCTCCAAAAGAAAATCCTATCGCCCCTTCTGCCAACTTTGGAACCAGCGTAGAGATAGATTCGTTAGCATACTCATCCAATTCCCATTTCAACTGTTCTATTTCTTTTTTATTTGCGCTTAACAGGGGTTGATACTCCTTGTTTGTCAACTCTTTGTGCCGTAATTTTCTTTTCAGTTCCCGATTCTCTTTAGCAAGCTCTTCTTTTCTGTTTTGAAGGTTTTCTTTTCTGAGGTTGTACCTTTTGTGGAAAGCTACTATTTCCTCCTTTTTCAGTTGGAAAAGGGCGAAATGCCATTCTTTTTCATACTTGTCACATTTTTCCCTTAGACTTTCATAGTTTTGCTCCCAATCTCTTAGTTGTGCATTAAGTAAATTGACTTTGGCTTGATAACGAAACTCCTTTATACTTTCCGTATAGAACTCTCTTGTAGTTTCATTCTTCAATATATCTATGACTTCGGGCAATGTATAGGCGTGATAAAGTTCCTTCGCATCGTGATAGTCTGCCAATATACCTGTAAATTTCGGCCATAACTTTCTAAAAAATGGAACTCTCACAGTTTCAGTCTTACCATCCTCTGTAACCTTTGCACAAAGGTTTCCACCACTGAGCGGACTGCCTGACAGATACCATATCAAAGCCATAGCATCGTCTTTTTCATCAAACAGGACAGAATAAGGACAATTAAACCACCATTCAATATATACGCCCAACGTAGCTGTCTGAAATGCTCCAGAGTAAGCCAAACCGTTTCTAACTGTAACAGGCGCAAGCAACATCCTGCTGTCGCTCAGAATCCTTTCATGATTGGCCAATATGAGAAAAGCATTATCCGTAAATAGTTTCTGCAAGTATCTCTCTTCCTCATCCGTAGGCTTAGGCTTTGCAGGTTTCTTTTTAATGCTGAAATATACACCTGTTTTGTCTAATACGGGAGTTTCCTTAGCCTCTTCCATCACTGCATCCTGCTGTATGGGATAGCCTTGTATGATACGCCCGTCTTGCAGTTTTATTCCGTTTACTATCGTATTGTTTTTTTCCATATCCATATTTATTGCCGTTTTGTTTCTATTGATAATCCGAATAAGTTTTTATAAAGCCTTTGGCGATAATACCAAGGCGTGATTCCTACACCCTCATCAGCCAACTTAAGAATTTCATCTGCACTTGTATGCAAATTCTGTATCATAGCCTCAAGATTATCAGCAATAATCATGTTTGCTGTTTCAATATAAGGCATATAAAGTTCTGTTCCTTGTTCCTGACTACTTATAAGGACAAAAGGATTCTTCCTTATATGATAGGGCAATTCCTTGTCTTTCAACGTCCAATGTTCACATATCGCTTCATCGTTCTCTCTAAGTTTGTAGAATGCAAAGGCAATTATCCCACATTTGGAGATATAGTAACACAATGTCTTTCTGTCAATGTTGAGCAGAAGCAATGATATCCTGTTCAGACAAAAGACAAAAACAAACGGGATATGACTACCTGCCAATGTCTGTACAACAGATTGCTTGTAGGTATCGCTCCATTTGTTTGAAACGTCTAATACAGCAAACTGTCTGATTGCATTGTGTCGTATTATTTCTGTCATTTAATGTGCGCATAATCAGGTATTATCACATCGTCTCCATCGTCATATTTCAATCTGACTTGGTTTCCGTCATTGTTCATATTCCAAGCCTCCGCAACTCGCTCGTAATTGCGTGTGAAAGGAAATCTATAAAGGTTATAGGGAGAGAAACTTATCATATAGTCAGCTATAAGGGCTTGCTGTTCAGGGGTAAGCAAATCCTTGTATGTACCGTGCAGACAATAGCAGTTTGTTTCTATGCTTATGCACGTCTCGAAGCGTTCACCCTTTGTCTCGCTATCCCTTACGTGGAAATGAGGAATTGACATCTCATCGTCTGTCTTTACATATACTTCATACTTGTCATTCTCACCAAAGTAGCCAATGCGTGCTATCTCTTCATTGTATTTATAGAGGACTCGAAAATACTCTTTGACCAACGGTACATCCTGCTCCAAACGAAGGATAAAATTTACGATATCCTCATCTTCCGTACACTCTATCATATCATAGCCAATGCTTTGGAAGTATTCTTCTGCACATTCCTGAATGGCCTCCCAATCCATTTCATCAATACAGCCAACAATCCAAGACCTGTCATCCCCGTCCCTCAGAGCGCATTTCAAGGCAATGGATTTGACTATCGCCGAATTCTTCTCGCAAGCCACATCCAATCTCAGGTACATATTACGGATGCTGCCAAACCGCCTGATAAGCATGGTTTTCAAAGGCGTAGGCGACCATTGCGACCAAAAGCGTCGGGTCAGTGCCGTGCTTATGTCGTTCAGTTCCACATATTCGTAGTCATTAGAATCACAGACAGAACACAAATCTTCCGTACTCCGCTTCAGAAATACTTTCCTACTCATAGCCTTTGTTTTCAACGATTTCAAAATATGCCTTGGTCAATGGGACATCCTGTTCCAACCTTTGCACAAAGTTTACAATATCTTCATCACCCGTACACTGCATATTCTTGTAACCAATGCTTTGAAAATATTCCATCAAACATTTCTGAATCCTGTCCCAATCAACCTTGTTGTCATCATACATTCGTTCCACATCGTCTAACAGGGCACATTTTAAGAAGATGGACTTCACAACGGAACTATCCTTCTCACAATCCACTCTTAGATGAAGATACATTCGTTTTACTGTTCCTAATCGCTTTAACAGCATCGCTTTTAACGGTGAAGGCGACCACTGAGGCAGATAGCAATCGGTCAAAGCCTTGCTTATGGGATTGAGCGTGATTACATCATAATCATCACCTCCCCAATTCATATCTTCCGTGCTTTTCTTCAATAATACTCTCATATCAATATGTATTTATTTGTTATTGAATTATTTAACTTCAATAGATGGGGAACAAGAGTTTGCGATAAATCCGTTCCAGGCAGCCATACCATCTCATCCATTGTCTTGCATTCTTGTTCAGTAACAGAGTATTGTTATCCATATAGATACGTTTATTCACCTCAATCATAACCGAATGGTAGGCAAAGCCTGTGTCAGGGTATATTGAGTTGCTATAAGGTTCGTTGAAACTCACTGAATAGCCGCTTTTCTTGAACCCTGCACTTATCGTATTTACGATGCCTTTGTCATACGACTCATCCTCGTTGAATCCAATGCAAATGTCCGCATAACGATAGTCATTGTCGGCAAAAGAATGGCAATCGATAAGGAGTGCGCCTTCGGAAAGAGATTCTCTCAGATGCTCCTGGTGGGCGTTGTATAGCTGGTATATGTCCCGTCTGTCATCTTCTGTCAACAATCCTCTTTTATAGCCCCTGTAGTGGGTGTAAATGATGCCCTGCCCGATTTTCTCCATCTCGTCATTGGGCAACCTTTCCACATCGCACACAAAACGTGAGAACGGGAATACGACCTCCTCCACACCTTCCATTTCTATATGGAAAAGCATATCCACATACCAATCCGTCAGTTCTCGTACACAGTCGTTGACGAAGAAAGCGTTTGGATGCCACTTCCCGATATGTTTGTCAAATATCCCGTTCATTGATGAATGGGGTATGTGTAATACTATCTTGTTCGTTTTCATTTGTAATAATTTACTTGTTAGATTTGACCAACCATATCCTATCAGACGAAATATCCTTGAGCAAAAAGGCCGCTTGCATAATTGATTCACATAGACATTCTGCCCTCTTTATCAACACGTCCGATGAACCACCGACTATGATAACGGATAGGCTTTCTCTGCCAAATAAATTTCCATCCTTGTCTTTGTATCTGCCGTTCAAGTACTTTCCTATTGCCCACCCGATGATGCGATTCCCATCTGCGCTTTTGAAATTTTGCTTTGCCCAATTGATTATGGTACTATCGGATTGCTTCAAGCTATCGACTTCTGTGGGGAATATGATAAAGCCTCCTCTTTCATTTTCTTTTGCCTGAAAATCAGTAGAATTATCCATACAGGAAATGAGGGTTTTATTACGGTCATATTTAATGCTAAGCCCGTTTGCGCCCATTGCTCCCTTCAACATAGCCGAAGCCCAACAATCAGCCCTGTTTATACATTCGTACTTATTTCCCTTGGGGAATAAGGGTTCTTTGCCGTTCTTCATTTCGTCTTTATCGGTGATTGAATTCTTCGTCTATAAGCCTTATGGATGTTTCCAATACAGATGGGGAAAGCGATAGAGGCTTTATATCGTATTTTTCTATTAACTCATAGAAGCGTTCTATGCCATCCCTTTTCAGCATTTCGATATGGAAGTCAAGGAAAGCTAAAGTTTCAGCGTCAGCCTCTTCTTTCAATGCAATGGACTCTTCTATAGACGCTTGCAACTGTGAATTGTACTGTTTCCATTCAGTCCATAACTTCTTATACCTGTCGTAATCATATAGTATGCTCTGATGTTGTTCATAAAGCCTGCCAAGCTCAAACTCCGCCCTACCCATAATGTTTTCCATTGTAAAGCCATTACGGAAATAAGCAGATTTGGATAATCCTTTGCATGGCTTTTCCATTGTAATAGAGTAAGTGGAATAAGGGATAATCCTGCAATTTCCCTCCAATGCAATTCCTCTGTATAGCGTATTGATTTTGAAAGTTTCTATTCTCATAACCTGTCCTCCTTGTCAAAAGTCAGCAATTCTCCGAACAAATAGATTTTCTTCTCCCTCAGCAAGTCGTAGTCAATGGGTGGAGTTACCTTGTTCAGCAAAGCGATTTGGCACAGTTTCAGCACCTTGCCCATATTGTTCTGCCCCTCAAAGCGTCCGACATAGTATATATTCGCCCGTTCCTTTTCCAACTCTTCCAAGTATTCGGGTTTGAGGAATGGGGCGTGTTTCTCCTGAAACCTCAACTGATTTTCAAATTCCTTCAGTTCATCGTTCTTTGCGCCCCATACCATATCCCTATTGCCGTTGAGTCTACCCCTGACTTTGTTGCTATTCTCAATAATGACGGCATCCTTGGGTAGTGAAAGGAGCAAATTCCTGAAATCCGCATTGCCCGTGCATTTGTTCCACACCACGTAAAGCATCCATTGCAGGCGGATTTCTCCCCAATCTTCCCGTATGTATTCCTTGTACTTGCTCTTGATGAATTTTTTGGAAACAAAGCCGTTCTTTTCTTCCAACAATGCTTGTTGTATTTCTGCGTGTATTGGCGTATTTAAGGAGAACTCGCCGCACAGGTAGGCTGATTCACTGGTGGGGAAAATATGCCCACAGAAAGGAAAAGAATAGCCTCCACAGAGATTTCCCAAGCTAAGGGTTATGCCGTCCCGCTCGTCTGTAGACCGACGGAAAGCCCAACAGTTCAGTTTGCTTGCATCGTATGTTTCCATACGACCCAATACAATACCCTCGAAAAGTGATTGATAAGAAGAATTGTGGCGGTTGCCACCGATAATGTTATAGTCATCCATATTGTTTTATTTTTGATTATTAGACAATCCGCATCGCTTTACCACCGTGGCTACAATATCCAAAGCTCGGTTGGTGCGTACTGAAACGCTCTTGATGCTTTTTCGATTGCAAATATACTACCCAAATATGATTTACTCTTAATCTATCGATAAAATGTTTGTTAATGAATATAGAGACATTTATTAAAACATAGACATAAACAGCAACAAACTAATCCATCCTAATGTCTCTACAATAATTGTAGGCCATTTTGATAATTTTCCGTCTTCCTTTTCAAGATTTGGATTTTTCTCTTTTATTGTTTTATTTGTTTCTTCTGATAACTGCTTTATTGCTTCTGATGAAAGCATAAAACCATTGCTTGACAATGTTGACAACATAGTTTTTTTTCGATGTAACCAAGCGGAATGTAAATTTGATTCTAAACTATTCTTTGCTTCACGTTCTTTTTTGTATGCTTTGTGCATCTTTTTATATATGATTATTGTCGCAATATAAATAATAGCAGCACACATAATGAAGGTGCTTCCATCATCAGATTCTGTCAGACCTTTATACATACGATTAAAAGTTCCATAAATTAACACGCAAGATACAACTATGAAAAAAAACCATAACAAGCCCAATAGGCTACTTTTAGTTTCTTCGTTATCCGCTTTCTTTCTCAGATTACCTACTTCAGCTTTTTTAGAGGTATCAATTGGCTTGCTCAGAGTGTTCTTCTTTCCTAAGCCGTCAATGATAAAATAAAATTCTTCTCCCATATATGTGTATTTTATATACCAAAAAGGCAAAAAGAGTCTTTCCCCTATGCTGTTATTATAACTATACGAATAACTTAAATCCTCATACTCCCGTGGTAATTGCGCTCTAACAGCGAATGAAACTCTGCAATCCAAATAAGAACTGAAATCGCTTTTACGCAAAATGTCATTATAGTCATCATCTAATGAATCAATCAAAACGGCTTCACTTGTTTTGTTTAATTCACAATCATTTGATTGGTCATAATATGCTAATTCAATTTTATATTCATTTATTAGGTTGTACAATTCGGTAGGGATAGATTCCTTATTGCAAGATGGAAGAATGTAATCAAAGCCCCTCTGTGCGATCCCATTCATAGGATAACGTTTAGTCCTTGTCTTTGTTTCATTCCCCACCTTGTATTTCTCATATACAAGTTTTACACATGACCAAGGAGCGTCAAAGTTGCAATGATAATAAAATGTAGGAACTAAATAAGGAGTCACATTCTCAATCTTCAATTTTTCAAAAGCGTCTTTTGGCAAATTTTGCACCTCAGACAAAGCGTTTAAAAATGACTTAATTGCTTCATCTTGATTTATTGTGAAGTTTACAACTCTCACTGTTGAATCCTCAGATTTTTTAGATTTTCTACGCTTGGGTTTGGGCATAGGAATCTTCGTACCGCAATACTCACAAAATCTACCTGCTGTGCCTTCTGCACCACAATTTGGACAAATCGCTTTGTTATTGTTCATAAGTCTATATGCTTTAGCTTATTTCCCTTTTATCTTGTCTTTAATCAAGAGCATCGCCCCTCTCGCGTAATCCATAGCGCCAAAAGTGTTGTTTTTCTTATATTCCTTTTGCGCCTTAGTTTTGCTTTGATAGGAACTTATATCTATTGTAACAGGTACATCTTTGGGGACTGAAAGAATGTTTGTAGACACATTACACATGAAATTTGTCGCAGCCTTTATATCATCATCAAACGAAAAGACAATCTTTGCATACCCTTTATTATATCTATCCAATCCCTTTTCCAAAGCGTATGAAACATTGTGTTCCGTAGCGAATTTTGCAACCTCATCCAAATCAGCCTGCCAATCCATGACGGATATGAAAATTTGAGGACTCCCACTACTTACCTTGTCTTCAAATAATGGCATCCATTTGTTGTATTTGCTGAATACCACATTACATATTTCAAAGCAATTTATTCCCCATCGTGGGTCATCGTCAGTCATGCTTTCTTGATCGGCAGGGTCTATCTTATCCAAATCCAAGGCCATAAAGAATGTCACCTTGTTCTTAGGCTTTTCATTCTGTATGGCAATAAACTTTTCCATATTCGATAATATATCATCGTAATATGATATTCCGTCAGGTAATTCTATTGCGGTACGGACATCAAATAGTTTATATTTTACGGCAAATTCATTTTCTACTTCTTGGGGATTGGTAGGATTCTGCACTTCTTCTTCAACTGTATCAACAATATCATTCTTCGTTTTATCTTGAAGAAATTGTTTGCCACATTCGCATACTTTGGCAAGTGCAGGAATATTTTTGCCACATTGGGGACAAATCTTTGTACACAAACGCAAGATGTTTTGAATGTCTCCGCAAAGGTCTCCATTCCTTGCGTCTTCAAAGCGTCTAGCTAAATTTGAAGTCTTTTCCTGCTTTGGGACAAATACACCACTTAGGCATAAAGATGTTTCGTCAAATTCCAACAAAGAATCACCGTAATTCTTCTTTGTGGCTTTTGCATTGTATTTCTGTACCATCTTGACTACTTTGTCCTTTACTTCAGTTGGCACATCCCATTCGTGTCTTCCGCTTGAAATGTAATCTTGCGTTTCAAATAGACCCATTAAGTTTCCTTTTCCCATAACTATTTGATTTTATTTGAAATTACGTTTGCGATAAACAACAATATCAGTTGAAACACAACTATAAGTGTTATCACTATTATCACCCAGTTATCTGTTATTCTGCTGGGAGAAAATAGCGATAGTACAAGTTCTATGAATCCCAAGACGGGATATGTCACATACAAAGATGATTTGAATCCGCCTTTTAATGGCAATATCCCAATCAGCAACATAAAAAAGCCTGACAATATGATAATAACACTGCAGAGAAGCACATTAAGCCATTCATAACTACTCAGTAACAGGCCAAACAATAAGTTGGCGACAAGTAGTGCTGCACAAGTAAACAGGACTATTCTCTTCATTGTCGTATGCTTTTATATTGTTGGTAACGGTGGAGGACATTCTTCGCCAAACAAAGATTGAAAGTCTTCCACATTGCAAATCTTATCCCATACTTTCATGCCTTTTCTCCAAACTAATGTATCTGCATTGATTTCATGGGCAGAATACTTTTGGCATATAGCATCAAAATCCATTGGCCCAACAGATTTACCGTTAATGCCTAAATAATAGACAACCGCTTTTGGCAATAACGGAGGAACATCATCAGGGGATAAGCCGTTGGAGAATGTCTTTGCAGCCATAGTTCCGACTGCGCCTCCTATTCCGACACCTGCGCCAAGTCCAAGTGCCGCATTCATTGCGCCTCCACTCTCGTTTTCTGCTGCTGCATCCAATACATCGAAAGAGCGTGAAAGCCTATAGTTCTTCTCACCCATAATCTTGATTTCTGCCGCTGCATCTTTGGCATCTTTCAGGTTCAAGAAACTTGGGTCATCCTCTTTTACAGTAATGGATATGATATTGAACATTTCTATGCCTATACCATATTTCAGAAAGACTTCTTTCAGACATTCTTTTGCGTATTCTGATAGAACTTCTACCTGAGAATTGATATTCAGCACAGATAAACCTTCTTCTTTCAGCTTGTCATATATGATAACGGTAAGTTTAGACAGAATGACACCCCTGAAATATGAAACGACTTTATCCACAGAGAAAGAAGACATATTACCGACCAACTTTTCAAGGAATATCCTTGGATTTTCTATTCTGAATCCATATTGTCCGTAAGCTCTGATTGGAACAATAACATCATATTTGGGGTCTTCTATCTGCAATGGCGTTTGCGTACCCCATTTGCAATCAAGCAATGAAATTTGATTCACAAACCATACTTCCGCTTGAAAAGGAGAGTCGCCTCCGAATGGCAGATTTACAACCTTGTCTAATAAGGGGATATTTTCTGTCTTTATGGTGTAAGTGCCACTGCCAAACTCATCATAGAACTTACCTCCTTTCACAAATATGGCTGTTTGCCCTGAGTACACGACTAATTGCGATCCTAATCGGATTTTATCAGAAGAGAACTTGCTTACAAGCTCTGTGTCTGAAAGTTCGCACTTAATTACTTCAAGAATGGGCATAAATATTTATCTTTGATTTAATTTTTCTATGCAGTCTACATCCAAATCCTCATAATCCAAGTTGGAAAGAAAATCAGCTATAACTGTGAAAGAAAATGCACTTTCATATAAAAAGAAGCTACAATGATATCTGCTTGCTATTGTCATGGACAATGTTCCATTCCCTAATATTTTTGTATGCTTTTTCTTCAAACCTCTTTTGAAAGTTGATTTCAACATCATCAAAAGGCTTAATACAGCTAATGGAGATTCTGCTGTTCCATTTGGTCTGCTGATATAGAAGAAAATTATCCTATATGACCATCACTACTGTAAGAGCCATTAAGTAACTGATAACATAGACTCAACCCTTAAAATTATTGATTAGTCCATTCAATACAGCTACAGGACGTGAGTTCTGACCAAAACGTTTTACTGCATATTTTAGAAGTTCTTCCAATGTTGCTTGTGTCATGGAAGGTTGTGATTCTATCTTTTGAAAGTCAACAACTTGAAGCACTGTAGAGATTACAGATAACTCTTTGAGAAATACAGCATCATCCTCTGTTTGGGCATCGCCATAACAATTTCTAATGGATTCTGCTACAATAGAGATTATTTCTCCTATGCTATTTATTTGTTTTTCATCAAAGTTCCTTAGTGTAGCCAAAAGTTTTTCAAACGATGTATTATCAGCCATAATAATAAAAAATATGCACTTTCAGCTCAATAGGTGCGGTGAAGTTTGAGTTGAGACACAATAAAAGAAGAGTGAGCCTACTTGTCTCCAATCATCTTTTGTGGTAGGCTTTAACTCGGAGTGCCTCTGAATATAGATGACGGAAAACGGCTCACTCCCTTGGCATCTATATGCAGTGGTACATATATGTCTACCAAGAGGGAGCGTTCCTGCGCCATTCCAATATTCAGTTGAATTTCCGAGGTTCTACCACAAATGGAATGAAGCCAAACGCTTCCAATACTATGTCTGCCAAAGCCCACAAGGAGCTAAGACGCGTCAAATATACGAAGAATTAGCCTAAAATCGGCAGATTCTGCTGAAAATATTTGGCTATGTGGTAATTTTACATTATAGGAGCATTAAATAGCACAGTTTATGGCCAAGAGTATCATTGCACTGAAGTATAATCCTTGTTTGTCCGTCGCAGAAAATGCGGAAAGGTGCGGATTGTCTGAATCTGCCATTCGGAAGTACATCCGTACCAACAGCATTGACCGCAATTATGACAACAAAGTCGCCAAACAGAAAGCCATACTTGCATTAAGAGAAGAGGAGCCTGCTATGTTCTTAGCTGAAATGTCTCGCAGGTTAGACTATTCAGTCAATACCATAAAGAAATACCTAATCTCAGAGGGATGGCCCGTCAGAAATAGCTACCTGCAAGGTATCAACTTTTGATGTAAAAGGGAATGTGAACAATATAAAATCCTTTTCGTTCTCACAGGATGAGATACTGAGCGACATCCAACGTTTATATGTACATACAGAAACTTATGAATGCGACCTCACTTATTCAGTAGGCGTATTCTATCGGCATCTTCCACAACCTACATTGAAATTTGACAAATATCCCCAATTAGATGATGTGCTGCCTTTGGAAGAGGCTTATAACATCCCCGACAATTCTCTTAGCTCCATTGTGTGTGATTTGCCTTTCATAGTCCGTGGTTACGGTAAAGAGGATAATGCAGGGCAATTAGTGAAACGTTTCAATTACTTTGCATCAGCCGAAGAAGCCTATCAAGCAAATTTGGAGATGCTGACTTTGGCTTACAGTAAACTTAAACGTGGAGGCTACTTCATAATGAAGTCTATGGATGTTCGTTGCAAGGCTCATACGCTATGGCTGAACGCTTACATCCAAGTAGAGGCCATGAAGTTGGGATTTGTCATGGATGACCTCTTTATCTTGGCCACTAAGTCAAGAATGTTGTACTACCGTGGTGAAAAGCAAAAGCACGCAAGGAGGTATCACTCTTACTTCTTTGTGTTCCGTAAGGGGAACTCTATGCCGCCTGAATCACTATAACCTTTTAGATTATGCTGATACATAAAAGATACTGTATCAAAGTCCGTTGAAAGATTATTTTGATACAGTTCTCATTTTGCTACAGTTAGTCAAACCAAAAGATTTCTCACAGAATTTACATAGTTGATTCTACCACTTGTACTATTCAGCATCTTTTCCCAAGTCTGACGGATTTTAGTCATTCTCTTGTCAAATCCTGAACGGGAAGCATAGAGAGGTTTCAAAGTCATCTCGATTGTTTTTATATCTCCGTGGTATGCATTCAATATCTTCTGCATAGCAAAATCATCAAAGGTGTCTGCTTGAATTTCGGGTACGTCTGAAGTGTGGCCAAATACTCGGTCGTACATAGTCAATATTGGATTGGCTTCTGCATTCAACACATCATTGATATAAGTGTCTTTGAGGTTAAGGTAACTTCTAACTTTACCAATAGTTTCAAGTTTTACCTCAAACCTTGTTACACCATTGAATTGCTTTACGACCTCCCATTTGTTAGGGAGTATAGAAAGAAAGTCCTTATTCTTAGGCTTGATTATTTCTTTCTCTTTGCGATAGATACGGATGCACTCTTTACACTTGGAAGATTTAACGTCTCTAATGAAGTCTATACCTTCACTATCGTAATAATCCCATTTGTAGCGTCTGTAATTCTTCACCCATATTGACAATGCTTGCAGGGTTTCATCTGATAGGGTTACATGTACATCCTTGGTTACATCTGCTGAGGTTATACATCCCGTTTGCAGTATGCCGTCCACATCAATAAGGCAGATACCCAACTTGTTGATGTTTTCAAGGCATTGACGAATGGTGTGTTTGGATATGAGCTTGGGATAATCTTCTCCAAGTATCTTACTCGAAAACTCCAAGGTTAATGTTTGCTGTGGTTTGCTTATTGCAATGTATAAGTTGAATGGTACACTCTTATCATTCTTGGATGAGTAATATAGACCTGTTAATTCCCCATTCTTGGAATTATACGTTTGGTTGAACTGAATCTGTCGTTCTAACAGATATTTATAGTTGGCTTTTATCTTCAGCCTGTCGAATGTTAAATAACTCACTATTCATAAGAATTTCCTTTTTATTTTTCAGAAATGTACTCTACAGGCTACATTTCCCCCTTTTGATAATGCGATAACAGAGAGAGGTGACAGCCTCTCTTCTATTTATTCTCACTATCTATAATCAGGAATCGTTTCCCAATAGGCTTTGAGGGCAACTGATATCGCCCTCTTGTGTTGCGCACTTTTAGCCCGCCCTTTGAGGCTTGCGCTGATTTTGCGTTTTGTTTCTTCGCTTCTTTGTCTTGTAATTCTTTTCATACTCTTAATCCATTATACATATATAAATATAGGTAAGACTGAAAGGATTATCAAGATTAGTAAGTTCCTCTCAAATTCTGTAGAAAATTTTGAGGATGACAAAGCACTTGGATTAAAGACATACCCCTCTTCCTTAAGGAAGGCATTATAAGCGGGGATACGGGGGTAGGAAGACATACATCCCCCTACCTGCCAATATGTTACAAGTCCATCCCTGACAAAAACACTACTGAAAGTGCTTGCCCATAATTTAGGGGTAAGTTTTTCTGTATTCTTTTGGCCATATACCTAAGAAACAGTCTTTGCGAAAAAGAAATCAAACCGTCGTTCTTTGAACTTTGTTAGGTGGAAGTATTGGCTTTGTGGGGTCAGGAATCCAATGCCTCAACTCCCAAATCTTATCCAAGTCCTCTAAAAATTGGTTCGAGAACAGAACGGTCAAGGGTACTTCAAACCCTTGGTAATCAACTGATTATCAAGGGTTTTCCTTTTTATCGGGCGTACTAAAAGTGTACTTCCTGACGAAAAGAAAAAGAAAGAGT
>ERZ857521.2439-NODE-2439-length-17884-cov-13.161198_pt1 | contig 17884 bp, 3 predicted proteins | sample MGYA00519701_ERZ857521 | MGnify/ENA primary metagenome ERZ857521 (study PRJEB31778, sample SAMEA3449346) | human gut metagenome | biome: human gut; feature: human-associated habitat; material: faeces | place: United Kingdom | collected 2010/2012 ...
AAACTTATACATATGCATTAGCTGATGAAATCGGTATCGGTGAAAAAGGTCAACCAGGCGTTGCAGGTAAAGATGGTGTTGATGGTAAAATCGGCGTAAATGGTAAAGACGGTTCTTCTGTAGTTATCAACGGTAAAGATGGTTCCATCGGCATGACTGGTCCTAAAGGCCAAAATGGTAAAGATGGTATCAATGGCCGTGATGGTGCTGATATCTCTATGACATCTGCTAAAGGTGAACAAGTTCTTGTAAACCGTGACCCAGCTCATAATACTGATACTGACAAAGCAGAACGTATCGTATATGTTCCAAAAGATGCTAATGGCAACCCTATTCAAGGTGCTGATGGTAAGAACATCGTACGTGAAGTCGCTACAATGGACGATGGCTTGAAATTTACTGGTAACAATACTAGTACTGAAAACAAACAAAAACTTGGTTCTTTAGTAAAAGTTCAAGGTGAAGGTACGCAAGAAGGCACTACAGTTATTAATCCTACGACTGGTGAGAAAGAAATTGTATTATCTGACGGTACAACTAAATTTGAATCTGCAAAGGATAATATCGCGGTAGTAGCTGATGGTACTGATACATTAACTGTTAAGTTGAATAAAAACCTTAAAGGTTTGGATTCTGTTCAAACTAAAACAGTTGTATTGGGTGATCCTAACGCTACTAATGGCACGACTAATATTACATATAATCCTACGGAAAAACGTATTGAATATGTAACACCTGATGCAGCTGGTACAGGCACTACTACTAATAAAGTAGCAACTACTGATGATATCTGGACAATTCAAGGTAATGGCACTGATGTTAAACCTGTTAATGGTAAGGTTAACGTAAAAGCGGGTGATAATGTTGTTATTACAACACCTACAACCGCTGACGGTTCCATGACTATTAGCGCAGTATCCCCAGTTGTTTATACAACTCCATCTGGTGAAAAATTAACTAAGAAATCTGATGGTAAATTCTATAAAGCTGATGGTACAGAATATACTGATGGCGATATCATTGCATCCTTTGAAAATCCTAATACAGTTCCTGCAGGTAAAACAAGTACAACTGATGGTAGCATGATTATCAATAACGTAGGTTCTGCTATTAAAAACCAAACTGGTGGCGATTTCTTAGCGAAATTGGATGCTGCTGCTAATACAACTACTGGTACTCCAAATGCAGCTGTTAACGTATCCGACTTGAAATCTACTGCTGATGCGTTGAAAGCAAACGAACGTCATATTGCACCTACAACTGTGCCTAATACTTCTAATGAAAATACAGGTGGTACGCCTAATGCTACAGGCACTGCAAATGTATACAAATACGATGCAACAAATAAAACTGTTACTTTGACATACAACGATGGTAACGGTAAAGCTGTTACTGATACAAAAGCAGTTATCGACTTCTCCGCATTGAATACTGGTGGTACAGGTGCTTCCTCTTGGAATATTGCTTCCGATAAAGTATCTGCTACTGAAGGTACTGTAGCAGCAGGTTCTGCAGCAGCTCAAAACATTGCTGATGGTAAAACTGTTACAATGCAAGCTGGTAAAAACTTAACTGTAAACCAAACTAACGATGCTGCTGGTAATGCATCTGTTGCATTCTCCTTGGATAAAGATCTTACTAACTTAGACAAAGTTGTTGTAAATGGTAAAGATGGTATCGCAGGTAAAGATGGTGTAACAATCGTTGGTCCACAAGGTGCAACTGGTGCTCCTGGCATGCCTGGTACAAATGGTATCGACGGTAAAGTTGGTATTACTGGTAAAGACGGTAAAGATGCTGTTTCTATCTCTGGTAAAGACGGCATTGGTACAATCGGTTTAACCGGTCCTCAAGGCCCTGCTGGTCAAGATGGTCGTGGTGTAGATATTACAACAGATCATGGTACACAAACACTTTACAAACCAGAAGCTAGCAATAATAACCAATCTGAACGTATCGTATACGTACCAAAAGATAAAGATGGTACTCCATTGAAAGATACTGATGGCAACCCAATTAAACGTGAAGTTGCTACTATGGATGATGGCTTGAAATTCACTGGTAACAATACATCTACTGAAAACAAACAAAAACTTGGTTCTTTAGTGAAAGTTCAAGGTGAAGGTACAAAAGAAAGTACTGCAGTTGATCCTGTAACAGGTAAAAAATATGTAGTATTGTCTGATGGTACGACTAAATTCGAATCTGCAAAAGATAACATCGCAGTAGAAGCAGATGGTACTGATACATTAACTGTTAAGTTGAACAAAGACCTTAAAGGTTTGAACAGCATCCAACTTGGTGGTAACACTATTCAAAGTAATGGTGATAACATTACTTTCACAACTAATGGTGGCACTACAAAAACTGTAGCTACTACAGATCAATTGTGGACTATCCAAGCTAATGGTATTGATGTTCCAGCTACAAATGGCAAAGTTAATGTTGTTGGTAAAGATGGTATTACTGTAGCTAAAAATGCAGCTGGTAACCTTGAAATCAGTGGTACTGGTCTTGGCACAATGAATGGTTTTGATGTAACAGCTAATAACGGTGCTACAACTAAAACTATTAAGGATGGTAATAAAGTAGACTTCAATGCTACTAGCAACTTAACTGTTAAACAAACAAGCGATGCTAATGGTACTCATATTGAATACTCATTGAACAAAGATGTTGATCTTGGTAATACTGGTTCCTTGAAAACTGGCGATACTACTATCAACAACGATGGTTTCAAAAATGGTAACACAACAGTTGGTGGTAATGGTATGACTATCAATAACCCAACTGATCCAACTAAGACTGTATCTTTAACTAAAGATGGTCTTAACAATGGTGGAAACCAAATTAAGAATGTTGCACCTGGTACAGATGGTACAGATGCTGTCAATGTAGATCAATTAAACCAAGCTGTTGCTACAGCAGCATCTACTGAAAGTGTTGTTAAAAAAGCCTTGACTGGTGATAGAAATATTGCTGATATTTCTGTTGCTGACGGTAAAAATACAGGTGATAAGAATGCTAAGTATGAAGTATCCGTATCTGAAAATGCAGTTAAAGATGCAGCTCGTGAAGCTGTAGAGGTAACAGGTTCTGGTGTTATTAAAGTAACTGCAGATTCCACTACAACTCCGCATAAGACAACATATGATGTTGCATATGATCCTGATAAGGCAGCAGATGTGACTAAGATTTCTTATAAATCCTCTACATCTACTGATGCAGGTAGCCAAGCTCCTAAGAAAACAACGCTAGCGGATGGCTTAGATTTCACATCTGACGATAATTCCGTAGCGATTACTACAGGTGCTAATGGTAAAGTTAACTTCAAAGTTGATACTACTGGTATCCAAGGTAAAGCATTCAACCTTGATGTAAACAAAGAAGGTACTGGTAAAGTAGAAAACGCTAAAACTGTAGCAACTACTAATTCTGTAGAAAAAGGTACTAAATTCGTAGCTGGTAACAACTTGTCCATCCGTCGTGATGCTATCAATGGCGATGCAAACTACGATCACCAAGTAACTTATGCATTGAATAGCGACCTTCAAGGTATTACTTCCATTACTAATAATGGTGGTGCTACTATGAACTTCGGTCCTAACGAAGTTTCCATGACTGGTGGTAACCTCAACATGGGTGATCACAAAATCACTAATGTTAAGAATGGTACAGACAAATCCGACGTTGCAACTGTAGGTCAATTGACTAAAGTTACATCCAACGATAACACTGTAGCAATCAACAAAACTACTGATGCTGATGGCGCTCCAGTTTATGATCTTTCCGTACAAGGCGGCGGTCATGACCCACGCGTTGATCAATTGGGTGAAGAAATCGGTCGTGTAGGTGCACAAGGCGCAGCTCTTGCAGCGTTGAAACCTATCCAATACGATCCATTGGAACCAACTCAAATCATGGCTGGTTATGGTAACTACCGTGGTAACTCCGCAATTGCAATGGGCGTTGCTCATTACAAAAACGAGTCCACATTGATGCATGCTGGCGTATCCTGGGCTGGTGGTTCCCGTCACATGATGGCAAACGCTGGTGTAACTTGGAAAGTTGGCAACCGTGATAGCGAAGCTGCTGTAGCAGATCGTTACCGCAAAGGCCCTATCAGCTCTGCTTATGCAATGCAACAAGAAATGGCGTCCGTTAAAGCACAAAACGCTGGATTAAAAACAGAAGTATCTGATTTGAAAGCTGAAAACGAACAAATGAAAGCTCAAATTGCTGCAATGATGGCAAAACTTGGTATGTAATCATTTGTGAGTACACAAACTAACTATATGATGGTTGGTATGCGCTACCTTGTGTAGCGCGTGCCTTCCCATATAATTTGTGAAAGCAGTGCTTTCAGATATGAATGTAAAATAGGTGTGAAAGATACTTTCACCATAATCTAACGATAGAAAAGAGGAATATAGAATGAAAAAATCTACATTACTTGCTTGTGCAGCGGCTCTTGTTATTTCTACAGGCGTTGTAGGTGCACAATCTGCTCCAACATATGACGATAATTTAATTTTACGTAATCCAGTATCTGCTCCAGCATTAGGCAATGTTGTATTGGTTCCTGTGGCTAGCCCACAAACAGTGTCTGCAGTTCATGACTATGTGAAAGCTTGGCAAAATGCGGAAATCAACATCGCAAAAGCTAAAGTGAAATACGACAAACATGAGCAAATGACTAAAGCTGAAAAAATCTGGTTACATTCCTATGACAAACACAACTATGCTGACTACTTCCGTACACATTCCATCGGTCGTGTACATGGTCAAGAAGTGTTCTTGAACTGGAATGGTGAAAACCGCAATAAAAACGAATATGAATATTTCGAAATGCCTAAATACAATGAAAAAGATGGCTTCACTAATAGCTATGGTTACAATGTATTGCGTGGCATGGTAGATCAAATTAACGAAATCATCCAAAAACAAAAAGAAGTTGGCGGTCCTATGACTGACGACGAAGCACAAGCATTGGAAGATGCTATTTTGGATGTAATGGCTAAAGACCAAGAAAACGTTTCTAACGAAGAACTTCGTCACTACATGAACGAAACAATCTGGTTCGCAGCTAAACAAACAGTTAAAAACAAAGCAAGTGAAGAACCTACTGTTCAAGATGAACACACTGTAGATCTTCGCGAAGCGATTAATCGCCCAGCTAACCAAGAAACTAAAAAAGTAGACTTGCGCGCTGCGATTAACAACTAATACCCTGGAACCCCGACTAGGGCACACAATCCTTATACAAATAACGCCATCCTTTTGGATGGCGTTATTTTTTATGCTTTTTGGTATTGATTGTATAGCTATCATTTTATGAAATCTAATAGAGATCTAATAGCCTCCTTATCGTATAAGGAGGCTATTTTTATAAATAAATATAAACTGAGTTAATAAAATGATTGAGCTTGTTTATCTATTTGTTTAGAGAAATGCATCAAAAACACGATAAATACTATATTATCTATCTAATTCGATTTAAAAAATTTATATTTATAAATATGAAGATAACATGGATGTTTCTATGGAATGTTAACATAATATAAACTGACTATATCGAAATAGGGTACTATCTAATATAAATGTTTTATATTATATATAATAACTATATTAATATAGCTGTATTTATTGGGCGTGGGTAGATACTTCTTCGTCAAATAAACTCAATTTTATTAAATTTATAATTCTAAAATTTTATTTAATAATTTCAGGGAATTCTATTTACATTTAGTTTATAAATTGGTATTATATAAATATCTTAATGAAGAGTATGTGAACGTGTGTCATAAACAATTCATGAAACAAAAAGTGTACATAAGGCATTTAGTGTTTTCTTATAAGAGAGAAAGGGGTTCATAGTTTCTATGAATAAAGTTTTTAAAGTCGTTTATAGCAAATCTAAAGGCTGCTACGTAGTAGTTCCTGAAACAGCTAAAAATAATAACGGCAAGAAAAAAGTATTAGCTAGTGTATTGGCTGGCTTGGCACTTGTTGGTGCGGCAGGTGTTACACCTGTGCATGCTACATTAAGCGCAGACGGCAGTATCGATACTAATAATAGTCGTATCAATATTAAAACTGCAAACACAGTAGGCGATTATGGTGATCAAACTGTTGGTGTTAACTCCGTTGCCGTTGGTTATGGTAACTCTACTAATAATGAAGATGGTACTATCGTTTATGGTGCGGCAAATAAAGCAACTGCAAATGCTGCTATTGCATTAGGTAATCGCAACGAAGCATCTGGTGGTAATGCAGTAGCTCTTGGTACTAGCAATACAGCAACTAACGTTAAGACAATTGCTATTGGTAATAAATCTAATGCTAATGCAGATGGTGCTATTGCAATCGGTGCATACAATAATCAGAACTATATAGAGAATAGTAGTAATACAACACCTAAACAAGCAGGTGGTAATTCTATCGTTGTTGGTAACTATTCCCATGCAGGTGGTAGACAAAGTGTAGCTATTGGCAATAATGCAACTACTCAACATGATGATTCTGTAGCTATTGGTGCTGATGTGTCTGCATTAGCTGGTCATAATATTGCTATCGGTTCTGGTGGAACAAAAGCACAATCTGCTCCTGGTAAAACAGGTTCTGCAGCAATTGCGATTGGTCTTAATGCACAGGCTACATATGGAACTGATACAGGTGCGTTTGACATGATTGCAATTGGTAATCAAACTACAGCATCTGCTAATGCGGCAACTGCAATTGGTACATTGTCCAAAGCAACTGCTAATAATTCCACAGCTATCGGTAATAAAGCTCAAGCTACTGCATCCGGTACACTAGCTATCGGTCAAGTAACTAATGCTAGTGCGCATGGAGCTGTAGCATTAGGTAATGGCGCACAATCTAATGGTGTGGGATCTACTTCTCTTGGTCGTACAGCTAAGGCTACAAATGATGGCGCTGTTGCTGTAGGTTTTAATGCAGAGGCTACCGGCGATCATGCTATTGCTATTGGTGGTGATGGTAAAGGTGCGGCTTTCACTGATAGCCCTAATACTTTTGCTGGCTTAAACCAAAAAACTACAGCAAGTGCAACTAATTCTATTTCTGTAGGTCATAACGCACAAGCTAGTATTGTTGATGGCGTAGCTCTTGGCTCCTCTTCTATTACAACTACAGATAAAGGCGTTGTAGGTTACAACCCATCCGATCCTCATGAACGTAAATATAGTCCCTTAACTGGTAATGTAAAAACAGCTACTACAGCTGCTGTATCTATCGGTAATGGTAGCACTTTGACTCGTCAATTGACAGGTCTTGCTGCTGGTACTGCAGACACTGACGCTGTTAACGTGGCTCAATTGAAAAACGTTGGCGTTGCTGTAACTGGTAACACTGGTAAGAGTGACTTTTTAGCTGATGGCGGTAAATTAAACGTAATCGGTACAGGTCGTGTATCTACTGTAGCGGCTCATGACGGTGCAAAAGACTCCAGAATTACTGTAGGCTTTGATGATACTGGCATGGTGAAAGCTGGTAAAAACGTTACAGTTGACGAAAAAACTGTAAACGGTCGTACTACTTACACAATTAACGCTGCTGATACAGCTGCTAAATATGACTTCTTAACAAATGCAAAAGCTAACGGTGGCAACTTAGACGGCACTGCAAAACCTGCAACTGTAGCAAGTGGCAATACTGTTAACTATGCAGCTGGTAAGAACTTAACAGTTAAACAAGAAATTAACCAATCCATTGGTGAACAAACATATACTTACTCTTTAAATAGCGATCTTGGTGGTATTACTTCCATTACTAACAATGGTGGTCCTACAATGCACTTTGGTCCTGACAACATCAGTATCACTGGTGGTAACCTAGATCTTGGCGGTAATAACATTACTAACCTTAAATCTGGTGGCGATGTAATCAATAACGCTGCTAATATTGGTGACGTTACTCGTATCTCCAAAGCTAATGAAAAACACATTAAACCAGGTGAATACGCAGTTGATAACAACGGCAAAGTAACAATGACATACGTTGATGGTAACAACAAAGACGTTGCTAACGAAACGGCTGTTATCACAGGTATTGCTAAACAAGATCTTTCCAATATCAACAAGGGTGGCGAAACAGTCATCCAAAATCTTGCTAAAAAATCCATCGATATGGAAAATGGTAAGAATACAAAGGTTAGCAACCGTGAAATCAATGGCGTTAAAACTTTCAAAGTAGACGTTGAAGGTGATTTAACTGACATTACATCCATCACAAATAAAGATGGCGACGGCAAGGTTGTATTTGGTGGTAACCAAACTGTAAACGTAGCAGGCGATCACAACATTAACTTGAATGCTAAAGTTGGTGACATCACTGGTTTAACTAACGTAACGTTGGATGCTCCAGACTTCGCTAAAAAAGGTCGTGCTGCAACTGAAGAACAATTGAACATTGTTAATAACAAGTTTAATAACACAGTTGGTTTGACTGGTAACACTGGCGCTACTGAATTACAAAAATTGAACAAACAAGGCGGCTTGAGCTTCGGCGTTGTAGGTGCTAACAATGGTGAGTACATTAAAACAACTGCTTCTGGTTCCAATGTAGTAGCTGACTTGTCCGACAGCGCTAAAAACAAATTGAACAGCACTGTTGTAGTAGAAGGTAAAAATGCTGCGAGAGTAACAAGCAATGTAATTCAAAATGCAGATGGCAGCACAAAAACTGTATATACTGTAGATGTTAACAACGTAAAACCTACTGCAGCTTCTACTGAAAAAGTACAAGCTAAAGCAGACGTATCTGGTTCTAGCGACAAAAACATCGCTAAAGTTGCACCTAAAGCTGGTGAAAACTTCGGTGATGCAGGCGCAACTTACGAAGTAAACGTATCCCGTAACGACGTAAAAGATGCAGCTCGTGAAGCAGTAACTGTAAATACTACAAACACAACTAACAACCCTATCACTGTTACACCTGTACAAGATGAAGCAAATCATAACACTACATACCAAGTAACATTCGATGGCGACAAAGCTGCTAAACAAATTCCTTTGACTTACAAAGCGAATGGCACAAACGAACAAAAAGTTACATTGGATAAAGGTTTGAACTTCACAAACGGTAAAAACACAACAGCTTCTGTAGATGCTGAAGGCGTTGTTAAATACGATGTGAACAAAGACTTAGTTAACATCAATTCCATTTCCAATACTACAAATGGTTCAAAAATGGAATTTGGTCCTAACTCCATTAATATCACAAATGGCCCTATCAACATGGGTGACCAAAACATCACTAACCTTAAATCTGGTGGCGATGTGATCAATAACGCTGCTAACATTGGCGACGTAAAACGTATTTCTAAAGCTAACGACTTGCACATTGCTCCAACATCTTCTGACCGTCAAGGTGAAACTACTACATCTTACGCTTACGATGCAGCAAGCAAATCTGTAACATTGAAATATAACGATGGTAACGGTGTTAACCAATCTGGTACAGTGGCGAAAATCGACTTGTCCGGTTTGGCTGATCAAATCAAAGACGGTTATTCCTTCTCTACTGACGCTAAAGGTAATGTAGTTGGTAACCATGCTGTTACACCTGTAGCAAATGGTAAAACTGTTTCTTATGCAGCAGGTAAAAACTTAACTGTTGCTCAAAATATTGATAATGCAACTGGTGAACATACTTACACATATGCATTGTCCAACAACATCGACTTGACTCCAAATGGTTCCTTGAAAATTGGTGACACAATTCTCAACAATGGTGGTTTAACAATTACAGGTGGCCCATCCGTAACTAAAACTGGTATCAACGCTGGTAACTTGAACATTACTAATGTGAAAGCTGGCGTAAACGACACTGATGCAGTTAACGTAAAACAATTGAAAGATGCTCGTACAGTAGTAACTTCCAACGATAACTCCGTAACAGTTAACAAAACTGAAAACGGCAACCAAGTGACTTACGACTTGCACGTAGCTCCAGGTGCGGCACAATCCGTATGGAATGTGAAATCCACTGGCAATACAACTGCTGATTCCGAAACTACTGCAAAAACTATCACTGATGGTAAAACAGTTGAAATGGCAGCAGGTAAAAACTTGACTGTTAAACAAACTAGCAACAACGACGGTGCTAAAGTTGAATTCGGTTTAGCTGGTGACTTGACTAACATCAAGACTATTAAAAACGAAGGTCCTGCTACTTTCACAATCGGCGGTAACGAATTCAAATTCGATGGCGGCAATGTAAACATGGGCGACAACAACATCACTAACCTTAAATCTGGTGGCGATGTGATCAATAACGCTGCTAACATTGGCGACGTTAAACGTATCTCCAAAGCTAACGATATTCATGTCAAAGACAAAACATATACAGTGAACGCTGATAAAACAGTTACATTGGAATATGTTGATGGCAATGATAATACAGTGAATAAAACAGCTAAGATCGACTTGAGCAACTTGCCTACAGGCGATAAAGCTGCTGTTGAAAGCGTAGTTAAAAAATCTGCTGCTGCAGGCGACACTAACATCGCTGACATCACTGTAGCTGACGGCAAACAAACTGGTGATGCAAATGCTAAATACGAAGTAAATGTTTCCCGTAATGCTGTTAAAGATGCAGCTCGTGAAGCAGTGACTGTAAATACTACGAACACTACTAACAATCCAATCACTGTTACACCTGTTAAAGATGAAACAAACCATAACACAACTTATACAGTAACATTTGATGGCGATAAAGCTGCTAAACAAATTCCTTTGACATACAAAGCGAATGGCTCTAACGACCAAAAAGTTACATTGGATAAAGGTTTGAACTTCACAAATGGTTCTAACACAACAGCTTCCGTAGCTGCTGATGGTGTGGTTAAATACGATCTTAACAACAATGTAAATTTGACTCCATCTGGTTCCTTAACTATTGGTGATACTGTTGTTAATAACGGTGGCTTAACTATCTCTGGTGGCCCATCTGTTCTTAAAACTGGTATTAATGCTGGTAACTTGAATATCACTAACGTAAAAGCTGGCGTAAACGATACTGATGCAGTTAACGTTAAACAGTTGAAAGATTCTCGTACAGTAGTAACTTCCAACGATAATTCCGTAACAGTTAACAAAACTGAAAACGGCAATCAAGTTACTTACGACTTGCATGTAGCTCCAGGTGCTGCACAATCCGTATGGAATGTGAAATCCTCTGGTAATACAACTGCTGATTCCGAAACTACTGCAAAAACTATCACTGATGGTAAAACAGTTGAAATGGCAGCAGGTAAAAACTTGAATGTAAAACAAACTAGCAACAACGACGGCGCTAAAGTTGAATTCGACTTGGCTAACGATATCAAGATTGGTAATGATGGCAAAGACGGTAAAGATGGCGTTGACGGTAAAATCGGCGTAAACGGTAAAGATGGCTCCGCTGTTGTAATCAACGGTAAAGACGGCTCCATCGGCCTCAATGGTAAAGATGGTAAAGACGGTCTTACTATCCGTGGCGCTAATGGTCAAGACGGCGTAAATGGTACAAACGGTACTAACGGTATCACTCGTATCGTATACGAAGACAAAAATAACAACAAACACGAAGTGGCTACTACTGATGACGGCTTGAAATTCACTGGTAATAACACTGATGTTGTAAATAAAAATAAATTGAATAGCCTTGTTAAAGTTCAAGGTGAAGGTGTAGATAAAACAACTTCTGCATCCTTCAAGAGCGCTTCTGGTAACATCAACGTAAAAGCTGATGGTACTGATACTCTCGAAGTTCAATTGAACAAAGATTTGAAAAACATCACTTCCATTAAGAATGATGGTCCTGCAACTATGACAATTGGCGGCAACGAATTCAAATTCGATGGCGGCAACGTGAACATGGGTGGCAACAACATCACTAACCTTAAATCTGGCGGCGATGTAATCGATAACGCAGCTAACATTGGCGACGTAACTCGTATTTCTAAAGCTAACGACTTACACATTGCACCAACTCAATCTGATCGTGCAGGTGAAACTACTACATCTTACTCCTATAATGTAGCAGACAAATCCGTTACATTGAAATACAACGATGGCAATGGTGCTAACCAAGCTGGTACAATCGCGAAAATCGACTTGTCTGGTTTGGCAGATCAAATTAAAGACGGCTACTCCTTCTCCACAGATGCGAAAGGTAATGTAGTTGGTAACCACGCTGTAACAGCTGTAGGCAACGGTAAAACTGTATCCTACGCAGCAGGCGATAATTTGACAATTACTCAAAATATCGATAATGCAACTGGTGAACAAACTTATACATATGCATTGTCTAATGACATCAAAGTTGGTAACGACGGTAAAGATGGTAAAGACGGTGTTGATGGTAAAATCGGCGTAAACGGTAAAGATGGTTCTGCTGTTGTAATCAACGGTAAAGATGGTTCCATCGGCCTCAATGGTAAAGACGGCAAAGACGGTCTTACTATTAAAGGCGCCAATGGTCAAGACGGCGTTGACGGTAAAAACGGTCAAGACGGCATGACTCGTATCGTATACGAAGACAAAAATAACAATAAACACGAAGTGGCAACTACTGACGACGGCATGAAATATGCTGGCGACAATGGTCAAACTGACTCCACTAAAGTTATCGCTAAGAAATTGAACCAAACATTGGATATCACTGGCGGTGCGGACAGCACTAAATTGACTGAAAACAACATCGGCGTGAATAACGTAGATGGCAAATTGAAAGTTCAATTGGCTCAAAACATCAACTTGACTCCAGCAGGTTCCTTAACAATTGGTGATACTAAGATCACTGACGGTGGTTTGGTAATCAACAATGGTCCATCCATTACTAAAGGTGGCATCAATGCTGGTGACTTGAACATCACTAATGTGAAAGCTGGCGTAAATGATACTGATGCAGTTAACGTAAAACAATTGAAATCCGCTAAGACAGAAGTTAAAGCTGGTGACAACGTAACAGTTGATAAAACAATTGGTGCTGATGGTCAAAACATTTACACAGTAAATGCAAAAGCAACTAACCTTGGCGATGCTGAACTTAACTACACAGCTAACGGCGGTGCTAAACAAAAAGTTAAATTGTCTGAAGGCTTGAACTTCGTTGACGGTAACTACACTAAAGCTTCCGTTGATGCAAACGGTGTTGTTAAATACGACGTAACACTTGGCAAAGTGAAAGACGGCGTTGATGGTAAACCAGGCGTTGATGGTGATAATGGTATTGCTACAGTTAAAACTGTTGTAGATACAATCAACAACTCCGGTTGGAAAGGTGACGTTACTGGTAACACAGTAGGCGATCACAGTGCAACAATCGTAAAACCTGGCACAACTGTAAACTTCGGTGCAGGTAAAAACTTAACTGTTGAACAAATCGTTGATAAAGTAACTGGCAACCATACTTATAACTATGCATTGTCCGACGATATCAAAGTTGGTAATGATGGTAAAGACGGTAAACCAGGTGTTGACGGTAAGATCGGTGTAAACGGTAAAGACGGTTCTGCTGTTGTAATCAACGGTAAAGACGGCTCTATCGGCTTGAATGGTAAAGACGGTAAAGATGGTCTTACTTTCAAAGGTGCTAACGGTCAAGACGGCGTAGACGGTAAAAATGGTACTAACGGTATGACTCGTATCGTTTACGAAGATAGCAACAACAATAAACACGAAGTTGCTACTACTGATGACGGCTTGAAATTCACTGGTAACAACGAAAGCGTTGTAAACAAAAACAAACTTAACTCCACAGTTAAAGTTAAAGGTGAAGGCGTTACTGAAGAGCAAGAAAAAACATTTGAATCTGCTGCAGGTAACATCGCTGTAACTGCTGATGGTAACGATACTTTGAACATTCGCTTGAATAAAAACATCAAAGGCATCGATAGCATCCAAACTAAGGAAATCCACTTAGGCACACCTGATAATTACACAACAATTAAGAAAGATGGGGACCGCATTAAATACGGGGACAAAACATTCGCTAACACTGACGATATCTGGACAATCCAAGCTAATGGCACAGATGTTCCAGCTAACGGCGGTAAAGTAAATGTTAAAGGTGCTGACGGTATCACAGTATCCAAATCTGCTAATGGCGAAATGACAATTAGCGGTTCTGGCCTTGGTACAATGAACAGCTTCAACGTTAAATCTTCTGGTAATACTACTGCTGATTCTGAAACAGCAGCTAAGAAAATTACTGATGGTAAAACTGTTGAATTCTCCGGCGGTAAAAACCTCACTGTAAAACAAACTAGCGACGAAAACGGTGCTAAAGTAGAATATGCATTGAGCAACAATGTAGATCTTACTAATAAAGGGTCCGTAACAATTGGCGATACTAAGATCACTGATGGTGGCTTGGTAATCAACAACGGCCCATCCGTAACTAAAGACGGCATCAATGCTGGTAATAAACAAATTACTAACGTTGAAGACGGTGTAAACGATACTGATGCGGTTAACGTACGTCAATTGAAAGCAGCTAAAACTAACCTTGTTGACGGTCAAAACACTAAAGTGACTGGCGACGGTTCTAAAGCTAACCCTTATAAAGTTAATGTTGAAGGCGATTTGAACAAAATCACTTCCATCACTAACAACGAAGGCGATGGTAAATTAGAATTCAAAGGTGACCAAGTAGTTAACGTAGCTGGCGACAACACAATCAAGCTTGATGGTAAAACTGGTGATATCACTGGCTTAACTAACAAAACTCTTGATTCCGCTGACTTCGCAACTAAAGGTCGTGCCGCAACTGAAGAACAGTTGAAACTTGTTCAACAAGAAGCAGCTAAAAAATCTACTGAAAAAGTACAAGCTAAAGCTGATGCTAATAACATCGCTAAAGTAGCTCCTAAAGCTGGCGATACATTCGGTGCAGCTGGTGCAACATACGAAGTATCTGTAGATAAAAATGACGTTAAAGATGCAGCTCGTGAAGCAGTTACTGTAACAGGTGACAACAAAGCAATCACTGTAGATGTTCAACCAAATGCTACTAACCATACAACTAACTACCAAGTTAACTTCAATGGTAACGAAGCAGCTAAACAAATTCCATTGACTTACAAAGAAAATGGTGGCAATGCTAGAACAGTAATGTTATCTGAAGGTTTAGACTTCTCCAACGGCGTAAATACTACTGCTCACACTGATGCGAACGGTAAAGTATCCTTCGACGTGAAAGGTGACCTCACTAACATCACTTCCATTTCCAATAACTCCAATGGTCCTAAAGTATCCTTCGGTGGCGATACTGTAAATATCACTGGTGGCAACCTCAACATGGGTGGTAACAAAATCACTAATGTTCAAAAAGGCACTAATGATACTGATGCAGTAAACGTTAAACAGTTGAAAGATTCCCGTACTACATTGACATCTGATGACCAATCCGTAGTATTGAAGAAAACTGAATCTGCTGATGGCGGCTTAAACTATGACCTTTCCGTAAAAGGCGCAGTTGACCCTCGCGTTGATCAATTGAACGAAGAAATCGGTCGTGTAGGTGCACAAGGTGCAGCATTGTCCGCATTGAAACCTATGCAATACGATCCATTGGAACCAACTCAAATCATGGCTGGTTACGGTAACTACCGTGGTAACTCCGCGATTGCAGTGGGCGTAGCTCATTACAAAAACGAGTCCACAATGTTCCATGGCGGCTTGTCCTGGGCTGGCGGTTCTAGCCACATGATGGCAAACGCTGGTGTAACTTGGAAAGTTGGTAACAGAGATGCTGAAGCAGCTGTAGCAGACCGCTACCGCAAAGGCCCTATCAGCTCTGCATACGCAGTACAAACTGAAATGGCAGCAATGAAAGCTCAAAACGCCGGATTAAAAGGTGAAGTATCTGACTTGAAATATGAAAACGAACAAATTAAAGCTCAAAACGCTGGTCTACAAAGTGAAGTAGAAGTATTGAAAGCTCAAATGGCTGCAATGATGGCGAAAATGGGTATGTAATATGTCTCTTGTGATGGTGAAAGCCCCTTCTAGGGGCGCCCATCCTAAGGCGTGTTCGAGTAATTAGGTCACATGACCTGGTTATACTTTCAGAAAAACTAGAAATCCTAGTTATCAAAAGGATACAACTGGTACGGGTTCCTTCGGGAACCCTGAACCAGCACATTAATTCGACTATGAAAAGAGGAATAGATATGAAAAAATCTACAATGCTTGCTTTCACAGCGGCACTTTTAATGAGCGCAGCATCCATCACTGGTCACGCAGCAAGCGCACCAACATATGATGATAACTTGATCTTGCCAAACCCTGCATCCGCACCTGGTTTGAGCAATGTTGTATTGGTACCTGTGGCTAGCCCACAAGTAGTACAATCTCTTCATGATTATGTGAAAGCATGGGAAAATGCTGAACAAAAAATCGCGTTAGCAAAAGCTAAACGCGACAATCATGAACAATTGACTAAAGCTGATAAAAAATGGTTGCATTCCAAAGATAAACATAACTATGCTGATTACTTCCGTACGCACTCCCTTGGTCGCGTACATGGCTTTGAAACAGCTTTAAATTGGAACGGTGAAAACCGAAACAAAAACGAATACGAATACTTTGAAACGCCTAAATACAATGAAAAAGATGGCTTCGTAAATAGCTATGGTTACAACGTATTGCGTGGCATGGTAGATCGTGTTAACGAAGTTGTACAAAAGCAAAAACAAGTAGGCGGTCCTATGACTGACGACGAAGCACAAGCATTAGAAGATGCAATCTTGGATATCCTTGCGCAAGAGCAAGAACATGTATCTAACGAAGAACTTCGTCATTACATGAACGAAACAATCTGGTTCGCATCTAAAGAAACAGTTAAAAACAAAGCAAGCGAAGAACCAACTGCTGCTGATGAGCACGTAGTAGACCTTCGCAAAGCTATCAACGAACCAATGGGTAGCAATGACTACAACAAAGTTGATTTGCGCAGTGCGATTCAACAATAAATGATATCTATAGTAATGTAGATATTGTAGCCTTTTCTTCTCTCGTTAAAAGGCTTAGTTGATCTCTAATACATACTGATGATATATGATGTATCCCTTACATACACATATATCTAAAATGACACATTGGCCCTTATATTGAGTTTATGAGGGCCCCTATACCCTGGACCCCCGACTAGGGAACACAAATCCTTATTAAACAACGCCATCCGGTTGGATGGCGTTGTTTTTATTTTTATAATAACTAAAAAAATATAGTAGCTTTATATAATATATATACTATATAAAGGTAAAATAAGAGGAATATGATACGTGATAAGGGTAATATAATATGAGATAAGGATAATATAATACGTGGAAATAAATATCCATATTGATGAGGGTATAGACCAGGTACTAAAACAAGACTTATAAATGCCTAAAATAGTAAACTAACGATATATTAATCCAATTGCATGGTATTAGTATATTTATATAATTAATAAATACAATATATAGTATGATAAGAATAGGAATATACTATATAAAGAGATATAGAAAAAAGTTTGTAAAATTTTAAAATTAGGGGTTGCGCCCCTCGGTTCTTTGTACTATAATAGCTATACAGTCGTTCGAAGCGACTGTTTATTAGTTAGCAAACACTAGATAAAATCTATGTTTGTTGATAATCGTTTTAGAATAAAAATGTAATTCCTGGTTCAAACAGAAATTACAAAATTCTAAAAAAGATTATAAAAAAGGTGTTGACATGAAAGTGACAACATGTTATTATAATCTAGTCGCCAGTTGGTGAAACACTTTGAAAGAAAGTGCTTCAAAGCTAGATAAAATCTAGTTTAGCTGGTACAGATCTTTGAAAACTGAACAATGATAGGTAATCAATCATATGATTGAACATAT
>ERZ857521.2448-NODE-2448-length-17821-cov-12.147416_pt1 | contig 17821 bp, 13 predicted proteins | sample MGYA00519701_ERZ857521 | MGnify/ENA primary metagenome ERZ857521 (study PRJEB31778, sample SAMEA3449346) | human gut metagenome | biome: human gut; feature: human-associated habitat; material: faeces | place: United Kingdom | collected 2010/2012 ...
AAAACGCAACGATGAGCATACATAAATAGATCTTTTTCATAGGCTATAAGTATTCTGTTTTTGAGTTTTTAAGTTTTTGAGTTCCTGTTATGCTTCAACCTACGATCATTCATTCCGCTTCAACGCTTCTTCGTACACCTTCCGTACCCGTTCCCTAAGGTGGGGCGGGCTGATGACTTCCAACGAGCGGCTTCGGGAAAGCAGCTCCATCACAAAATCGTTGGTGATACGCAGGTGTACTTTGATGCGGAACTCGTCCGCATTGTCTGTCAAGACCTGCTGGGAATGATGCAAAGGTACCGACTTCAGGAATTTGCCGTCCAAGGCATCGTACTTCAGTTCGACGTCTTCTACCGGGATGTCCGGCTGGTTCCAGATGCCGTAACAATCGCGGAAAAGCTCGTCCACGTTTATATCCATATTCCGTTTGAATGTCTCGCTTGCGCATATACGCAGGTCACGGATACGGTCTACTCCGAAAGTCTTCAGCACATCCCCTTCGTATGCCAACAGGTACCACCGCTGGTTCGACTCTTTCAAGTAATGGGGAAGGACTTTCTTTTCCTCTACCTTATCGCCCTGCCTTACCAGCGTATAGCGGAACACCACAGGATGCGTATGCTTAATGGCACTTATCAGCATCGGCAGACATTCGCTCGGCAACGGACGGTGGTGCTCCGCCAGCACATACGTGCTCAGGTTCGTATCCCCCTCCAGCGCATTGAGCAAGTCGAAGTTCTGAAGAAGCTGCCCGTAACGCTCCGGGATGTTTTCGTCTTCTTCCTTTATATAATACCCTTGTTCTCTTTTAGCATACGCGATGGTAATGCCAAACAAGCTTTGAATATCATCTATGTCACGCTCCAACGTCCGGCCGGATTTTCCCGAATAGCCGCGCATTTCCATCGCTTCAGCGATATAGCGTTTCAACTCTCTGGCAGGTATATAACGTTTCTTTCCTTTCAGCTTGTTGATAATGACCAACAAACGCTGCAATCCTTCCGTTCGGCTTCCCATACATGTTCCTCCTTTTGTTTGAGGCAAAGATAAGGAAGCAGAACGACAAAACATGTCGTTTGCGCAAAAATCTCCAAAGAAATCAGATATAGCATACCGATATTATACAAACATCGTCATATAGACCGGAATGTAATCTACACCGTTCTCCCGTTTGTAATCTTTGGTATAAATCAAATACCTGTTCATGATGCGGTCAGAATATTTCAAACAGAACTCATCCAATGACCGGTGTGACTTGTATCCGGACGATTTCACTTCGACCGGAGATATTTTATGTTTGTCGGGTATGACAAAATCCACTTCATAATATTTCTTGCCCTCAGCGTATGGAATGGTATGATAGAACAGGTTCTTACCCGCAGCTTTCAACATCTGGCTATGACATTTTCATAGACATATCCCAAATTTGCACTAAGCTTGTCATTCAGCAACTTATCATAAATAATATTTTCTGTAATATCACTGTCCTTGAAGGCAAGCGTGACGAACAGCCCGGTATCCGATGCATACATTTTGAAGCATTCATCATTCTTTGTCAAAGCAAGCCCTGCATTCGGATCATCAGCATGGAATGCGACGTTCACCGTCATGGAGTCCTCCATTTCTTTCACGATATTTATCACCCTGCCTACCTTCTCGTCCGGAATGACTCTTCCTACTTGATAACGCATCACATTCCTGCTAAGCTGGGCAGGCATGGCATCGTACATGGCTTTTGCACGTCCCGTCTCATCAATCTTCCCGAAGTCTTCCTCGTATAAAGCAATGATATCACGTTTCGCCAAATCAACGGCAGAAAAATTGTTTGTCTTGATATAAGCGGAAACAGCCTGAGGCATTCCGCCAACCAACATATACAGACGAAAGTCGCGCATCAACTTACGGTGTACGGCATCTCCCAATGGCATTTTCTTTTCGAAAGCAGTACGCAGTAGCGGAATAGTAGCCGTATCCCCTAAAGCCCACCTGAATTCTTCATAATCCATGGGATACATATTAACTTTTGTCTCTTCGCTGGGAATGATGATGTTACGGCTTTTCGACCGGACCGAAATCAATGACCCGGTTTCGATATAATCATACCGATGATCCTTTACCAAATGCTTTATTGCCTGTCTTGCCAAAGGCTGCAACTGCACCTCATCAAAAATAATGACGGATTCCCGCTCATGCAGCTGCACTTGATAGATGAATTGCAATCTGAGAAACAAGTAATCTAAGTCCGACAAGTCATTGAACAATTCGCTTACTTCTTTAGATACCTTCGAGAAATCTATCATTATATACGACTTGTATTCATGCTTGGCAAACTCTTCCGCAATAGTAGACTTGCCGATACGCCGTGCTCCCTGTATCAACAAGGCGGTATCGCCATTGCGTTCTGTTTTCCACTTAAGCATAGTGGCATACATTTTCCTTCTAAAATAAATCATGTTACTTCCCATTGCTTCGCTGTTTTATGCAAGCAAAATTAAAGCAAAAGCCTCTTTCCACCAAATGTTTTTCCGCATTTTGCCGGTATCCACCAAATGTTTTTCCGCATTTTGCCGGTATCCACCAAATCTTCAGATAATCGAGTAGGAGGAAAACGAAGCAGGGCTCTTCCTGCTTTCGTTCTCCGACCTCTCCCACACCGTCGCTAATGCAACTATATGCGTAGCCTGTCCCATCTGTCCGAAACAGGTATCTGCCACTTCCTAACCGAATGCCTGTGCAGAAATGACATTACATCCTGACCAGTATCCTGAATACTTTTCCTGGTTGTGCAGCCCACCGTTCCATGGCTTGCTGCACTTCTTCCGGAGTCACAACCGCCGAAACAAACTGTTCTACCGGACAATTTCCATTCTGTATGTAATGGATAACCGCACGGAAATCGGCGGGCAACGCATTGCGCGAGCCACGGATATCCAGTTCCTTCTGCACAAAATATTTTGTCTGGAAAGAAACCTCACTCTTAGCATAGCCAATACATACCATACGACCGGTAAAACTTACCACATCTACCGCCATCACATAAGTAGCCGGACTTCCCACAGCTTCTATCACCACGTCCGCGCCTAAGCCACCGGTCAATTGGCGCACACGCTCACGCACGTCTTCAGTTTGGGAATTGATGACATACGTAGCCCCCGTCCGGTGTGCCAATGCTAATTTCTCGTCATCCAAATCCACTGCTATGACGGTAGCTCCCCGCAAAGCGGAACGTATGACAGCTCCCATACCGACCATGCCACAACCGATAACCACAACCACATCATTATCTATTACCTGCCCACGCGAAACGGCATGGAATCCTACGCTCATCGGTTCTATCAAAGCACAGTCGCGCGGCGAAAGATCTCCGGCAGGAATAACCTTCGTCCAAGGCAGTACGGCATATTCACACATCACTCCGTTGCGCTGTACACCCAATGTCTCGTTATGCTCGCAAGCATTTACCCGGCCATTACGGCACGAAGCACATTTTCCGCAATTGGTATAAGGATTTACCGTCACATTCATACCCTTGCAGAATCCCTCGGGCACATCCGGACCAACTTCTTCTATCACCGCACCCACTTCGTGTCCGGGGATTACCGGAAGTTTCACCATCGGATTACGTCCTAGATACGTATTCAGGTCTGAACCACAAAAACCTACATAAACAATCTTAACCAACACTTCACCGGCATGCAACTCCGGACGTTCTATTTCTACAACCTTCATATTGGAAGGCGCTACAATCTGAACTGCTTTCATATTCAACATTAAATAATACGATTCTTAATTTCTTACTCTATATCCTTTCCATCCATAATAAGCGCAGAAAAGGAAACATACCAAAGGCACGATATATGCCACATGGTATATCTGCTCATTCATTTGCATCAGGTATGCCGTAAACTGAGGAAGACAAGCGTTGCCTACAATCGCCATCACTAAAAAAGCCGAACCACTTTTGGTCTGCCCGCCCAGTCCTTCCAAAGCCAAAGAGAACTGTGTGGGATACATGATACTCATAAAAAATGAGATGCCTAACATGGCATACAATCCCACCTGACCACCGAACGCCATCACGACCATACAAAGCACCACATTGCTCAAAGCATAAACCAGCAGCATGTCCTGCGGACGGAACTTTGCCATCAGCCCTGTTCCAATCCATCTTCCCAACAAGAACATCAGCATATACAATCCGAAGTAAGTGGTAGCTGTATCTTCCGGCAGTCCGGCATACGTGCAACAATATACCAGGAACAAACTGTTGATAGCCGTCTGCCCGCCGTTGTAAAAGAACTGGGCTATCACGCCCCAACGCAAATGACTACGTCTCAATACGCCAAAGTCAATCAGTTTTTCTTTTGATGTATTTTTCCGTCCTTCCTCACCTATTTTCGGCAATTTGGAAAAAACTATCACCACGGCAATCAACAACAGCAGCAATGCCAGTACCATGTAAGGCAGTTTCATTGCATCCGTTTCCATCTGAATATAGGCCTCCCAGCCTCCAGGGTAATCTGCCGGAAGCGTTTCGCGGGTATACGTATCACCACTTAATATCAGCTTACTCAAAAACATGGCGGAGATAAATGCCCCAAGACCGTTGAAAGACTGTGCCAGATTCAATCTTCGGGATGCCGTTTCAGGAGTTCCCAATGCCGTTACATAAGGATTAGCAGCTGTCTCCAGGAAGCACATGCCGGTAGCGATCTGTTTCGATAGCGGTGAACACCGCTTCAATGGCTTCTTTCTCTTTAATGTCATGGAAAACGCCTCCCAATGAAGAAGCGCCAAAACTGAGCGATGATACTTTCATGCCCGTTTTTCCGATTTCATGGTATAACATAATGTTTTTAAGTTTAATGGTTACGGAAACAAAGATAGACAAGGATATATCTCACCATTCCGTCCCTTTGCCGGAAAAAGCACGTAATGGTTTACGTAAAATTTCCGTATACCCACACGGCTGTTGCATGAAAAAAATGCTTTCTTTGCAAAACCATGTGAATGATAAAAAAACCGATTATGAACCACCCGAAGCACACCTCACTGAAAGACCTTGCCCAACGGCTTGGTGTATCAATTCCCACCGTCTCCAGAGCATTAAAAGACAGCCCGAAGATTAGCCGCGAACTGTGCGCCAAAGCCAAACAACTTGCCAAAGAAATGAATTACCGCCCTAATCCGTTCGCCATGAGCCTGCGGAAAAACACGCCACGCATCATCGGAGTCATCGTACCCGATATCGTGACACATTTCTTCGCATCCATCTTGAGCGGCATTGAAGACATGGCTGTAGCCAATGGATATTTTGTTATCATCACCACCTCACACGAAAAATTCGAACACGAGACACGTAACATCGAAAACCTGGTAAACATGCGCGTAGAAGGTATTATCGCCTGCCTGTCACAAGAAACCACCGACTACTCGCATTGGGCATCGCTGGCAGATATCAATATGCCACTTGTATTCTTCGACCGCGTATGCCTGACCGAACTTTTTTCGTCTGTAGTCGCAGACGGAGCACAATCGGCACAAGCCGCCACCCAACACCTGCTGGATAACGGAAGCAAACGAATAGCATTCATCGGTGGAGCCAATCATTTATCTATTGTAAAACAACGGAAACACGGCTATCTGGAAGCTCTCCGTGCCAATCGGATTCCTATCGAAAAGGAACTGGTAGTATGCCGCCGCATCGATTATGAGGAAGGAATGAAAGCTACCGAATCTTTATTGGCCCTCTCCAATCCCCCCGATGCCATTTTAGCAATGAACGACACATTAGCTTTTGCGGCTATGGAAGTCATCAAAAAACACGGTTTACGCATACCGCAGGACATTGCCTTAATAGGTTATACAGACGAACGTCATGCCAATTACGTCGAACCTAAACTCTCGTCTGTATGCCACCAAAGCTATAAAATGGGGGAAACTGCATGCCAACTTTTAATAGACCAACTCCAAGGAAACCATACCATACGTCAAATAGTGATACCTACTTCGCTACAAATAAGAGGAAGCAGCATCAAGCATAAAGTCACCTCTATACAAGATGAAAATTCCCCCGCAACAGAATAACTTTTAATGAATTCCGCAAAATGCCAATGGGATGAAAAGGAGTTAGAAGGAGTTAAAGGACAATAGTTCTGTCAGGATTTCCATTAGTAAAAGTATTGGCTTCCAACTCCCTTTAACTCCCTGGAATAACTCCTTATTAATATATACAGACTATTCACGCACCGTGCGCAAGGTCAGCTTGCCGCCCTTCACACCCTTTGCCTTCGCCTCGAAACAGATTTCTCCGGCTTCTTCTTTAGTCTGTACTATGGCGGTCAAAGCACCGCTGAAGGCTGGCATCCGGTTTTCGTGGAACAGATAGAGGCAGGTAGGGTCGCCGTTTGCCGAAGCACGATACGTGCCTGCCCCCTTTACCGAGAAATGTACCAGGCGGTTGTCCATCGGACACAGATTGCCATCCTTGTCCACGATGCGCACCGTGATGTAGGCAAGGTCTTTCCCGTCTGCCGCCAGCTCCGTACGGTCTGCCGCCAGCTCAATGTGGTGAGGCTTGCCTGCCGTATGCACTACCTTTTCGTCCACCGCCTTTCCGGATGCATCGTAAGCCACTACTTTCAGCTCGCCCGGCTCGTATGGCACATCCATCCACATCAGCCGATACCGGCACTGGAGCCAAAGCGAATCCTTGCCCTGCAGGGCTTGGCTTTCTTCGCGCGTCAGCTTGTGCTGCTTCCCATAGCTCTTGCCGTTCACGAACAGTTCCGCTTCGGGATAACTGGTGTAGACAAATACCGGCGTGTTTTCGCCTTCCCTGCCCTGCCAGTTCCAGTGCGGCAACACGTGCAGGGTAGGTGATTTCCTGTTCCAGATACTCCGATAGAGGTAATAGCGGTCTTTGGGCAGGCTTGCCAGGTCGATAATGCCGAACAACGAGCTATGGCTGGGCCAGGCATCGGTATCGTAAGGCGAAGGTTCGCCCAAGTAATCGAAGCCCGTCCATACGAACTGGCCGATGGTCCACGGATAATCGTCGGCAAGGGCGAAATCCTCATCGGGCACGTTGCTCCACGAGCAATGCTCCAAGTCATATCCACTCGACTGATGGTCTTCGTACTTGGCATCGCCACGCTTCCGTACCGGGAACTTATACACACCCCTGGAGCTGACCGTAGAGGATGTTTCCGAGCCCAGCACAATGTTTTGAGGCAGGCGGTTATAGGCTTCTACATACCGGTGGGCACGGTAATTGAATCCGGGCACATCCAGCATGGCGGCAAACCCATTGCCCAACACGCTCGACACCTGGTCCATGCCGCACGTGACCGGACGCGTAGGGTCTTCGCGGTGACAGATGTCCTGCAGGAAAGAAGCCACCTTATACCCTTCGGGCTTCCACTGGGTAGGCACTTCATTGCCGATGCTCCACATCACCACGCTGGGATGGTTGCGGTAATGGCGCAACATGTTCACCATGTCTTTCTCCGCCCATTCGCCGAAGAAGCGGTGATAACCGTTCTCGCACTTGGCGATATCCCATTCGTCGAACGGCTCCAGCATCATCATAAAGCCCATCTCGTCGCACAGTTCCACCAGTTCGGGAGCCGGCATGTTGTGGGCGGTACGTATCGCGTCGCACCCCATGTCCTTCAACATCGTCAGCTGGCGACGCAGGGCAGCCACATTCACGGCAGCCCCCAGCGGACCGAGGTCGTGATGGTTGCACACCCCTTGGAACTTGCGGTGCTTTCCGTTCAGGAAGAAACCCTTGTCGGGCACAATCTCCAGGCTGCGGATGCCGAAACGGGTCGTGTATTCGTCCACCTGCCGGTTATCCACGTAAATCTTCGATACCGCCTTATACAAGAAAGGCGTTTCGGGCGACCACAACTTCGGAGCATCTACCAGAAAGTTCTGCTCAAAGGGCATTCCGTGATTGATTTTGCGCGTATTGTCTTTCACCGCTACCACCTTCCCTTCGGGTGAGAGAATCTCCGTCACGATGCGGATATCCTTATCCCCTGCATGGGCAACGGTGGTAAGCAGCTTCACCGAGGCATAGCTGGCTTCCACATGAGGCGTAGTAAGCTGCGTCCCCCATACAGGCACATGCACCTTTTCTGTAGTCACCAGCCGCACGTTCCGGTAAAGCCCTGCCCCCGGATACCAGCGCGAAGACTGCGGGCGGTTTTCCAAACGTACTGCCAGCGTATTCTTCCGCCCGTCCGTATAGATATAAGGTGTCACGTCAATGTGGAACGAATTATACCCCAGCGGCCAGAAGCCCACTTCTTTTCCGTTCACGTAAACCCGCGCCTCGCTCATGGCACCATCGAACACCAGGGAAGCCTCTTTGCCCGCAGGCACTTCGAAGGTGGTGCGATACCAGCCTGTGCCCACGTAGGGAAGTCCTCCGGTGCGTCCGGTCTTCACCGAAGCCTGTGTCTCGAAGTTCTGCTTAACCGCCACTTTCTGCAGGTCATGGCTCCGGTCGAACGGACCATAGATAGCCCAGTCATGCGGCACGGTCACGGTTTCCCATTGCGTATCGTCAAACGTCTCTTGCACAGCCTCAGGCGCATCACCTTTCGTGAATTTCCAGTTCTTCTCTAACAATGTCTCTTGCCTTTGCGCCCATGCAAAGAGCGAACAGAAACTAAGCAAACACAAAAGTACTTTCTTTTTCATGGCAATAATTTCTTGGTTTTACTGGCAAAAGTAATGATTCTCCTGATATATCGACCGTCCAAGAGAGGAAATTATACATTTTCGAAACGTAAAATCCGTTCAGACTTCCCATACCAGTACCCGGCTTTTCCCGCTACCGGAAGAAAGAGCGGCCGGCGATGCACCTATATGCGCATGCCGATGCATATAGTTCCGGACACAAACGCAGGTATATGCATCACGCTCTCATCCGGCTTCAATTCCCCATTCGATACGCCTGCCCGTGCAAGGTTTACTATACGGATAAAGAAATTCTTTCCCCTCATTCTGCATTCTTCATTAAAATTCGTACATTTGCAGGAAATATAAACCTTTAAAATCTCGAATTATGAATTTCCCTACGAATGTAAAGTACACGAACGAACACGAATGGATTCGCCTGGAAGGTGAAGAAGCCTATGTAGGCATTACCGATTACGCACAAGACCAATTGGGTGACATCGTCTTTGTAGACATCACCACCGAAGGCGAGACGCTGGACAAAGGCGAAGTGTTCGGCACCATAGAGGTAGTGAAAACCGTTTCCGACCTTTTCCTCCCAATAGGCGGAGAGGTGCTGGAAGTAAACCCGGAACTGGAAGAGCATCCGGAACTGGTGAACCAAGACCCGTACGGCAAAGGCTGGCTGGTACGCATCAAACCGACTGATGCATCAGAACTAGACGAACTGCTGGATGCAGAAGCATACAAGCAACTGATTAATGAATAATTTAATAAAGGAGTTAAGGAGTTAAAGGAGTTATCACTCCGCTGCGCTCCGTTAGGAGTTAAAGCCAATAGTCAGGTTGATGAAAACGAACCTCTTTAACTTCTTAACTCCTTAACTTCTTAACTCCTCAAAAAACAAACGACATGAAACCGATTGTAAGTATCATCATGGGAAGCACTTCCGACCTTCCCGTTATGGAAAAGGCTGCGGCTTTCCTCAACGACATGCAAGTGCCGTTCGAAATGAACGCCCTTTCCGCCCACCGCACTCCCGCCGAAGTGGAGAAGTTTGCCAAAGAAGCCGCAGGCAGGGGCCTGAAAGTCATTATTGCCGGAGCCGGCATGGCGGCTGCATTGCCGGGTGTCATTGCCGCCAATACCACACTGCCCGTCATCGGCATCCCTATCAAAGGTTCCGTCCTGGACGGTGTAGATGCCTTGTATTCCATCCTTCAGATGCCTCCGGGCATCCCCGTGGCTACGGTAGCCATCAACGGGGCGATGAATGCCGCCATCCTTGCCGTGCAGATGCTCGCCCTGTCTGACGAGGCGTTGGCACAGAAGTTTGCCGCATACAAGGAAGGCTTGAAAAACAAAATCGTCAAAGCCAACCAAGACCTGAAAGAGGTGAAATACGAGTACAAAGTAGATTGATTTTTTAGGTAACTAGGTGACAAGGTACTAGGTGACTAGGTTTCAGATACCATCGACTGGTGCCAACAAAGGTATTCAGAACCTTGTCACCTTGTCAACTGGTACCTTGTCAACTAAAAAAAACATGGATTATTTCAATTATTCACGCCGCCAGGCAAGCGAAGTCTATGTAGGCGGCACACCTATGGGAGGCACTAACCCCATCCGGGTGCAAAGCATGACCAATACGCCTACCACCGATACCGAGGCCTGCGTAGCACAAGCCATCCGCATTATTGAAGCTGGAGGAGAATATGTGCGCCTCACCACCCAAGGCACACGTGAGGCCGAGAACCTGAAGAACATCAACATCGGCTTGCGCTCGAAAGGCTACGGCACACCGCTGATTGCTGACGTCCACTTCAATCCGAAAGTGGCGGAAGTGGCAGCACTTTATGCCGAAGGGGTACGCATCAACCCGGGCAACTATACAGATGCCGCACGTACCTTCAAGAAGCTGGAGTATACGGATGAAGAATACGCCAAAGAGATACAAAAGATACGCGAACGGCTGGTCCCTTTCCTGAACATCTGCAAGGAAAACCATACCGCCATACGCATCGGGGTAAACCACGGCTCGTTGTCCGACCGCATCATGTCGCGCTACGGCGATACACCGGCAGGCATGGTGGAATCGTGCATGGAGTTCCTGCGCATCTGCGTGGAAGAACAATTCACGGACGTGGTCATTTCCATCAAGGCATCGAATACCGTCATTATGGTGAAAACGGTCCGCTTGCTGGTGGCGCAAATGGAAAAAGAAGGCATGGCATTCCCGCTTCATCTGGGCGTGACAGAAGCGGGTGACGGAGAAGACGGGCGCATCAAGTCGGCATTGGGCATCGGAGCTTTGCTATGCGACGGACTGGGCGACACCATCCGTGTCTCACTTACAGAAGCTCCTGAAGCCGAAATACCCGTTGCACGCAAATTGGTGGACTACGTCGCCAAGCGGAACGGCCATATCTACATACCCGGAACGGAAGCGGAGGGCTTTTGCTATACCGACCCGGCACGCCGCACCACTACCCCCGTAGGGAATATCGGTGGCGGCCATGTACCCATCGTCATATCAGCACGCCTCAACGGGAATATGGAGACAAACGGACAATTCCGTCCGGACTATATCTATTGCGGGCAGACCTTGCCCGAAGAACGCCAGCCGGGCATCGGCTACATCGTAGACGCAAACCGTTGGGACGGAAGCGAAGGCACTTATCCGGCATTCAGCCACAAGCAGCTCATTGAATTGCATTACAGCCAGGCGAAACGGAAATTTCTCTTCCTTACCTATCTGACATTGGATGAAGAAGCCATTGCCTGCCTGCGCCGCCACCCGGAAACCGTCATCATCGCACAGAGCAATCATGCGAACCGCCTGGGCGAGTTCCGCGGCTTAGCCCACCAACTGATGGCATTGGGACTGAAAAATCCGTTGGTGTTCTTCCAGTACTATAAGGAAACCAGTCTGGAAGATTTCCAGTTGAAAGCCGCTACGGATATGGGCGCTTTACTCATCGACGGGTTCTGCGACGGCATCTTGCTTTATAACGACGGTGATGCTATCTCCGACTTGAAATTAGACGAAACTGCATTCGGCATCCTGCAAGCCGGACGCCTGCGTACTTCGAAAACCGAATACATCTCCTGCCCGGGATGCGGACGTACGCTCTACGACCTCGAAGCAACCATCGCCCGCATCAAGGCCGCTACCTCGCACCTGAAAGGCTTGAAGATAGGCATCATGGGCTGCATCGTAAACGGTCCGGGCGAAATGGCAGATGCCGACTATGGCTATGTAGGTGCCGGACGAGGCAAAATCAGCCTTTATAAGAAAAAAGAATGTATCGAGAAGAATATCCCCGAAGAGCAGGCGGTGGAGAAACTGCTGGAACTGATTAGCAGGAATGAAGAATGAAAAACGAAGAATGAAGAATGAAGAATTTCCATGCGGGCGAAGCGATTCTTCATTCTTCATTCTTCATTTAATAATTGACTACAGGCCATCCGTCAGCTGTCCATGTCATTTCGCGTATAAACAATTTCGGGGCTCCATCTTCTGCAATCGAATAAGCATGGCATAAGAAATAATCTTTTCCGTCCAGATGATAAGCTGCGTTATGTCCGATACCGGCATACGCTTCGTTTCCTTCTATCACCAGCGTTCCGCCTCCTTTTGCCATCGGTTTCCCTTCTTTGTCGGCATAGGGTCCGACAACCGACTTCGAGCGTCCTACCACGACTTTATAATTACTATCTTTCCCCCGGCAACAATAATCAAATGAAACGAAAAGGTAATAATAGTCTCCGTGTTTCATAATGAACGGAGCTTCTACAGCTCCATCACCCGGATCTTTATCATCCAGCCCGAACGAACGCGGACGGCTGCAAAGCGAATACCATTCCTCGGGCTGTGCCACCTGCATCAAATCATCAGTCAGCTTCACCATTTTAATACCATCCCAAAATGAGCCGAAGCTCATCCATGGCGTACCGTCCTCACCGATGATGATATTAGGGTCGATAGCATTCCACATATCCCGGTTGGGTACCGACTGGATTATTTTTCCGTGGTCGGTCCACTTAAAATCCGGGTCGGCAGGGTCGAGGGTGGGATTCGTCGCGTGTCCGATAACCGAGGTGTTTTTTGCAAAAGCCGAACAAGAATAAAACAGATGGTACTGCCCGTTATGGTAAATGATATCGGGTGCCCATGTATGTCCCTTATACCCCTTTACAGCTTCCACCGCCCATTGAGGAGCTTCGGCAAACACGGGTTTCTCAAACTTCCATGTCTTCAAATCCTTAGAAGACATGACAGACACTCCTTCGCCCGTAGCGAACAAATAATAAGTATCACCTTGCTTCGCCATTACCGGATCGTGCACCAACGGACTGTCGGTAGTCTGTGGCTGTTGGGCAAAGCCCCCCCATCCTATACCTAAGAACATGGTCAATAAAACAACTTTCTTCATACGCTTGTAGTTTTTTATCTAAATAAAAATTATACTCACTGCTTGTCAGCATATTGCAAAGTTGCAAAAACAAACACAAAACAAGGTGGACAAACGTATCTTTCAGGTGGAGAGCTTCCCCAATCAATCCTCCATCAGGCTACTAGGCGTAACATTGAAATGTTTTGTGAAACAACGGGTGAAGTATTTCGGGTCATTAAAACCTACGGCATAAGCTATTTCTGAAATATTCATCGTACGGTTCACTTTATTTTTCAACAACAGTTCACGCGCCAGGTTCAGACGGTAATTCCGAATGAATTGTCCTGCAGACTGGCCGGTCAGGCACTGCATCTTCTTATTGAGCAGACTCTTGCTGATACCCATCTCATTGATGAAATCCCCTACCTCAAAGTCCGGATTCTTGTAATTCTCTTTCACTACCCGTATGGCTCTCTCCAGGAATTTCTTGTCGCCCGAATTTTCTTCTGCCAGTTCCAGCGAATCGGCATTCATGTCAATAGAGAAACGTTGCTGGAAACGGCGGCGGTTCTCTAAAATGCTGGCAATGCGAGCCAACAACATATTCTCATCGAAAGGCTTCAGCAGATAAGCATCTACTCCCATCTTATAACTGTCCAGCCGGGCTTCGTCCGAAGTCTTGGCGGTAAGCATCAAGAAAGGTATGTGGGAAATGGAAAAATCGCTCCGCACCCGACGCAACAGTTCCACCCCATCCATCACGGGCATCATCAAGTCGCTGATAATAAAGTCCACCGAATACGTTTTCAGCATCCGGAGAGCCTCTTCCCCATCAGCAGCCTCTACCACATTATAATACTCGCGCAAGATAGAGCGGGTATAATCGCGCATGTCCTTGTTGTCTTCTACCACCAGCATCGTCAGCCGGCTGTTACGCATCAGTTCGGGATGTATCTCTTCGGTTTCTGCCACTGCCGGCCGGGGCTGCTCTCCACGCACCACAGGCAGCAAGACACGGAAGGTAGAACCACCCGACGGCCTGTTTTTCGCTCCTATCTCGCCCGAAAGCAACAAGACCAGCTTCCGGCACAAATACAGCCCGATGCCCGTTCCGCTCTGCCCGCTCACCGATACCTGATATTGGTTATCCGCCTGATAAAAACGGTTGAAAATACGGTCGATGTCTTCCTGGGGGATTCCTTTCCCTGTATCGCTTACGCTAATAAACAACTTCTCGCCGTTTTCTGACATCAGCGAAGCTATATAAACAGACACCTGCCCGCCTTTAGGGGTAAACTTGAGGGCGTTGCTTATCAGGTTGGTCAGAATCTTACGCAAGATATCTTCGGCAAACATCATAAACGGATTGTACAGACGGACATAACAACGCAAATCGATGCCACGTGCCTGCGCATATACCGTAAACGAAGGCATGAATTCTTCTACAAAGCTACGGATATTACCGTAATTGGAAACAATCTTCACCCGTCCTTCTTCCACCTTCCGGAAATCCAACAACTGATTGATAAGCGACAACAGGTACTTCGAGTTGCGTTCCACCAGATGAAGCTGTTCGATAACCTGAGGATTATAACTCAACTTCAAAGCCCGTTCGATAGGACCGATGATCAACGTAAGCGGAGTACGGAATTCATGCGTAATATTAGTAAAGAAAGCCAGCTTGTCAACAGTAAGTTCTTCCACCTTCCGTGACATTTCCAGAATCTTGTTCTTCTGGCTGGTAATCTTCTCGTTCGATTCTTTCAACAACTTATTCTGATGTGAAAGTTCCTCCGTCTGGTCGGACAAAAGCTTTTTCTGTTCTTCCAGTTTCCGGGTACGCTCTTCTACTAACGTATGAAGCAATTTCTGCTGATGTTTTAATGAGCGGAACCGCCCATACACCAACATCAGCAAGACCAGCCCGACAAGCAACTGAAACCAAAAAGTCTTATAAAAATAAGGCGTAACCTCAATCATCAAAGTCTGCGTAGGCGAAACATAGTTTTTTCCATCCGAAGCATAACGCAATTCGAACACATACTTTCCCGGACGCAGGCTGGTATAGGATACGGTATGCTGATTGGCAGGAACCTCTATCCACTTGTCATCAAATCCTTCCAACCGGTAAGCATAACATGCCAAGGCAGAAGGATTATAATCCAAGGATGCAAAATGCACCGTCAGTTGCTTGTCACGTTCATGAATATTCACCCGATTATCCGCAAATGCCACGTCACGGTCAAAACTAAACAGTCCGGTAAATGTCAATGGAAATCCTTTATCCGATTCTACACGGGGGATAAAACGGATTTCCGAAAAACCGTTCGTACTGCCGACATACACTTCACCGTTTTTCGAGCCGCCGATGGCATTCCAATAAAACTGGTTGCTGAGCAAGCCGTCGTGTTTCGTATAATTTTGAAACGTATTATCTTTGGGATTGAAACGTGACAAGCCATTATTGGTAGTCAGCCAGACATATCCGTCCTTGCCTTCCCACACGCCTATCACATTATCGTTTATCAAACCATCTTTCGCAGTAAAAGCCTTGAAACGGCAATTGCCGACTTTCCCTTTCGCCCGATAAAAGCCATTCCCATTTGTACCAATCCATACATCCCCATCTTTCCCGGGACAAACCGATGTTATCCGCTCTGCCATCCGCTCGGAAGGATTATCAAGCTTATGGTCATACAAGGCATATTCCAAAGAGTCCTTCCCATACGTGTGCAAATCAATCTGATACAACCCAGCGGTGACCCCCATCCATAAAATGCCATCGGACGTGATGCATCCTCCCAACGACCCATAAACACTTCCCCGGCGCTTGCCGTGGAAAGGATCAAACACTTTCCCCGTAGCTGGATGATAGGCCAATATATCCCGGTTCGTGCCAATCCATAACAAGTCATTCAACGAATCGTAAAGCAGCACACTGACAAAAGCCTGGAAAAGTTCGGGAATTTCGGAAGACAAAACCGGATGAAAAGTCTTGTCGGACAAATTATTTCCACTCACCCAGCCAAAACCTCCGCCCCACGTTCCTACATAAATGCGGCCTTTCCCGTCAGACGCCAGCGCACTGACCGAATTATGGCTCAAACGTGAGGGCGATTCTGCTGTATAATGCTCGAAATGCTGTTTCCCTGCACGGCGAAGATTAAGCCCAGCCTCAACCGTTCCTATCCATAACGACCCGTTTTCATCTTCCAGGATAGCATTAACCAGATTCCCCGAAAGGCTGCCTGCATCTTCTTGTGAATGCAAGTCGTTCTGTATCTGCAAACGCGAAATGAACATCTTGTTCAATCCTCCCACCTCTGTACCTATCCAAAGCAAATTTTCATCGGCAAGCAGGCAATTGATGAAATTACAATTCAATCCGGATGCACCGTCTGCCTGTTCCGATTGAAGGATGCGGGTAAAATTGTCGCTTACGGCATTATACAGATTCAACCCCTTCAAGGTACCGACTACCAATACCCCATCGGGAGTCAGGTTGATATCCGTCACATAACTCTGCGACAACGAAAACGGGTCACGCTCATTATAATAATAAGCCCTTGATATTTCTGTCCGTACGTTATAACGAAACAATCCTTTATTGGTTCCAATCCATAAGTCATTCTGCCAAGGGAAGATGCACTGCATGACGGTATTTGCCGGAATAAATGCATCAGACGAAAATACCGGCACCGGTTTTTGAGGAGTTGACACACTTTCTTTTATCAATGACAATGTGCCCAGATAATCAAACCAAATATATCCATCCGCCTCACAGAAAGCCAAGCTACGGTTATACAAATAAAGATCGCATATCCGTGTAATATACTCCACTTTACCGTCTGAAGAAAACGCGATTTTATACAAAGCATCATCTGCACCCACCCACACATTGCCAGAAGAAGAACAATAGACAAAAGAGGCGGAATGAAAAGCAGCCGATGCAAATTTTCCACCCAGCTCCTGGCCACCTATCAAACGCAGACTATTTACATCCAGAATATCCAAGCCTTGCTCTCCGGCCATCCAGATCCGCCCGAAATGGTCCTCACAGAACTTCACGATGAAATTATTCTTCAGCCGTGTCTCTCCTGAAAAAGCATTGAATGTAATAAAATCGTACCCGTCATAACGCGTCACACCATCTCCCCCTGTAGAGACCCATAAAAAGCCACGGCTGTCTTTCATCAAATCCTCCACGTAATTCTTGGGCAACCCATCATCCATTGTCAGATGGGTAAACAAATAATTGCCTCCCCTATTCTGCGGAAAGGCAGGAAGTATATGCAGCAACACGCATATCCACACAAGCAATGAACAGTATCGTATTTTCATCAGTATCTGTCTCTAATAGTTAACGACAAGTATTCCGGAGCATCCACTCCGGTGTTCCCCGTCTATCTTCACCAACAAATATACGAACTTTCTTTTACCGGCAGAACACTTCATCCGAAGAAAGCAGCTACAGGAAACAAATATCCACCCAAAACGGCTAAATATCCACCCCTCTCCCCGAATCTGCCTGCCCGATACCTGGAAATCCCCCGTCACAGACACACCGGTAGAGCTACCTGCAGGCATGATGCATGCCTGCAGAAAATGCATATATACTTCGATTGCACAAGCGGAAATGCCTCAAAAGCCCATTCCAAATCAGCACACGATAAATTCAAAAACAGTTTCTTCTATGTTGTAATCCAAATATCCAGAGAATTTTTTTATTTTAT
>ERZ857521.2449-NODE-2449-length-17818-cov-28.155604_pt1 | contig 17818 bp, 13 predicted proteins | sample MGYA00519701_ERZ857521 | MGnify/ENA primary metagenome ERZ857521 (study PRJEB31778, sample SAMEA3449346) | human gut metagenome | biome: human gut; feature: human-associated habitat; material: faeces | place: United Kingdom | collected 2010/2012 ...
TCGATCTGCTCGGTCAGGGCCATCTGCCCACCGGCGGACAGTTTTTCCAGCACGACGGTGTCCAGCCCCGCCCGTGCCGCGTACAGGGCGGCGGTGTAGCCGCCCGGTCCGCCGCCCACCACGATCATATCATAAACATGATTGTTGCTCATATCTGAACCCTCCGTTATTTCGCCAAGGCTTCCTGAATGAAACGGTCGATCTCTGCCTTTGAGCCGGGCGCGGTGATGGAATCCACGGCCTTTCCGTTCCGGAACAGCACCAGAGTTGGGATGACCTTGATCCCCTCGGCCCCCGCCAGCTGCGGCTCCTCGTCAATATTGATCTTGCCGACGGCAAGGCTGTCCGCGTATTCCTCTCCGATCTTCTCATACGCAGGGCCGATCCTCCGGCAATAGCCGCACCAGGGCGCCCAGAAATCCACCAAAACAGGCTTTTCCTCCCGGATCAACTGCTTAAACTGCTCCTGATTCATATTCATAGCTGCCATATCTGTCAGCTCCTTTCCTTTGTTTGGGTATAGTATACCGCATGACAGGCGGTTCTACTGTGACGGCGTCACATAATTTGAAAAAATCGGCGCGGCGCTCCGGTTGTACGATTATGATTGCCGCTCCCAGCCTTGGAGATTTGCCGCGAAAATGTGAGCAGCAAAAAGTCATGACTTAATCACCGCGAGGGCTTGTATATCACCCGAAAGGGATAGCTATAAAGAAGTACTGTAACGAATTGTTCCTAAAAATGTGGAAACAGAAAAGGAAATCGGTATGAAAAATGAATCCCAATACGGCCTGCTGCTTTTACAGCGGTATCTGTATGAGCATACGGATGACCAGCATCCGGTCTCTGTGGCGGATATTCTCACCTTCTGGCAGGAGCATGGCATTCAGGCCGGACGCAAGAGCGTATATTCCGCTATTGAAGTCTTGCAAAGCAACGGCATGGACATCGTCTGTGTCAAAAGCACCCAGAACCGATACTTTGTAGGAGAACGGTTATTTGAACTGCCGGAGTTAAAATTGCTGGTGGACGCGGTGGAATCCTCCCGCTTCATTGCGGCCAAGAAAAGCGAACGGCTTATTGAAAAGCTGGGTAAGCTCACCAGTGAATCTCATGCCCGCCAGTTGGATCGGCATATCTATATGGACGGCACCGCCAAACCGGAGAATGAGTGTATTTATTACAGCGTGGATGAGATCCATAACGCCATTCAGGAAAAACGGCAGATCACTTTCCAGTATTACGAATACACACCACAAAAAGTAAAGATACTCAAGCATAACGGTTACCGCTATCAGTTCAGCCCATATGCCCTTATCTGGAGCCGGGATTGCTATTATGCTGTGGGCTGGTCGGAAAAGCACGGGAAGCTGGCACAGTTCCGGGTGGACCGAATGGTGGCTGTGGAATCATTTGACCGGGCGGCTGTTTGTATGCCGGACTTCGACCCAGCTGAGTATGTGCGGAAAATATTCGGAATGTACCCGGACGATCTGTGTACGGTGGAACTGCTGTGCGATAACGAGGTCATGCGCAGCGTGATAGACCGCTTTGGCGAAGATGTCTCAACGGTGACAGCAGATGACGGCCATTTCAAGGCCATCGTGGAGGTAGCGCCCAGTCCACCATTTTTTGCATGGGTGTTCACCTTCTGCGGCAAGATCCGAATCCCCGGCCCCGAAGAGGTGCTGGACGAAATGCGCGGTATGGCCGCATGGCTGCAATGATCCAGCAGAGGTGTTCCTTGCGGGGGACACCTCTGTTTTCTCATCTTGTAAATCGAACAAATGTTTGCTATACTGACGGTGTTCCCAATCGAGAGAACACACGAGGAGGTGAAAAGCGTGGAACAGACCTTTGGCAGCTTCCTTCGGGAGAAGCGTATAGCGCGCGGCCTGACGCTCCGAGGCATGGCGGCAAAGCTGGACCTGTCGCCGGTCTATATGAGCAACATTGAGAATGACCGCCGTGCGGCTCCTTCGCAGGAATATCTGGAACGGATGGCCATGCTGCTGCAGTTGGATAAGCCAGAACGGGAATGGTTGCTTGACCTTGCAGCAAAATCCAAGCAAAATCGGGTATCCGCAGACCTTCCGGACTACATCATGGATCGAGAGATCGTCCGGGCTGCATTGCGCACAGCCAGGGAGGCAGACGCCACCGACCAGGAGTGGCAGGATTTTATCGACCGAATCAACCGGCGCATGAGATCATCAGGAGAGGACAGTGATACCAAGGCATGAGAACACCATATTACAGGGAACAGGCTCTGGAGGGGATCGCCCGCGAAGTCATCACCGCCTATGATCCGAATCTCTATTATGGCGTTCCCAGAATGATCCCTATCGAGGATATCATCGAAGCACAGGGGATCACGCTGGAGTATCAGTGCCTGCGGAAAACCGGCTGTGTTCTGGGCGAAACGATTTTTGATGATGGCGGTACCATCATCTACGATTACGATATCCCCGGATATACCATTATTGCGGTCAAGGGAGGTACCATATTCATTGATAGTTCCCTCTGCGGAGAGGACGCCTCCACAGGTCGGCTGCGCTTTACCTGTGCCCATGAACTGGCACACTGGCTGCTGCATAAGAAACTGTACAGCGGAACCGGTGAGGGTGCAGCCATGATGACGGAAGCGAACATCATCAGAGCGCAGAACAGTACATTGGAAATACAGGCGAATCTGCTGGGATCCATCCTTCTGATGCCGCTGCCTCAAGTAAAACGATGCTTTTACCAGCTCCAGTCTGGCAGGAATCGTCAGCAATTAGTCGCGGATATGGCCGGCATTTTTCAAGTCTCCAAGCAAGCCATGCGTATCCGGCTGGAGAATCATCATCTGCTGTGAAAAAATTTTAGGAAGCTGTTCTCAAAAAAGAGAACAGAGAAAGCGAGGCGCCATGGAACAAGAAATACGCAAGATCCTTCGCTGTCCCATCTGCGAGAAGGGACGGATCGCGGATGCTCCTGCAGGAGCGGCTCTCTCCCAATATCGGCTGTTTGCCATGGTAGGAAATGAACCAGCTGATATTATCGCAAAGTGTCCAAGGTGCGGTATGCAGGTGGGGATCACCGTGCGGCACAGGACTGAGCCGCCGATCATCGTGCCCACTCTCTGTAGGGATACGGCATGGGCCTGAATTAAGAAAAAACAAAACAATATATAACTTCGTCAAGCGCACCAACCACCCAGCATCGAATCAGACGTAAGCGGGAAGTATTGAGTTAGGAGCCTTACAAGTAGCTTTTCAGCTATGCGTAAGGCTCTTTTTTTGCGCCCTTTTCGCATTGTTGAGTGGCGGAAAGGACTTGTATGCTCCAGCGTTGGCAGACCTATGTCGCCAAATACCCGTGACCCGATCTCAGAACTTTCAAAAAAATCTGAGATTGGAGTCACGAAAAATGAAAAAATGGCAGGAAGAACGCAATTATAGACGCATTTATAACGAAGCCGGTGAAGTGATCGCCAATATCATCACCGTGGATGGTGTGGATGTGGAAGTGGCGGAGGATGTGTATCTGGCCTACTCCCAGGTAGACCGCCGGGAGCGGTATGTGCGGGAGGAACAGTTTTCTGGGAAGATCCTCTCGCTGGAGCAGATGACGGAGGATGATCTGCTTCCGGACTATGTCAACGCGGAAGCAGCCCCAAGCGCGGAGGAAGAAGCGCTGGAACGAGAGCAGGCACAGAGCCTTGCGGAACGAAAGGAGATGTTGCTGCTGGCCATGCTGTCTCTGAATGACGCGGATTGGGAAATGATCAACGCATTGTTCTTTGACGGCGCATCCACCAGAGACTATGCGGCGCGGATCGGAATTACCCAGAGGGCGGTCATCAAACGCCGGGACCGTATTCTGCGGGATCTGAAGAAATGTTTTGAGAATTTTTCAAATTAAGGGTATTCACCCGAGGGCTTTTTCGGGAGGACAGTGAGGGACCCAAAAGGAGATCCCTCACTGTTCCTTGAAAAGTGCATACCAGCAGTACGGGCAACCGCCCGGGCGGATGAGCGTTCGCGCAGTGTGCGCCATGACCCGGAGGAGATATCTTCGGCGAGCGATAAAACCTGTGACGGGCCGACTTTGGCAAAGTCGGCTGGCATTGACTCTGTTCGGGCTGATAATGAGACACAAAGCACTGGCCAGCATGATGAGGCTGGGCTGCCCTGGGGTTGAAAGCAGTAGAGACCCCAGGAATACGCCCGTGAGAAGGTAGCCGCGTTCTGTCCGTACTGTTCCCCTGAACCACCGGGGCGCGAGCTGCAAATACGGTGGAGTAACTGACAAGAACCACTTTTTATCATGATAGGGGAAATCCACGGATGAATACAAATGATACAAACAGGCAGAAAGCCCACGCCATGATCGACCATATTTTCAAAGACCTGCTACCTGCCCAGGGCATGGCGGAGCGTTCCGAGCAGATCAAGCTCAGCCACCGGATGCTGGATATGCTGGGCCACTACTCGGCGGGGTTCACGCTGGACACCTACGCCCATGTGACCACTGACGCTCAGCTCAAGGCGGCGCAAACCATGGGAAATATCCTCTCACGTGCTGTCTGACGGTTTCCGCTATCCATTCTGGGTCAAAACTGGGTCAGGAACAGGGGACTCCAATTTTTCTGGCATGGCGCCCCAAATTTTTCTTGCGTGATGGAATGGCTCATGGTATTATAAAAGTGCAATCGCAAGAAAAGTTATAAAGGGGGTGCTGACTTGCCAAGAGGAAAACTGTTAAACGGTCTGGTGACGCAGCAGAAGGTATTACGAGCGGCGGTGGCGTTGTTCCTGGAAAAGGGCTACACCAGAACTACAACCGGAGAGATCGCGAAGGCGGCAGGCATTGGGCAGAGCTCGTTCTTCCATGTTTTTCCCAGTAAGGAGGCGCTGCTGCTGGAGCTGGTACAGCGGATGTTCAGCGGGCAATTCGCGCTGGCGGGACAGCACAGCGGGGAACAAGACCCTGTGCTCCTGTACGCCGTGGAAACGGCCCTCCAGCTCCACATCGCCGAGCTGACCGAGCCGCTGCGGGAGTTGTATGTGATGGCATACTCTCTGCCCACCATCGCGGCATATCTTTACAAAAGCACAACGAAGCGGCTGCAAGTCATCTTCGGGCCTTATCTGCCGGAGGCACAGCCCAAGGACTTCTACGAAATGGAGATCGCGTCCGCCAGTATCATGCGGGGCTTCATGTCGGTTCCCTGCGACGTGTATTTCACGATGGACGCCAAGATCTCCCGCTTTCTGGACTGCTCGCTCAAGCTCTATGACGTGCCGAAGGAGAAACGGGCGGCGATCACGGCGGCAGTCTTGCAGATGGACCTTCACACAATGGCTTTGGGCATCATCCAAAAGACCGTCCGGCAGGCGGAAAAGGGCTTTGAGGCCCTGACGGAAAAATGAAATTTTTGCAAGGGGATATCCCCTTGGAGAAGCCAAAATTCTTTTATCATGGAGGAATCACGATGAAAAGAAGATTTCTTAGCTTGCTTACCGCGTTTGCTCTGTGCTTGACCCTGATCCCCACAACAGCATTCGCAGATGACGAGAAAAGGGGAGAAGATGTTTCCCCAAGCATCTGCGAATCAGCCTGCACGGAAGAGTCAAAGCTCGGTAAGGAGCAGCCGAACGCCATCGCGGAGGACGAGGGATCATCCGCGCCAGCGGATGATGAACTTGGCAGTGATGTCGTTGCCGCCAAAGCAAGCCCTGTCGCAATGCGGGCGGCCAATGGCATCAGTGCGCGGGCGGCGAATGGCACGATTACCCTCGGCAGCACCGTTCTCGACATCACACAAAGCTCTATAAGCAGCACTTACGATACGACCGGCGGCTTCAAGTATGACGCCGTCACGAAGACGCTGACGCTGCGAAACTGCACGATCGACACTTATACAAAGGTCTCGTCCGAGCAATTGCCCGGCATATTCAATTACTATAACGTCTTTCTCGACAGCCGTAATGTCGGGACGCTGAACATCGTGCTTGAGGGCAGCAATTACATTGGTGATTCCAGTAGCTTGAAGTATATGTCCGCCGCTTCCGATGTGAATACGCCGCGCTATCTCGGCATCTGGGGCAATACCGTCCGCTTCTCCGGCAGCGGGAGCCTGACCATTGAAGCCCAGACCTTCCCCATTCAGTCCGGCGGCATTGAGACAAGCGGGAGCGTGGATCTGACACTGCGCAGCTACATGAATGGAACCGTGACGCGGAGCATGACCGTCGGCGCCGGGACGTGCGTCACCGCAGAGGCACAGGGAAACAATCTGGACTTCTACGCGCTCAATGTCAAGAACGATCTGACGGTGAACGGCACACTCAACGCGACCACCAAGGGATGCGTATACCAAAATGACTATCCCGTCGCCCTGCTTGTGGGCGGAACACTGCGCGTCGTCGGCGGTCAGGTGACCGCCACGAGCGACGGTCGGAACGGCAATGACGGCTGTCAGGGCTACGGCATCAAGGCCAATGTACTGGAGATCGGCGGTGGCGGAACCGTCCGCGCCTATTCCAACGGCTACAGTACGAAGACCAACCGATACGACGGCAAGGAAGCTATTTACGTTTCCTCGAACCTGACGGTCGACCTCGGCGGCTATCTGTACGCGAAAACACAGAACCCGATTCTTTCAAACGAGAATGAAAACGGCGCGCTGAAGGTCAACGGCCGCTGGGATCTTTCCGGGACCAATGGAGACACGGCATACACAAAGGCTGTCATAACAAAGCCGGTGAACGGCAGCATCTACAAGAATGTGATCCTCGAAACAACCGTAAGCCCTGAAAAAGAGGTGGAGATCAGCGGCATCCGAAATGCCGTGCTGGTGCTCAGCTACAATGAGGACCAAAACAACAAGGGAAAAACCTGGTACTATCGCAACGCCGACCGCCCCGGGGATACAGATTCCGTCAAGCAGAATGTTTACAGCTCCGGCAGCACGCAGCAGGAGCTGAACCTCAAAGAGGGCTTCAGCAGGGTCCTTGCATCGGACTACAATAATTACTACGGCATCGATGTGCGGGAGGGTGAGCATACCGTCGTGCTCGATGGTCTTGCAATCGTGCGCGATCACACCTTTCTTACCGTGCGCAGCGGCGCGACGCTGAACCTGAAGCTCACAGGCAAGAGCTATTTGAAAAGCGGCAGCGCACCCGCCATCTATGTGGAGCAGGGCGGCACGCTGAACCTCATCGGCGAGGGCATGGCGCAGTCCTCACTGGCGCTCAAGGGCGGTCTTTCGGCGGCAGGCGGCGCAACTGTGAATTTCAAGGACTGCGCCGTTTACGCCGCAGGTAAGACCATCGGCGGAACGGGAGCCAACGTATCCGTTGAAAACTGCTGGATCAGCGCCGGCTTTGCCGGAAATCTGCGCGTCACGCGCAGCACCCTGGAGGGGGAGCACTCCGGCGGCACGGTGAAGATCGACCGTAGGAGCAACGCCAACCTGACGGATGCCTCCGGCAAGGCGGTCACCGGTGTCACGGATCACAGCGGCAATCCTGTTTACCGGACAAAGGTCGAGCTGGAGGACATGAACCAGAGCCGGAACCTCATGATGATCGCCTACCGCACCAACGCTACCAGCGGCACCATGCAGTCGACTTTTTACCCGTTGGTCACACAACTGCGCGTGAATATCCCCAACACTGTCAACGATGACATTATTAAGGATCTCACCATGCTCGTCGGCGACAACACTGTCTACCTCTGGCTTCCGAACGGTACAAGGATCATGAGTGTGGAGGGCTTTCAGGACGACGGCAGCTCGCCGGTCGGCTTCATCCATGATCCGCAGAAAGATGCGCCCATCATCACCACCGCCGACAACAGCGCCAGCGGCAAGATGATCCTGCTCAGCCTGCTCCTCGCCTCGGGCGTGCTCGCCTTCCGCGGCACCCCTGGCGGAGACAACACCGCGCTCTGTGCGGGCTATCTGGGGGACTCTGCAAAGGACACCTGGATCGGCTATCACCCGGAAAAAGACGTCAAGCTCCAGGCGGATTGGAAGTTTATCACAGACTTCGGCATCCGTATGCTTACAGGCGGCGAGGCGGAGGTCAAGCTCAACGGACTGGACCTGAGCGGCCCGAACAAGCGCGTGGAGCTGGATGACTGCTCGAAGCTCTCCATCGTGCTGATGGAAAACACTGAGAGTGTCATGAGGTCCAACGAAGGCAGCACCGATGCGGTCTGGACGCTCAAGGGTTCGGGCGGTCTGACCATCAAGGGGCAGTCCGGCGGTGAAAAGCTGACGCTCCGCGGCGACCACGCCATGGACGGCAGCACCGGTGCCTCCCTGACATTCAATGGCATCACGCTCATCAACAACTGCACGAACAAGCCGGAGACGACGCTTGGGAAACTCACCATCTCAAACAGCCTGGTCTTCGGTCTGGGCACGGTCAACTGCGCCAACATTGTCATCAACGGCGGCAGTGTCGATCTGGATGTTCCGGTGAACACAGTCGTGAAAGATTCCGGCGGCAATGAGCTGAAAAAGGTCACTCTGACCCTTTCGCAAAAGAACACCGCCGTGGAGGATGTCACCCTTTCCGGTCTCCCGGCAGGTACGGCATTCAACGACAGCCATGTCACCACCGACGGCAGCGGAAAGCTCTACCTCTGGATCCCCAAGGACGCGGAGGTGGAGACTGTGACCGTCGGCGGGAACAAATACTATCCCAAGTCGGACGGCAACATGACCACCGGCGACCTGCCGGAGTTCACCAGCCCGGAGGAGGATGTCAGCCGCGTGGTCGAAAGCAATGAATACATGACCCTGACCGTTGATGTCACCGGCACGCCCGCGCCCGCGCTGCAATGGCAGGTCAGCCGGGACGGCGGCGAGACCTGGGAGAACATCGAGGGCGCGACCGAAGCCACCTATCAGGCGATCCTGCCCCTGTCCCTGCACGGTGCAAAGTTCCGCTGCGCGGCGACGAATAAGGATGGCACGACATATTCCCATACATTTACCTCGTACTACTGTCCCGCATCTCTGCGCGGCGCGGCCTCGCCCATGCGGGGAAACGGCGACTTCATTCAGGGCGAGATCGCAACGATTATCGCCGGTTTATACGACAATAGTACCTGGTATCCCGTAAGCTCTCTGACGGGCGTCACAGCAAAATACCGCTGGAAGTACTGCAGAAACGTTATGCCAACGGAAGAGGAGTGGGCTGCGATCCCACCCGCGGGCGAATCCTATCCCATCACCATCACGGATGAGATGGACTATCAGAGTGTTTGCTTCCATGTCACGCTGACCTATCCCGGCAATACGGTCAAGACCGTGACCGGTTACTGGCGGCTCAATGTGTGCGTCACGCCCGTGGTCACGGAGCAGCCGCAGAGCGTGTCCGCGGCTGCGGGTGATTCGGTGACATTCTCCGCCAAGCTGATCGATCAATATCTCAACACGCTGGAGTATCAGTGGCAGAGCAGCACCGACGGCGGCCAAAACTGGACGGACATCGAAGGCACCGGCGGCAAAAGTACGGCGGACTTCTGGAACTACACGCCCAGCTATACGATCCCGTCCGTCACGGCGGCACAGAGCGGCCAGCTGTTCCGCTGTGTGCTCTGGAACACGAACAACCATACGGGCAGTGACCGCGTGAGCACGCCTCCCGTATACTCCGAGCCCGCGACGCTCACCGTGACGCCGCCCGCGCACGAGCACAGTTACGGCGATTGGAGCAAGGACGGTACGAACCACTGGCACGAATGTACCGACGCGGCGTGCCCGAATCAGTCCGAAAGCATTAAGGATACAGAGGCGCACATCTACACCGATGACGCGGACACTACCTGCAACGTCTGCGGCTATGTCCGCACCGTGACGCCCGAGATCGTCCCTGTTTCCCAAATCACGCTTAACAAGGCGGAAACTTCGATTTCTGTTGGAAACAGCGAAACGCTGACCGCCACGGTCGCACCTGAAAACGCCGCCATCAAGGCTTTGACTTGGGCGTCCTCTGACGAGGATGTTGCCACGGTAGCCCCTGACGGCACCGTGACGGCGGTCAAGGCAGGTGCCGCGACGATCACCGCCACCGCGGCGGACGGTTCGGGCAAATCCGCGGTCTGCAAGGTCACCGTTACCGGCGATACCACGCCGCCCGCGCATGAGCACAGTTACGGCGATTGGAGCAAGGACGGTACGAACCACTGGCACGAATGTACCGACGCGGACTGCCCGGAACGGTCCGAAAGCATCAAGGACAAAGCGGCGCACATCTACGACGATGATGCTGATACGACCTGTAACATCTGCGGCTACGTCCGCACCGTGACGCCGCCCGCGCATGAGCACCGCTACGGCGATTGGAGCAAGGACGGTACGAACCACTGGCACGAATGTACCGATGCGGACTGCCCGGAACAGTCCGAAAGCATCAAGGACAAAGCGGCGCACGTCTACGACGATGATGCGGATGCGACCTGCAACATCTGCGGCTACGTCCGCACCGTGACGCCGCCCGCGCATGAGCACCGCTACGGCGATTGGAGCAAGGACGGTACGAACCACTGGCACGAATGTACCGATGCGGACTGCCCGGAACAGTCCGAAAGTATCAAGGACAAAGCGGCGCACATCTACGACGATGATGCGGACACTACCTGTAACATCTGCGGCTACGTCCGCACCGTGACGCCGCCCGCGCATGAACACCGCTACGGCGACTGGAGCAAGGACGGTACGAACCACTGGCACGAATGTACCGACGCGGACTGCCCGGAACAGTCCGAAAGTATCAAGGACAAAGAGGCTCACATTTACACCGATGATGCGGATACGACCTGCAACGTCTGCGGCTACGTCCGCACCGTGACGCCGCCCGCGCATGAACACCGCTACGGCGACTGGAGCAAGGACGGTACGAACCACTGGCACGAATGTACCGACGCGGACTGCCCGGAGCAGTCCGAAAGCATCAAGGACAAAGCGGCGCACATCTACGACGATGACGCGGACACCACCTGCAACATCTGCGGCTATGTCCGCACCGTCACACCCGAGATCGTCCCTGTTTCCCAAATCACGCTTAATAAGGCGGAAACTTCGATTTCTGTTGGAAACAGCGAAACGCTGACCGCCACGGTCACGCCCGAGAACGCCGCCAACAAGGCTTTGAAGTGGGCGTCCTCTGACGAGGATGTTGCCACGGTAGCCCCTGACGGCACCGTGACGGCGGTCAAGGCAGGTGCCGCGACGATCACCGCCACCGCGGCGGACGGTTCGGGCAAATCCGCGGTCTGCAAGGTCACCGTTACCGGCGATACCACGCCGCCCGCGCATGAGCACAGTTACGGCGATTGGAGCAAGGACGGTACGAACCACTGGCACGAATGTACCGACGCGGACTGCCCGGAACGGTCCGAAAGCATCAAGGACAAAGCGGCGCACATCTACGACGATGATGCGGACACCACCTGCAACATCTGCGGCTACGTCCGCACCGTGACCCCGCCCGCGCACGAGCACAGTTACGGCGACTGGAGCAAGGACGGTACGAACCACTGGCACGAATGTACCGATGCGGCGTGCCCGAATCAGTCCGAAAGCATCAAGGACAAAGCGGCGCACGTCTACACCGATGACGCGGACACCATCTGCAACATCTGCGGCTACGTCCGCACCGTCACGCCGCCCGCGCACGAGCACCGCTACGGCGACTGGAGCAAGGACGGTACGAACCACTGGCACGAATGCACCGATGCGGCGTGCCCGAATCAGTCCGAAAGCATCAAGGACAAAGCGGCGCACGTCTACGACGATGATGCGGATACAACCTGTAATGTCTGCGGCTACGTCCGCACCGTGACGCCCGAGATCGTCCCTGTTTCCCAAATCACGCTTAACAAGGCGGAAACTTCGATTTCTGTTGGAAACAGCGAAACGCTGACCGCCACGGTCGCACCTGAAAACGCCGCCATCAAGGCTTTGACTTGGGCGTCCTCTGACGAGGATGTTGCCACGGTAGCCCCTGACGGCACCGTGACGGCTGTCAAGGTTGGTACCGTGACGATCACCGCCACTGCGGCGGACGGTTCGGGCAAATCCGCCACCTGCACGGTCACCGTGATCGGCGGCACTACGCCCTCTCAGCCCGGCGGCTCTACGGGCGGCAGTTCCGGCGGTTCTTCCTCTGGTGGTGGCGGCGGCTCCAGCAGCACGACGCCCACCAAACCTGAGACCGCCACCAAGCCGGACGGTACGAAGGTGGAGACGGTCACAAAACCCGACGGCACCAAGGTGGAGACCACCACCGGCAAGGACGGCTCCGTGACCAAGACCGAGACGAAGAAGGACGGCAGTTCCGTCACCGAGAACAAGGCCGCTGACGGCTCCACCGGCACGGTGAAAACCGACAAAAACGGCCAGACCGAGGCGGCGGCCAAGGTCAGCGGCAAGGCCGTTGAGGACGCGAAGAAGAACGGCGAGGCGGTCAAGGTTCCCGTGGAGGTCGAGGCCACCCGGAACAGCAGCACCGCCCCCACGGTGAGCATCGAGCTTCCCAAGGGCGCGGGCGAGACCAAGGTGGAAATTCCTGTTTCCAACGTGACCCCCGGTACGGTGGCGGTGCTCGTCCACCCCGACGGCACGGAGGAAATTTTGAAGGATTCCATTCCCACCGAGGACGGTATCCAGTTGACCGTGGACGGCAATGCCACGGTGAAGATCGTTGACAACTCCAAGGGCTTCATCGACACGCAAGACCACTGGGCCGAGGACGAAATCGACTTCGTGAGCGCCCGCGGACTGGTGAACGGCATGAGCGCCACGATCTACGCGCCCAACGCCTCCACCACCCGGGCCCAGCTTTGGACGATCCTTGCGCGGCAGAACGGAGCGGACTTGACCGGCGGTAACACCTGGTACGAAAAGGCACAGAACTGGGCCAAGGACAAGGGCGTTTCCGACGGTGCGAACCCCAACGCCGCCATCAACCGCGCCCAGATGGTCACCATGCTGTGGCGGGCCGTGGGCCAGCCCACGGCGGGCGGTACGGCGAACTTCACCGATGTTCCCACTGACAGCTATTACGCGCAGGCCGTGGCTTGGGCCGTGGAGAACGGCATTACCACCGGCGTGGGTAACGGTCATTTCGCCCCCACCGGCACCTGCACCCGCGCGCAGATCGCCGCGTTCCTGGCACGCTCCATGAAGTGACGCAAAAAAAACAGCTCCGGTCCCTTTCATAGGGGACCGGGGCTGTTTGGCGTGAACTGCTGCTTTTGCACCGCTGGAATCAATGAAGGCTACCCGATCTCAGAAAACGGCAAGTTAGTCGTTTTAACAAGCGGGGGCCGGGAGTTTCGGCAGCACGCAGAGCACACCAAGAGTGGTGATACCACCCCTCGTCTCGCACATGCGGAAAGCACTGAACACATGGTGTGTAAGCCACAATTCTGACAAAAGCAAAAAAAGATCACGCAGCCCAGCGGGGCCGCGACGCCGGAGGAAGCGGACACACGCCATAGGCGTGCATCCGCTTCCTCCGGCTGTTCTTTCGGTGACGATGCTGTGGCCGGGGGAGGGAAGGCTCCTGTTTCGGCGTGTGAGCCGCTGTGTGCGATCTTTCTCCGAAAGCCGAGAGTGTACGCTTTCATCTGTGAAAGCGAATGTGGGCCATTTGTGCGAGAAGTTGAAAACGCGATGAGGAACGGTTGGGAACAGCGTTGTGACGGTAACTTTTTGGCGATAGTTGCGGGAACGATTTTGAGCGAAAAGCTGAACTTTACAGGAGGGTTTTTCGAGTGGCGAAGGCCGTTCGATTTTAGCACAAGATATCTCATCACGCCGGTCACTGCCGATGCGCTGAAAAAAACGATGGAGGATGCGGAACAATGGGACAGATCATTTTGAAAAAGAAAGGATGTTTTTTTGAAAAGAAGATGTAACACGGAACCATCAGAAAAATCATGATTTGAGGAGGTAATTTGCTGATGAAATGCAAACGAATTTTATCCATGCTTCTGACGCTGTGCATGGTAATGAGCCTGTTCGCCGGGACAACGGTCACGGCAAGCGCGGCAGACGGGGCAACAACGCTGTATGTCAACGGCGTGGATACGGCAGGTGGCAGCCCCGCCCAGTATGCCACTGCTGAACTGAAGCTGAACGGTTATACCGCAGGGGCAGCTCTCAACCAGGCGACCATTACAACGACCAGCAGCACCGGTTTTAAATCTATCTCTTTAGATGGCTTTATGGACAAGCCGGATGGTAAATCTGACACGATTGGGAATTTTAGTGGAACAAAGACCTATTACGTCATACTCAAAATGCCGCGAAACACAGGATACGAACTTCAGGAAAACGATGGAAAGCCGGTAGGTGTTACATTAGAGGGCGCCACGCCGGAGCCGCTCAGCGAAAATAAGGATTTCTTGATTTTCAAGATGAACAGTAAACCTGCCGCTGCAGCATCCACCTTCACCGACGGCTTGGGCAAAGCAGACTGCACATTTAACACCTATGCCAAGGGCGCGAAAAATGACAAGGGCTACACCTTCGTGGGCTGGTTCGATGGCGATAGCGAATTGGAAAATGCGGAAGCCGCAGTTGCCGGCAAGACCTACACCGCCAAGTGGACAAAGAACGGCAAGACCGTTCGAACCGCCGTCCTTGATCTGACCCCATATCAGTGAGAGCAACACCCTCGGCGCAACAAAGTCCGGTGACATCTACACCAACGGAAACGAGGGCTGGAGTTGGGATGCTACAACCAAGACCCTGACGCTCAGTGGCGCGACGTTTGACGTGAACAAGCAGTCAACGGAGCCGAATATAGAGGGCAGAGGCGCGATCCTCCTGCCTGCCAATGCGAGCGTCACCACGAAGAAGGGTACGGAGAACACCGTGCACAACGGCTCCACAATTGGGACCGCCCTGGGTACCTATATCGGCTCCGGTATTGTGAGCGAGGGTGCATTTACCATTAAGGGCGACGGTGAGCTGTCCGTTACCGCCGGTGCCTTCGGTGTATTTGCCGTGGGCGATGTGTCTATCGGGGCACCGATCTCCATTGTCTGCACGGAGACCAAGGGCAATGTCGCTGCTGTTGTGACAGACAAAGACCACAGTATCACCATCGCACCCTCTCTGTGCATCAAGACCCCCACCAAGGGTAAAGTGGCCTCCTCCGATGTGGGTCGTTACATTGCTGAGCAGGACGGCCAGACGCCCGCAAGAAAAGTTGTCATCGGCGTCGCAAAGAAATACACCGTGACCTACAATGCCAACGGCGGCAGTGCGGTTGCGCCTGTCACTGTCGCTGAAAACAGCAACCTGACCGCACCCAATGCGCCCACGAAGAATGGTTACACCTTCCACGGCTGGTATAAGGACGCAGCATTTACCAACAGCTGGAATTTTGATGCGGACACCGTGACCGGCAACATCACGCTCTATGCAAAATGGACTGAAACGACCAAAAACTACGGCATTTCCGGCAAGGTTTATGAATCCAACGGCACCACCCCCGCTTCCGGCGTTTCCGTGAAGCTCATGAAGGGCAATACGCAGGTTGCTTCCACCACTTCCGCAACTGACGGTACATACAGCTTCACCGGCATCGCCCCGGGCGTTTATAACATCGTCGCCGAGGAAGATGATATAACGCAGACAACTCTGGTCATCATCACCAACCAAAGCGAAACAGGTAAAGACATCACGATGCCTAACGGTAAGGTGAACTCCAAGCTGACGGTCAACGGTGCCGACACACCCGATGTGGTCGCCGGCGGTCTGGACAAGGAAGCGGCGGCTGTGAAGAATGAAAATTCCAGTGCAACTTTGGTCAAGGTAGAAATGACCGTCGAGAGCAAGAGCGGTGCAGAGGTCAACTCTACGGACAAGACGAACATCGAAACCGTGGCTTCCGGCAAGATATTGGAATATTGAGCTTATCAGAATGACTTTGACATTGACAAAAGCATTATCCATCGGGACACCGCCAGCGATCAGGCCGTGGATAAGGCCCTGCTTTGGATGTCCCGGCCCTCTGGGACATACTGTTTTCGGGAGCGTGACGTTTTCCTGAAAGGCATCCGGCAGCACAACACATGGAAGTTCTATGGAGAACAGACCCGTGACAAGATACTGGCCTATGCGGTGGAGTTGACCGGCACACAGGGCGGCACCATCCGGGGTAATCTCTATGAGCTGGACTATTAGCAGCATTTCCGGCACGTCGTTGAAGCCTCCCAGCCGGTGAGCGTGAACCGGCTCTTTTATGAGCATGGAACCCGTGACATCCCGGACGGCCAGTATTTTGACGGAAGCCCTGACCGGGTGTTGGGAAATTTCCTGCGGTATGAGGCCCAGCCCCATGACCCGGCTGTGCTGCAGGAGGCTTTACGGCAGGAGCAGCACAGCCGGGGGCGGGCCGTCCCCGGCGACTTCAAAGCCCACGTTACGGCTTTGCATGACAGCCGGATTGAAACCGAGGCCCGGCGCATCGTGGATAAGCTGAAAGATCTGTCCGCGCCCAACAGCCCCAACAAGACACATTTTATGGTGGAGATCTCACCGCACTTTGACGCACTGGCTTCCACCAAGGACAATGACCGGCTCTTTGCTATGCTGCCCTATAAGTCCCTGTGCTTTACCAGCATAAAAGACCGACACGGGGTATATGCCATGATTAACAAAGATGAGCGCCGTGATGTGAGTATTCGCAAGCCCCGGCCATCTATCCGCAAGCAGCTTGCCGACAGCAAACAGGCCACCAGCCCGAAAAAGGCGGCGGCCAGAACCAAGAAAAATGAATTGGAGGTATGAGGAATGATGCACTTTACCGTGGAAGAAGAAAATTTGATCTGTATGTACCACAACGCAGACCGACGCAGGACGATAGGCAAGATCACCGCAGCCATGCCGGGTATGGACGGGGATATGTGGACGCTGGCCCAGCAGACCCTTTCCAAGCTGAAACGTATGACGGATTCTGACTATGACAGCCAGAAATTCTATTTCACAGACGAGAACGAATAAATAACAGCAGACGCCGGGCGCGGCGGCCATGTGGCCGCTTGCGTCCGGCGTCTTTTCTTTTTGCCTGTTCCTACGCATTTAGAACCCAGTATTGACGGGGATAGGATAAAGTATTCGCCCACCTCTGCAAACGTGCGGGAGAAGCCTTGAAACTGGCGGTTATCAGCCCCGAAAGGCGTAGGTTACAGTCATTATTAGCCCCCGAAACAGGTACAGACGCGCAGCGGGTGTATCTGTTTCGGGGGTGTGCAGGTGATAGCCGCAAAGCGGCGTAAGAGGGTGCAGCCCTCTTGATCGTTATTCTTGTTCCAGCGGGAAGCTCGGCAACGCTTCCAGCAGCTTTAAGGAAATGTGCTGCCGCATATCCTCGTCAATGACTTTTTTCACTTTGCCGCCCGGCTGCCTGATCTCCACCGTGGAAAGCTCGTCGATGTAGTCCGCATAGTGGGCCAGCACCTTTTCTGTGGCCCACTTCTCACCGGCAACGGCGGCTTTGATTGTTTCATAGTCCAGCAGCTTTTCTTGTCCGTCCATCCTGATACCCCCGTCAGATTGATTTTTTCCATGATACCATATCTGGGAGTATGGAGCCAGAGAAACCGGCGATTTTCTGCTGGTAAATTCTACGCATTTAGAGCGGCACTATGGCGGGGATAGGATAAAACACTCACATACCCCGCCGACTATGCGGGAAAAACCTTGAAATATAGGGCTTTTTAAGGCCCTAAATGCGTAGGTTGGTGCTTTGTTGCGATATGCTCCACGGTTACGGTGTATTGTTCATATTCTGTT
>ERZ857521.2468-NODE-2468-length-17705-cov-20.590538_pt1 | contig 17705 bp, 16 predicted proteins | sample MGYA00519701_ERZ857521 | MGnify/ENA primary metagenome ERZ857521 (study PRJEB31778, sample SAMEA3449346) | human gut metagenome | biome: human gut; feature: human-associated habitat; material: faeces | place: United Kingdom | collected 2010/2012 ...
CTGAACATCAACGCCATCATCGGCAACCGCAAGATGGCGGACGCGGAGGTGGCGGTACTGTTGGAGAAACGCCGCATCCTGCTGGACGGCTTCGCCAGCAAGGAGGGCAAGACGTTCCCGACCGTGCTGGAGCTTGCCGATGACGGCAACATCCTGATGCAGCCGGTCATCGGCAGGTGTCCGCACTGCGGAGGAGAAATCCGTGTGGGAAGCCGGGCGTTCAACTGCTCCAACTATGCCAATCAGAATGCGCCCTGCTCCTTCGCCATCTGGCGCAACATCGGTGGGCACCAGCTCACCCTGGAGGAAGCCAAGGAAATCTGCGAGAAGGGTATTACCTCTTCGGAGCTGGAGATGTACCGTGAGGACGGCAGCATCTACCGCAAGCGGCTCGGCGTGTCGCCGGACAAACTTCAAATCGTGAAGATATGAGACCGGGGATGAAGATTTGGATAATACTTGCCTCCATCGTGTTGTTCTGGAGCGGCGTATTTTACTTTGTCGGCTGTTCGGACAATCTGGACGGCCGTGCGGCGGACATGGCCGAAAAGGCATTGAGGGCGTCGGTGGACAATCCCGAATCCATACGGATATTGGCTGTCAGCAGGCCGGATTCCGTGTTCGGGCATACCTACATCACACAGGAGGAGAAGATGGCCCTTTCCATGGCCATGGTGGAAATCAACAGGAAGGTGATGGAAGCGACGGACGGGCTGGAGGACTTCGACCCGGACGACAAGGAAACGGCCGCCCTGATGGAGCGGCAGATGTCGGCCATGTCGAGCCTGAGGCGGCTGATGGACTTCGGCGGCCCGCTTGACGGGAGTCCGCAACCGTTCAGCGGATGGAAGGTCAAGGTCGATTTCGAGGGCGTGGACGCGGACGGCCGAAGCTATCATTCCGAATGCTGGTTCATCCTGGACAAGGAGGCGCAATGCGTGGTGAAGTCGTTTGAGATACCCTTGCCGTAGGCTTCATAAACTTTGTTCCTGAATATCTTATCTTGAAATCCTGGTGTCATCGGTTATGGCATCGGGATTTTCTGTTTTTGAACCTGTGGGCGTTCCGCTCCGTCCGGTTTTCCGATACAAAGCAACGGAAGGCCGGGGCGGCGGCGAACGACGCTCCTCTTGCCTGCGTGAAAAGCGTCCGGCAGCCTTCCGCGATTTGTGCCAAATCGGGTATTCCGGCCTCTTTTCACTTGTCACGTCCGCCTTTTGCTCCTTGCTCCTTCCGTCATGCCGTATCGTAAAAACTTCCCGGAGCGGAAGCCGCAAGGCTTCAAACAAAAGGGAAAAAGATTAGGACTTCAAAAATTTAGGCATTATGGAAATAAAACTCATTGACAGAAAGGAAAGTGCAAGCTACAAAGGCAGTATCTACGAGCTTACCCTGTTGTGGGACAGGGAGAGCATCCGCAAGTGCTTCTGCAGTATGCCGCCCTTCTTCGCCCACATCCGCAAGGACGGGGTGAACTTCGCTATAATAGATTGTTATTCAAACGACAACGGACGGTTTGTGGTAAAGAAGTTCATGCCCTCCTTACTGGCAATGCCGGACTGGCAGGTGCGCTTCGACAGGGACATCAATACCATACCATTTTTGGAACTGCTGGCAGGACTGCCGATTTAACCGTATGGATTTTATCAACGTAAAAACAAGGACATATGAAAGGAACAGAACATTTCAAGGAGATTATCAAGGGTTATCTTGACCAGAGGGCAAAGGAAGATGAACTTTTCCGTGCCAAGTATGAAACCACGGCACGCACCATGGACGATGTGATAACATTCATTCTTAATGAAGTAAAGAACTCCGGCTGCTGTGGTTTCTCGGACAGCGAGATATATTCAATGGCGGTACACGTCATAGACGAGCCGGAACTTGAAATCGGCAAGCCGCTGTCCTGTAACGTGGTGGTCAACCATCATATCGAACTGACGGAAGAAGAAAAGGCGGAACAGAGGGCACTCGCGCTCAAACGCTATCAGGACGAGGAACTGCGCAAGATACAGGCACGCAATGCAAGGCCGAAAGCACACAAGCCGCAGACTGACAGCCAACCGACATTATCACTCTTTGACAACTTTTGAGCCATGAAACCGAGGAACAGATTTGAAAAGGCGGTGGCGGCTTCCAATGTGAAGCTGACCGCCCTCAGTCCCAAAGCCGTTGAATGGGCTGTAAGGAATGTCATTGTACATATCGCATTCCGCACGTCCGGCCATAACTGCACGTGCGGCGACTGCGGAGCGAAGTTTGACCATAAGGGGAAAGGCAAGACGGTATGCTGTCCCCATTGCGGACACCGTTTGCAGGTAAGGGACACGATGAAGCGCAAGGAAATGCAGTCCGCATACTTTTCTTCCCTTGAAGTGGCGGACGGTATGCAGGTGCAGCGTGTGTTCCTGCTGAGAGCCGTATGCCGGAAAGGGGCGAAGTTGAAAACCTCCTGCATGGAAGTGTGCCGTCTGTGGCTCAATGCCGATGGCAGGATGGCGGTGACATCAAGGGCGAGGACATTGGGCTGGTATGTGGACAGCTTTAACTGGTGTACAGGGATTGACCTGAAGCTTTTGTCCGAGGTGCATTGGGTGATTTCCGATACATACGTTTACCCACGTTACAAGGTGCTTCCCGAACTGAGGCGCAACGGCATGAAAGGCAGGCTTCCCGATGGCTGCCATCCGGCAAGGCTGATGAAGGCGTTGCTGACGGACAGCCGGATAGAGACGATGATGAAGTCCAAGGACTTGCCGGCCGTGGCTTACTTTGTGAGCCGTCCGCTGGATTTGGACGAGTGTTGGCAGTCGTACAAGGTGGCCGCACGGCATCATTACAGCCCGTCCGACTACGGCCTGTGGTGCGATACCGTCCGCTTGTTGGAGCAATGTGGGAAGGACATTCACAACGCCAAGTATATCTGTCCCCAAGACCTTAAAGCCGCACATGACCGTTGGCTGGATAAAAGGAACAAGGCGGAGGAGAAACGCAGAAGTCTGGAACAGATGGCAAAGGCCAAGGCGAAGGAGGCGGACTTTTACAGGGAAAAGTCACGTTACTTCGGGATTGTCATCAGCGACAACGACATTGAAATATCCGTGCTTGACTCTATTGAGGCTTTCCAAGCTGAGGGAAGCAGCCTTCACCATTGCGTGTTCCAATGCGAGTATTACGCCAAGACGGACAGCGTTATCCTGTCGGCGCACGACCGTCAGGGCAACCGCATCGAGACCGTGGAGTTCTCGTTGAGCCAAGGCAAGGTCATACAGAGCCGAGGGCTGTGTAACTCCAATACGGAATACCACGACCGGATTGTAGGACTTGTAAACGCCAACGCCTACCGTTTTTTGGAGGCGAAGACACCGGCATAATTCCTTGAATGTTCTGACCCCGGCCTGCGCCGTGAGGCCGCGGGTCGGGGACTTTTTAGAATCGGGTTGCTTACGCAACTCAATGGACTATCATTAAGAATCTTATTAAAGTGTGGATTCTGAATAATCCAATACAAAAGTGATATTTCTATTCTCATCCGCAGTGAATTTCCCAACGCCAATAAGTTCCGGGAAATCTTTTGTCCAAAATGATACTTCAACCGTAGTATTGGGTTGAATGTCAAGTTGAGTACAAAGCTTTTGCGCTTCTTTTTCACAAAGAGTGGTGAGGGCATCAAATCCGTCCCTAACTTTTCCACATTTAATTTGTTTTACTTCCATAATTGATGATTTTATTGTTTTACGAAATCTAATTTATACCCTAAAGCATTGGCTATTTTGGAAAGAATGTCCAAGCCTGTGGACACTTTGCCTTGTTCAATTCTGCTAAGATTTGCTGGATTTATCCCGGTTATAGCAGAAAGCTGGCGAGCCTCAATCCGTTTTTCTTCACGGATTTCCCTAATTCGTTTTCCGATTCTTTTTCTTTCATTATCATTGAACGTTCCGACTAATAATGGCTGTTCCAAATTATGCTTGGTGAACCACCATGTAAAAAGTCCCAGCAATTCGTCATATGGAGATATGTCAGAATGAACATTGAAAAGCTCATGAATTGCTTTTACGTAGCGTTCTTCTGCTTGTATTGGAAATGTAGAATTGAACAACAATACAGTTGTTTCTCCCGAATCATGAATCAGTCTGATTTCCGACTGACCATTGGATTTTGATACAAAAGATAATCCTTGAACCATGTTTTTTTCTTTTATGGTGCAAAGATATGAGATAATTTTTAATTGGCAAATATGATAACTAAAAATTATTTCTTTTGATTATTACTTATATTGATTTTAGTATGAAAATTCTCAATATATCATCTTTCTTCAAGGTTGGGCTTGTCTAACATGTCTCCTGAAATTGAAACTATAGTCTCAACAAGAACGACTGTCCCATCCTCCAATACAATTCTCTTTTCAAAATCATCATATGCTCGTAATATTCCGGAAGTGCTTACATACCTACCTCCTTCCTTCTGAGTATCAGGAATAAAATAAGTGAATGTAAGGTTGGGACGCTCACCGATATGGCTAATGGCATAGGCAAGACGCTTGGACAGTATCTCCTGTTCGTCCGATGACAGTATCCGCTTCGGAGCGGTCTGCCGTGCGGTCTCGGCTATCGCCTCGTCATGGCCGGTCAGGGCGGCGAAGGGCGCGAACTGGGCGGCACGGTTTATCATCGGCATCGGCTTCCGGGTCTTGGAAACGTGGTGTGGCAGGTGGATGATGTCGTCATATCTACTCATGGTGTCCTCCTATCTGCCGGTTGCGTTCCCTTTGGGTGGCTCCGTCCGCATAGTTCAATCCTTTGAGGATGGCGTTCTTACCGAACTTCTTTTTTATCTGCAGCACGGCTTCCTGACGGCGGCGTTCCTTGGCCAGCATCTCTTCTTCGGCTTTCTGTTCCTTTTCCAATTTCCCGTAGTCGATGAAAAGGTCGAGCTGGACTGCTTTATTGTCTGGCTGTATATCCGTCTCGTGCATAAGATGGTTTGCCGACAGGGTGATACGGCGTACCAGCAGGTCGGAGTTTACGATGCGGTCGAACAGTCCGCCGGCTTTCTCCATGAGGATTGTCTCGGAAGAGGTCGGACGCTCCATGTTGGCCGTTCCGTGGGCATGAGCCGGGACTTGTCTGCCGTAGCGGTCGGTCACTACCTTGCCCTGATACTTTTCCCTGATGTTCCTGTCCGTCAGCGATTCGGTGTCGTAACCGATGGTCAGTACAAGCTGGTCGGTCCCAGTTTCTTGTCAACCAAATCCAAAGAGAGGCTGTCCGCCATTTCCAACACCACATTCCGGGCTTTGGCTGCCGTGTAGGGCGACTGAAGCACCTGTCCGCTACTGACGGAGCTTGTTTCCGGACGGTATGCCTTTATCATTTCCATTGTTACTGGCTCCCATCCCCAGGCATGGTCTATCAGCAGTTCCGTATTGACTCCGAACAGCTTGTACAGCAAGTCCTCGCGCTCTATGGAACAGCGGGCGATGTCGCCCATTGTCAGGATACCGTAGGTAGCCAGCCGTGCGGCTATTCCACGACCTACGCGCCAGAAGTCCGTGAGCGGTGTATGCTCCCACAACAGACGGCGGTAGGTCATCTCGTCCAATTCCGCGATGCGCACGCCGTCCTTGTCGGCAGGCATTTTCTTAGCCACTATATCCATAGCCACCTTACAGAGATAAAGGTTCGTGCCGATTCCGGCGGTGGCGGTGATGCCTGTCTCGGCCAGCACCTCGCGGATGATTCTCATGGCCAGCTCGTGCGCCGTCATCCTGTAGTTCTTCAGATAAGACGTCACGTCCTTGAAAACCTCGTCGATGGAATAGACATGGATGTCCTCCGGGGCGATGTGGCGGAGATATATTTCATAAATGCGTGTGCTGTATTGGATGTAATGCGCCATGCGTGGCTGTGCCACCAGATAGTCCACGGCCAGCTCCTTGTGTGCGTCCAGTTCCTTTTTCGAGTGCGATTTCCCGGAGCGTCCCCGCTGCCGGTTCACCTCACGCACCCTCTGCACCACCTCGAACAGCCGTGGCCTGCCGCCGATGCCGTAGCTTTTCAGCGCGGGCGACACGGCCAAGCAGATGGTCTTCTCCGTCCGCGATGGGTCGGCCACGACCAGGCATGTGTCGAGCGGGTCAAGTCCCCGTTCGACACACTCCACCGAGGCGTAGAATGACTTCAGGTCAATGGCTATGTATTGGCGTCCGGAATGCATGTTCATCGGTCTCCTTTGTTATAGCCCACCGTGGGTTCGGCGGCAATGGCAGTTTCATCCGTTGGATTTTCTAAAATGTAGGGCCGTATCTGTTTGGACGATGCCGGTTGCGCCAGTGCCGGGTTCAACCGCTCTTTCAGTCTCGTGTTGCGTTTCAGCACCGTCATGTTGCGTATGGCAAACGACAGTGCCTTCTTCGTACCGATGAGTACGCATATCTTCTTGGCACGGGTGATGCCCGTGTAAATCAGGTTGCGCTGCAGCATCACATAGTGGGTCATCAGGACGGGCATCACCACGATGGGGTATTCCGAACCTTGTGACTTGTGGATGGTGGTGGCGTAGGCCAGCGTCAGCTCGTCCAGCTCCGAGGCATCGTATTCCACCAGTCTGCCGTCGAAGTTAACGGCCAAGATGCGCTCTTCCAAATCGACCGACTCCACGAAACCCAAGTCTCCGTTGAATACATCTTTGTCATAGTTGTTCCGCAGCTGCATCACCCTGTCGCCCTGACGGAACGAATAACCGCTGCGGTTCAGCGACACGCCCGAAGGGTTCAGTGCCTGCTGCAAGGCCATGTTCAGGTTAGCCGCACCTACTGTTCCCCGTTGCATGGGCGTCAGCACCTGGATGTCGGATGTTCTCCGGTGGTAGGCTTTGGGCAGGCGGTTATTCACAAGGTTCACGATTTCTGCAGCCACTCTCTCCGGATCTTCCTGCTGCATGAAGAAGAAGTCGGTGTCTTTTCCGTTACTGGTATCGGGGAAACGGCCCTGGTTGATGGCGTGTGCGCTCATCACGATGCGGCTGGACTGTGCCTGTCGGAAGATGCGCGTCAGGCGGATGACGGGTATCTTTCCGCTTTCAATGATGTCGCGCAGCACATTGCCGGCTCCTACGCTGGGCAGTTGGTCGATGTCGCCCACCATGACCAGACGCATGGAAGTGGGAACCGCCTTCATCAAACTGTTCATCAAGATGATGTCTATCATGGAGCATTCGTCCACGATGAGCGCGTCGCCTTCCAGCGGATTCTCTTCGTTGCGTTTGTAGCCGTCCTTCGGCCCGATTCCTTTCACCAGACCGCTTCCCAGATATTTCTCAATGCCATAGACAGTGGCAGGCATCACTTCCTCCCAAGTCTGACAGACGAACTGGCTGCCATAACGCTTGTCAACCTTCCAGTCACCTTCGCACAGCAGCACGCTTCCGGCAGGCACCTCCAACAGGTTGCCCACCAAGGTCACAAGGTCGTCATAACCTTTCACCTTGACTTTCATGACAGAATATCCGTTCTCCGGATTCTGATAGGTGATGCGTTCTACTACACAGCGAAGTTTGGGCATGAATTACAATTTAATTATTCTCAATGACATATTTTATTCTCATCAGTTCAGCTTAAAGTTTTCAAGTAAATCTATCCTATTGAAAACTAATGATAGTCCATAATACGCTTCCCGTGGAGGATGGCTATAGAGTTCATCTAAAGCTTTATTAAGAACATCTTCATTTATATATTTGCTCTTTATGGGATAGATGGTCTTTTCTCCATCTTTTACACTTGCAAGACTTGGTTGTGTCACACGAGCAGTAGATAGACTTGTAACATCATAGCTGTAAATCAAACTTGCGATTGAAGATACAAAGAAGTTCGATTCGTATGGGTTATTAATGGAAGCATAAAGACTATGTGGTAAAACTTCCTCCAAATTTGAGAGTAATTCTTGGATGGTATATGCTTTCATCCGAATATCATTATAAAATGCAGGATTTATGACTTTCCAAAAGCAGAGCATGAAATATACATCAGGCATTAAGTGTGTGCTTGGTCCAAATTGCATTAAGGCCAAACGTGCATAAGCATATATTCGATCCATTTGTCTCAGATTTACTTGTGAAGCCTGACATAATTGGTGAGCTGTTTCCTTAAACCAATCTCCTTCACCTTGAAAGCCTGTATGTTGCATACGTTCGCTATTTCGGAAAAACTCATCAAATCCATATTCGTCGTAAAGATAGTTACAGAATTTTTCTAATTGTGGAGCCGGCAATGTGTATTCAATGTCAATGAACCGGCGTAGGTACTCATTGGAATCCATATTCATAGACCCAAAATAACCTTGTATGGCATTGCATAGCTGTTTTTTGTTAATAGCCAGTACAAATACCAAATTAGGAATGTCAAACAAATGTTTAATTCGTTCCAGAACTGATACCGCATAGTTGGGATTGCATCTGTCTAACTCATCAACAAAAAACACAACCGGATGTTCTTTTGCGTTGTCTGCCACATATTCCATAACTTGGCGTTTGAACTCTTCTATCGTTTCTTTTTGTACGGCAAATTCTTTCAGATATTCTTCGCCTATTTCTGATGTTTCAGAGATAGCAACATCCAATTCATCAGATTCTACTCCAGTTACTTTTCTCAAAAGCCCTTTTCCGACAGAAAGTGCTATTCTTGCAGCATAAGATGCCAGTCTGTTCACATTGCCATTTTGCGATGACAACTCTTTTAACTCAGATACGATGGACATTAAGGCGTCGTCCGAAAAATCCGTTGTCCAAGCATTGAAATACAAAGTTTTGAAACCATCGTTTTTAAGTTTTTGTCCCCACATTTTGACAAATGTAGTTTTTCCGGCACCCCATTCTCCATTAAGTGCCATAACACAACCAGATTGCCCATAAAACTTTACAATATCCGTCAAAATATTGCCGAGGTGGCTTCTATCCAATTTGTCATTCTGAAATGGATTTCCTTCCGGTATTTCCAACTCTAATGTTCTGCACTTCATATATGCTGTACTCATTGTATTACAATATTATCTCACATAATCCAAGTCTCCCAACATCCGGTCTATCACAATACGTAAATCGTGTTTAAATCCGTCATCTTAGTATGCCTTGTATAAAGACATGTCTCCTTTGCGCTTTTTCCGCATAACTCGGTCAATAATAATTCCCAAGGCTTCATCCACAGCCTGTTTGTCGGGATTCCCGACAACAAGGTTTTGGTAATCATCATCCTCTGCTACGGCTTTGGTAATGCTTAACAACTTGGCCTTTTGGTCATCGGGTGCGGCATCCCACCCCTTAAACCAACGCTCATTAAACTCGGCCAGAATGGCATCCAACGGGTCTTTAGGTTCTTCATTGCTTCCACCGTTGACCATCACAGGTTTATTAGGGTCAATGACAGATTCACCTGCATCAAGCCCGATGGTTTCATTCAGGGCTGTTCGGCGCAATCCGTAGGTATTCAAGTCGACATAATCCAGCAAATCCTTTATGTCCTTTCCTCCACTTGACTCAACATGAAGTTCGGGTATGAGGAAACGCAAGAACCAAAACATTTTCTCCCAATCCTTTACCTCATAACCCATGATAGCAGCGACTTTGGAGTAAACCCTCACAAACTGTTTACACTTCATCTTGAAATCTGCCTTGCCGTTTTCCGGCCATTCAATTTCTGTGTTGAAACGTTCTGCCGCCGTATCTATAATCGGTGCCCATTTATCCGCTTCTTCTCCATGCAAGTACATGCCCACAAATTCATTTACTTCGTCCATGTCAAATACGCCGATGCCTAACAGAGTAGCTTTCAGCTCATGCAGGACATTCACATCTGTGGCTTCCGATAAGACGGTGGAAGTATAGAAGGGATTGAAAGCGTCTTCCATATCCTTTGTGCTGTTATAGAAATCCAAGACAAACAAGTCTTCACTGCGCTTGCCAAGTTCCGGGGCAGCACGGTTCAGCCTTGACAATGTTTGTACCGCCAGCACCCCGTCAAGCGGCTTGTCAATATACATTGCACACAATTTCGGTTGGTCAAATCCCGTCAGGTATTTGTTGGCCACTACCAAGATACGGTAGTCATCCGATTCAAAATTTTCCGCTGTTTTCGTGTCCGGGAATCCATTCATTTCGGTTTCGGTGTATTCCCTGCCATTGACGGCCTTTGTGCCGGAGAATGCTATCAGAATCTTAAACGGTATTTTCTTCTTGTCGGCAATTTCACACAGAGCTTTATAATACAAGATAGCGCATTCTATATCCTTTGTCACAACCATAGCCTTGGCTTTGCCTTTTAGTTTATGGTTGCGGAATATCTTGGCATCAAAATGGGTCAGCATGATGTCCGCCTTTGCCTCAATGGTCTTAGGCTCACGTTCCACCGCTTTGCGAAGCAACTTCTGGGCTTTCGCATTGTTGTATTCCGGGTTGTCCTCTATGCTTTTGGTCAGCTCGTAATAACTTCTGTAGGTGGTGTAATTAGTCAGCACATTGAGAATAAAGCCTTCTTCTATGGCTTGCTTCATACTGTAAAGGTGGAACGGATGGAATTTGCCATCCTCACCTTTCGTTCCAAACCGTTCGAGTGTTTCTTTTTTGGGCGTGGCTGTAAATGCAAAATAGGAGCAGTTGGTGCTCATTTTGCGGTCTTTCATCAGCTTCTCCAACAGTTCGTCTGTGTCGATTCCTTCACAATCTTTGTCTTTTTGAATGGCCTTGTTGGCACTGTCGGCGGCTATGCCCGATTGCGAGCTGTGTGCTTCATCAATAATGATGGCAAAATTCCGGTCACTCACATCGGCAATGGAATCACAGATGTATGGAAACTTCTGTATGGTTGTGATAATGATGCGCTTACTTTGCTCGATGGCTTCTTTGAGCATTTTCGACGTATCGGCATGGGCGATGATTTTTTCACTTTGCCCGAATGCTTTGATATTGTCGGTTATCTGCTTGTCGAGCAGGCGACGGTCTGTCACGACGATCACCGAATCATACAATTTCCCATCAAGCGATTTGGCGCGGAGTGCATCCATTGTGGTAGGACAAACATCAATCAACTTGAATGCAAGCCAAGTAAGTGAGTTGGATTTGCCCGAACCAGCCGAATGTTCGATAAGATAGGTCTTGCCAATTCCCGTCCGTGATACTTCTTCCACCAACTTGCCCACAACATCCAGTTGATGAAAACGAGGGAAAATGAGCTTTTTGGCGTTCTTCATGATATGAGGTACTTTCTTTTGTGTCTTTGACTCACCATAGTCGAACAGCACAAAGCTCTTGATGATGTCGGCCACTGTATCTTTCTGCAATACCCATTCCCACATGTACGAGGTCTTATATCCTCCATTGACATTAACCGGATTGCCAGCACTCTGTCCGTTGGGCAACCCTTGGTTGAAGGGCATAAAGTATGTCTTGTCGAGGTTGAGCCGTGTGGTGAAGTACACTTCGTCCTTGTCCATAGTGAAATGTGCCAGGCAGCGTCCGAATTTCAACAAGGTGTCTTTGGGATTGCGGTCTTCCTTATATTGTTTTTGGCCGTCATAGCGGGCTGTTTGATGCGTCCAGGGATTCTTGAACTCAAAAGTGAAGAGTGGTATGCCGTTCACGTAAAGCACCATGTCTATCTCATCGCCGGGATGCAAAACGGAATAAGTCTGCTGACGGGTGATAGAGAATTGGTTTTGAGCGTACTTGATTCTTGAAAGCTCGCTGTCGGCCTTTGAGGGTTTGGGATAAAACAGCGTAAGGTGTATGTTGTCGATGTCTACTCCTTTCCTAAGCACATGGATGATGCCAAATGTATCAATGGCTTTAGACAGCTGCTTGGGCAGTTCCGTCCGTATGTCTTTGCCCTTGTATTCGTCAAGGATGTCTTGCTGTGTCGTTTCAAGAAATGACCATAAGCGGCGCATATCAAAAGCATATTTCTTCTCGGTCATGTCCTTGGGTTGTCCCCAATAATATTGGTCGGGCGCAGGCTGTTGTTTGTCCACGTCCGTCGCACCTGTTTGTTGGCGTTCCTCCAAGGTATTGCCTACAAGTGCTCTTTCTATCAAGGCTTCAAAAGCCTGTTCATTTGTTCCTGATACGTTCATGACACTTTTACTTTACCTGTTACTACTTCGTTGATGATGATTTGCTTACGTTCCTGAAGGAGTACGATCCGGTCTTTCGTTTGTTCTAGCGCCGTATTCAGTTTCTTCAATCTTTTATCTAAATACGCAACAATACATTTTTGTTCTTCTTTTGAAGGCTTTAGAATCGGAAAACGCTTCAACGCTTCCATATCGACATATTGGAAACATGTAGAATTGGCGTTATTCCGGCAAAAATCGCCTACCACGTACATGAAGTAAAACAAATACATGGGGTCGAAGTCTTCGACCAGCGATTTGCGAATGTTAAAATTCGCAAATCGCTGATTCGCAAGCGAATCAGCAATTAACATTGCGTGCTCGCCAATGGAAGCAGTGCATATCGCCATAATATACGATCCAGCCTTGAACAAACCCTTTCCATTCACTGCCTTGTGGGTTACGTATTGTATTGATTCATTCAAAATACGTCCACTCTTCCTTATATCTTCCATGCGATACCAAGGTATTGTTCCATTTGTCCAATAACTTTTATTATTCTTTGATGGAGTGTAGCCATTTCGTATTTCAAAGACATATTTCAACGGCAGTTGTTCCCAGTGTCCTGGAATTTTTCCTATCCATTCCATGCCGCTATCTTTCATGGAAACATTAGGGTTAAACCCTTTGGTTACAGCATGATTGATGATTATCTGCTTGCGCTCGTTCAAAAGGTCTATCACCTTCTGCTGTTGAGCAATGGCTTTATCTATCTTTACCGTTGCGGCATCAAGATAGGCAGCTGTTGTTCGGGAAACGGAGGAATTATTGTTAATACTTGACCAAAATCATCCGTGTACATTCTCCAACGTGAAGGAATAACACCTGTAGAACGCCTTGCAAATTCAGCAAGATACTGAGGTGTTTTATACAAATAGTGCATGAATTTAGGATTATAATCATCTGTGAGTTTATACACACAATAAGCAGGACTAACAATGCCGTCATAAGCAGAAACTCCTAATCCTCCCATCCAAGCAAGCATTATATTGATTACAAGATTGTCTTTTGACACTTTCTTATAACCTATTAAGGATTCACTTCTTGAATCATTTCTAGCCTTTGTTATTCCATCGTTTTGTGAAACAGACAATAAGCCCTCATTGCCCTTTTCTGACAAAGAAAAGAGTTCTTGCCAAATATATTTAGCTTTTTTTATTTCCCAATGCTTCGGAATCTCTCCCAACCATTGTACACCGCTATCCTTATATTCGCTATATCTTTCCATGCAAGCAGAGTTATTTTATCTCATCATTATCCATTAAGAGCTTACGCATTTCTTCCATGTCAGGAAGAGAATTTCGCATCTTCTCGTCCATGTCTGCCGCTGTCTTATAGGTAGCTACACCCATCGGACTGTTATAATCGCGGATGACATATTCTACAAAGGCTTTGTCGGCACTCTTGCACAACAGGATTCCGATAGTCGGATTTTCGTGTGGCTTGCGCACTTTATCATCAAGCACACGCATATAAGTTTGAAGCTGACCGATATACCCGGACTTGAACGCTCCCTTTTTCAATTCAACTACCACCATGCAATTCAACTCACGGTTGAAGAAAAGCAGGTCGGGAAACAGCTCCTCAGTAAATATCTCCAAATGATACTGGTTGCCAATGAAGGCAAAATCGCGCCCGAAAGTCATGATGAACTTCTTGATGTTGCGCACAATGGCTTGTTCCACGACATGTTCATCCACATCGTCAGACTTGTCTACCTCCATCTCTTCCACGTTGATATAGTCAAGCAGATACTCATCCTTGAACATACCAACGGCTTTTCGGGCATTAGCCGCAGGCATGGTTTGCAGGAAGTTGTTTGTGGCACTTCCCTTGTTCTGATATAAATTCTCTTTCAGCCTGTTGCGTAAGTCGTATTTATCCCATTTGTGTAAAACGGACTGGTGGATATAAAACAAAACTTCATGGATGTCTCGCGTCTTATGCAGTATCTCCATGTGATGGGAGAAACTGATGCCCAAGAACTCATCCCGATTGATTTCGCTCGCCACGGGCGACCATTTTTGTAGCGAAAAACCGTCTATATCAATACTACTTTCAGCAACAAGTAGTTGCAATTCGCTCGCCGTTGGCGAGCATTTTAGATACGCCTCCCAATACTCGGCAAAAGTGCGCATATTGCGTATGTTCTGTTCAGAGAATCCACGTAAGCCGGGCAGTTCTCTCTTCAATCGCTCACTTATACGGCTGATGGCTCCCGTACCCCATGTTCCGGTGCGCGAATTGGCCGACACATATTGCCCTATACCAAAATAGAGTGACAGCTGTTCGCCGGTAATTAACTTGACCGAACGATACTGGCTTTGCAGGATAGCCTGTTTGATGGCTGTCACCGCCTCATTATATTGTTGTTCCATGACTATCATACTTCTGTTCCTTCAAAAAGTGACCGAATAAAACCTTGGCTCTTTTCGTCAAGGGCAAGGATGTCACGCTCGTTCTCTTCGAGAGAGCGCAGAGGGATAGGCTTATAAAAATACTTGTTGAATGAGATTTCGCAGCCAATTTTTGTTGATGGCAGGTTTATCCATGCATCATCCATATAAGGTCTGACTTCACGCTGGAAGTATTCGTAAATGTCCTCTTCGACGGGTATCTTCTCGCTGTCACGGAGGTCGGTGTCTGGCTCATATTCCACATGTACACCCTTTTTCGCAGCAGTATATCCATAGTCCGTAAGCCTTTCTTCGGGTACACCGAATGTGGTCAGAAGGTTGTTGATGTCTTTGCTGTTAGCGCGATGTTCCTTCTTGATGACAGGTGCAGCCTCCGGGTCAGTGACAGACATAGCCCGTGCGATGGTGCCAAGAGCAGCGGTTTTCAAATCAAGCTTCGATTTTTTTGCCGCTGCACAAACTTCGGCAAAGAACCGGTTGTAATCCATGAACACCTCAGTTCCTACAACTTTCATCAGTTCCTTGGCTGCCTCCATCAATTTACGCCGCTCGTTCCATGACTTGGCAGACAATAGCTTAGCAAGTTTTTTGTCGGTCAACTTGATTTCCTGCTCATTCAGGTATTCTTTGATAGACGGTATTTCTGTTTCCAATCCCTCATATACCTGTTCACCGTATGTCTCGTAGAGCCATTGGCTTGTTTCGAGGTCACTGCTGTCATAGCGCATGGCATCAATCCGGAGTGCGTTAAATTGGCTGCGGAGCCGCAAGGGACGTTCGATGGTTACGTTGTAGTAGCGGAAATCATCCCCGTCAAATATCTTGGAACTGACTCTGTTCTCTTCATCAGCCTCCCGTTCCGTAAAGTCTATATAGACTTGCAGGATAGCTTCGCGATAAGAATCGGAAATGGTACAGTTTCTTGAACCTTGGTTCTTTCTAAGTTTTTCAAACGCCTGTGAGGCGTCTATGAGCTGCACTTTTCCTTTTCTCCGTTCCGTTTTCTTGTTGGTCAGCAACCATACATACGTGGAAATGCCCGTGTTATAAAAGATGTTGTTGGGCAACTGGACGATGGCTTCTACTAAATCGTTTTCAATAAGATAACGTCGGATATTACTTTCGCCGCTTCCAGCATCACCGGTAAACAAAGAAGATCCGTTATGGATGGATGCGGCACGGCTTCCTTGTGGCTGATATTCGAGCGGCTTCATCTTGTTTACTTCTTCCAAAAGGAAAAGCATCTGTCCGTCAGATGTACGGGGAGTACAATCCAACAGTTCAACTCCACCTGCAAAGTTGGTCAGTTCAAGTTCAAAGCGGTGGTCAAGCAACGTTTTCTCGTTGTATATTTTCTTTTTGTCCTCCTTCCATGACTTTCCGTATGGGGGATTCGTCAGCATATAGCCGAACGACTTGCCTGCGAAATGGTTTTCTGTCAGCGTGTTGCCGCAATATATGCCGTCCGGGTTAACCCCCTTGATGATGACATCGGATTTGCATATAGCATATGTTTCCGGGTTTATCTCCGTACCGGACAATTGGATGGCACTGCTCCGCACCCCTATGTCGAGCAGGTACTCACGTCCTTCGGTCAGCATACCACCGGAACCGCAAGCCGGGTCATACAAGGATATGATTTTGGGCAAATCGTCTTTGACGGGTTCAAACACCATATGAGCCAATAAAGAGATAGCATCCCTGGGGGTGAAGTGCTCACCGGCTTCCTCGTTGTTCTCTTCATTAAACTTACGCAGAAGTTCTTCAAATACGGTTCCCATACCCACATTTGTCAGGGCAGGAAGTGGCAAGCCGTCGGGGTCAGTGGTCTCTTTATCGGTCAGGTTGATACGCGGATCTGTAATCCGTTCAATGATGGACAACAGTCGGTCATTATCTGCCAACTTGCGGGCTTTAGAATAGTATTCAAAATGTCTCAACACATCACGCACGTTTTCGCTATATCCGTTCAGATATTCCACGAAGTTGTCGTATAGAATGTCATTGCTGTCTGAAGCCTGTGACTTCAAGCGGTTGAGCGTCCATTTGCTTGTATTGAAATAACTGAGTCCGGTTATGTCTTTCAAGACACCTTCGTCAACATTTTCTATACCACTTTCCTTGATTTCTTCTTCCACTTCTTCCTTGGTCGGTTCAAGAAGTGCGTCAAGACGCCGCAGTACGACCATGGGCAATATCACATCGCGATACTGCCCCCGCAAGAAGACATCCCTTAATACATCATCTGCGATATTCCAGATGAGGGCGACCATTTGGCTATGTGAATTATCTATCATGCTGTGTATCCTTTCCGTTTAACAATGCCCTGGGGTCAACATCCAGTAACTCAGCTATCCTGCTCAAAGTCGGCAAGGATGGCTGTGTGATATTGGAGCACCATTTACTGATGGTCACAGGCGACACCCCCAGTTCTTGTGCCAACCAAACTCCTGTCCGTTTCTTTTCGACCAAAACCAATTTTAGTCTGTTTAAATCTCTTTCTGCCATGTTTAATAAATTAAACTATACGGCAAAGGTATAACATTTCTTGGAAAATTTACGCATAGCTCATGGAAAACATCTATTATGAGCTTGATTTAGGTATGCGATGCAATCTCAATACGATAAAATGGAGAATATAGAGGAGCTACTCAGCGAACTTACTCCGTGCCAACGGCACCAAGCAAGTTCTGCTGACAGGCTATTACAGTTGCTTGGATAATCCCAATCCGCTGCTATAGAGAGAACCTACAAGATTTCGCCTGCTTCATTTCGCAGGTTCTCACTATGACAGCGGTCTTGGGAAACATAGGGGCTATAATGCTCCCTAATTGTACTCACTACTCCTAAGACGGCATATTGTTCTTTTTAGGCAGAAAATTATGACTTGATTTTGCAAGACAGAATCATCGTCTCGTTTTCGGAATCAATATCCACCTTATTCATATTCCAATCAAGTTCGGACAATTAAAGTTCGTGTAATCTCCATTCATAATTGCCCCATTCGAGAAAACAGTTGAACCGTGTTTCTCTACACCATGCTGCTTATGGATATGACCAAACAAATGCAGGCAGGGTTTTATAGTTAAAAAGAAATGGTTTGCGAATTACACAAACGAAATTTGAGAGT
>ERZ857521.2471-NODE-2471-length-17682-cov-6.020253_pt1 | contig 17682 bp, 18 predicted proteins | sample MGYA00519701_ERZ857521 | MGnify/ENA primary metagenome ERZ857521 (study PRJEB31778, sample SAMEA3449346) | human gut metagenome | biome: human gut; feature: human-associated habitat; material: faeces | place: United Kingdom | collected 2010/2012 ...
TTATCGGCTGAAAAACAGCCGATAAAATTGTCGTGGCGGAATATAGAATGGTTACGTGTGAACGAGTGTAAAACGCTCTGTCCGATATCCCTTGATTTATGTCTATTATTGGGGGAATCAGTATAAAATATGTTACATGGAGTTACACCTATGTGAGTTTATTCTGTAAATTTGCATTACATAAATGGTCAAACTTTTGACAAACACCCGGGACGTTTGGCGAAAGAGAGACTCAGAAGATTCATTTTTAATTAAAAAAATAGCTTATGTCAAAAATCGTTGGACACATTTCGCAGGTAATCGGTCCGGTGGTCGATGTGTACTTCAAGTTCGAAGAAGGACAAGACGTGGAACACGCCTTGCCGAAAATCCACGATGCCATGACGATCGCCCGTAGCGACGGTCGTACGCTGGTGATTGAAGTACAGCAACACATCGGTGAAGACACGGTACGTTGCGTGGCCATGGACAGCACGGACGGATTGAAGCGCGGAATGGAAGTCGTTCCTACGGGTCGTCCGATCACGATGCCTATCGGTAACCAGATCAAGGGCCGTGTGATGAACGTGGTGGGTGACACCATTGACGGAATGAAGGATCTGGACAAGAAGGACGGATTCCCCATTCACCGTGAACCTCCGAAATTCGAAGACCTGGCTACCACCCAGGAAGTATTGTTTACCGGTATCAAGGTGATTGATTTGCTGGAACCTTATCTGAAAGGTGGTAAAATCGGTCTGTTTGGTGGGGCGGGCGTCGGAAAAACCGTGCTCATCAAAGAGTTAATCAACAACATTGCCAAGAAACACAATGGTTTCTCCGTGTTTGCAGGTGTGGGTGAGCGTACCCGTGAAGGTAATGACTTGCTGAGAGAAATGATTGAATCTGGCGTAATCCGCTACGGTGACGACTTCCTTAAGAGTATGGAAGAAGGCAACTGGGACCTCTCGAAGGTGGATTACAACGAAGTGGAAAAATCGCAGGTGGCCATGGTGTTCGGTCAGATGAACGAACCTCCCGGTGCCCGTCAGTCTGTGGCGCTTTCCGGTCTGACTCTGGCAGAGTCTTTCCGTGACCGTCAGACAGGCGAGAACGGTCCGCGCGATATCCTGTTCTTTATCGACAACATCTTCCGTTTCACGCAGGCAGGTTCCGAGGTTTCCGCCTTGCTGGGACGTATGCCGTCTGCAGTAGGTTACCAGCCGACACTGGCTACGGAAATGGGTCAGATGCAGGAACGAATCACTTCTACGAAGAACGGGTCTATCACTTCTGTTCAGGCGGTGTATGTGCCTGCCGACGACTTGACCGACCCTGCTCCGGCTACAACCTTTACGCACCTTGACGCCACTACGGTGTTGAGCCGTAAGATTACCGAGCTGGGTATCTATCCGGCTGTGGATCCGCTGGACTCTACGTCGCGTATCCTCGACCCGCTGATTGTGGGAAAGGAACACTACGAGACTGCTCAGCGCGTGAAACAGATTCTGCAGCGTAACAAGGAACTTCAGGATATTATCTCCATCCTGGGTATGGATGAACTTTCGGACGAAGACCGTCTGACAGTGAACCGTGCCCGCCGTGTACAGCGATTCCTGTCGCAGCCGTTTGCCGTGGCTGAACAGTTCACCGGTGTGCCGGGTGTGATGGTTTCCATCGAAGACACCATCAAGGGCTTCAAGATGATTCTGGACGGCGAGGTGGACTATCTGCCTGAACAGGCCTTCCTGAACGTGGGTACCATTGAGGATGCCATCGAGAAGGGTAAGAAGTTGCTGGAAGCTGCAAAGAGTTAATAATTAAAAGTTAAAAGTTAAAAGCTGATAGCTTAATATGAAAGAACTTCATCTGGTTATCGTTTCACCCGAACGCCTGGTTTACGAAGGAAAAGTGAGCCTGGTGACCTTTCCGGGAGGTGCTGGAAAATTCCAGGTCATGGCCGACCATGCCCCGCTGATTTCCACGCTCGCGGCAGGGGAAGTGAAATACGTGGTCGGAAAGGAAACGCACTCGCTGCAAATCAAAGGCGGGTTCGTGGAAGTCAAAAACAATCAGATTTCAGTCTGTGCCGAACTCTGAGAAGAGGGGGGCGGACGTTGAACCGAATATGTTTTTGGCGGCTTTCCGAATGAAAAACCGCACGATACTATGTTTTTGTTGACCGTGAAGAAAAAATTTGTGAAAGAATTGACCGTGATAGGAATCGTACTGACAGCGCTTGTCGCCGTGGTGTATCACTTGTTCATCCCCGACAGGTATTTCCTGTGGTTTCCTGCCATCCCGATATTCTTTTATCTTTTCGGCCTCTTTTACATAGAAATGTTCGCGTTCAATTACCGTTTGGGTATCCAGAAGATTGCAATGACCTATCTGGTGTGCAAGGCGTTGAAATTCATCCTGAGCGCACTGGTGCTGATATTCTACGGATTTGTGATTGAGCATGAAGTAGTGGCCTTCATGGTGACCTTCATCTTCTTTTACTTTGCGTTTCTGATATTCGAAACCCGTTTTTTCCTTCTTTTTGAAGCGAAACTCAAATTAAGACAAAAAACAAATGATGAAAAAAATACGGTACATAGTGATTACGCTGCTACTGCTGATGGTGGTTCCGGCCGCCACGGTGAAGGCACAGGCCGCTGAGGGCGACGTGGACGTGAATGAACTGGTGTTCGGACACATCGGCGACGCGTATGAGTGGCACATCGCGACCTTCGGCAACACGGAGGTGCGCATCCCGCTGCCCGTCATCGTGAAAAGCAGTACAGGCTGGCACGTGTTCTCGTCTGCCCGGCTGGAGGAAGGTCCTTACGAGGGTCTCTATGTGGCCAAGGGCGGCAGCTACGACGGCAAAATCGTGGAACGGAACGCGGCCGGCGAGGAGGTGCGTCCGCTGGACATCTCCATTACGAAGAATGTGCTGGGCTTGTTTATCAACAGTGCGGTGCTGCTGGTGATTATGCTGAGCTGCGTGCGCTGGTACAAGAAACATCCGCTGGAAGACGGGGCGCCCAAAGGGGGTGTCGGCATGATAGAGGCTACGGTGATGTCGATTTACAACGACGTGATAAAGGGCTGTGTGGGCGAGAACTACCGCCGCTACGCACCTTATCTGCTCACTGCTTTCTTCTTCGTGCTGGCCAACAACCTGATGGGGCTGATTCCGATTTTCCCCGGTGGAGCCAACGTGACGGGTAACATCGCCATTACGATGGTGCTGGCCCTGTGTACGTTCGTGCTGACCAACGTGTACGGTACGAAGGCTTACTGGAAGGAAATCTTCTGGCCTGATGTGCCTACCTGGCTGAAGGCGCCGGTGCCTATGATGCCGTTGATTGAATTCTTCGGTATCTTTACCAAGCCGTTCGCACTGATGATCCGTTTGTTTGCCAACATCATGGCGGGACATGCGGCAGTGCTGAGTCTGATTGCCATTATCTTCATCACGGTGAAATCGGGACCGGTAATCAACGGTTCGATGACGGTGGTGGCTGTGGCATTCGGCATTTTCATGGATGCGCTGGAACTTCTGGTGGCATTCATCCAGGCATACGTGTTCACGATGCTGTCGGCCGTGTTTATCGGCTTGTCGCAGGTGAAGGAGCATGCCAAGAAATAATAGATTAAAGAAAATTAAAGTATAACCTTTTAAAACAAGAAAATTATGTTATTGTCAGTTTTATTGCAGGTAGCTGCAGGTGTAGGTATTAGTAAATTGGGCGCCGCTATCGGTGCAGGTATTGCAGTTTTGGGTGCCGGTATCGGTATCGGTAAGATTGGTGGCTCGGCAATGGAGGCAATGGCCCGTCAGCCGGAAGCTTCAGGCGACTTGCGTATGAACATGATCATCGCTGCCGCCCTGGTAGAAGGTGTGGCTCTGATCGCCATCGTGGTTTGTTTGTTGACATTGTTCTTGTAATAAATAAAACAGTAAGTTATGGGATTATTAACTCCGGATCCGGGGCTGCTGTTCTGGATGATTATCACCTTCGGAGTCGTGTTCTTCATTTTGGCGAAATACGGCTTCCCGGTAATCATCAAGACGGTGGAGGACCGGAAAGCATACATTGACAACTCACTCAAGGCAGCTCGCGAGGCCAACGAACAGCTGGCGAACGTGAAGGTGGAAGGAGAGAAAATCCTGACACAGGCTCACGAGGAACAGAGCCGTATATTGAGTGAGGCTGCGGCTACACGCGACCGTATCATCAAGGACGCTCAGGACAAGGCCTTCGCCGAAGGCAACCGCCTGATGGAGGAGATGAAGAAGCAGATTGAAACGGAAAAGGAAAGTGCCATCCGTGACATCCGCCGTCAGGTAGCTGTGCTGTCGGTGGGCATTGCGGAAAAAATCATGCGCAGCAAACTGGCCGACGAGAAGGAACAGTCCGCGCTGATTGACCGTCTGCTGGATGAAATGATTGAATCTTCTAAAAAATAAATGAGTTATGAATACAGGAGTCGTTTCGAGGCGTTTCGCGAAGGCGCTGCTGGCGTATGCGAAGGATGAGGGACAGGAAGACAAGGTGTATGAGGAGGTGAGAACACTGGCCGCACACTTTGTGGAGGTGCCCGACCTGCGCCGCGCCATTGAGAATCCTGTGCTGGAGAAAAGCAAGAAAGTGGAGCTGCTCTGCGAGGCGTCGGGTGGAAAGACGGTGAGCAAGGTGCTCACACGCTTCTTCAATCTGGTGCTGGAGGAGAGACGGGAAAAGTTCTTGCAGTTCATGACGTGGTCGTACATCGACCTTTATCAGGAGGACAAAAACATTCTCATCGGTAAGCTGACGACCGCTGCAAGCTCGCCCAAACTGGTGGAACACTTGCAGAAACTGGCTGCGGCACGTACGCAGGGAAAGGTGGTGCTCGAAGAAAAGGTGGACAAGAACCTGATCGGAGGGTACATCATCGAACTGGCGGGCTACCGTCTGGATGCCAGTGTGGCCAATCAGCTGAAGCGCGTGAAACAGCAGTTTATCGCGAAGAACAGAAGAATAGTGTGAGAGTTAAAAAGTAAAAGTTAAAAAGTAAAAGTGGGAATGAACTTCCGACTATTCCTTTTAACTATAAATTTACTTCTTTTCCTCTCGTTTTTAACTATTAACTTTTAACTATTAATTAAAAGAACTATGCCAGAAAATACAATAAAACCCAGCGAAGTTTCAGAGGTGTTGCTCCAACAGTTGAAGGGGATTGACAACTCGCTGAAATTCGACGAAGTAGGTACCGTACTTCAGGTGAGCGATGGTGTGGCACGTATTTACGGTCTGCGTAATGCGGAAGCCAACGAGTTGCTGCAGTTTGAAAACGGTATCATGGGAACGGTGATGAATCTGGAGGAGGACAACGTGGGAGCCGTGCTCCTGGGTCCGACCGACCAGATCAAGGAGGGGATGATTGTAAAGCGTACCAAGCATATCGCTTCCATCAACGTGGGCGAATCCATGCTGGGGCGTGTCATCGACCCTCTGGGCGTGCCTTTGGACGGACGCGGTGAGATTGGCGGCGAGCTCTGCGAAATGCCGCTGGAGCGCAAGGCGCCGGGTGTTATCTTCCGTCAGCCGGTAACCGAACCGTTGCAGACGGGTCTGAAGGCCATCGACGCGATGATTCCTATCGGCCGCGGACAGCGTGAGCTGATCATCGGCGACCGTCAGACGGGTAAGACCGCCATCGCCATCGATACCATCATCAACCAACGTGCGAACTTTGAAGCCGGAAATCCGGTGTACTGTATCTATGTGGCCATCGGTCAGAAAGGTTCTACCGTGGCCAGCATCGTGAACGCTCTGCGTGAAAAGGGTGCCATGGACTATACCATCGTGGTGGCTGCCACGGCTTCCGACCCGGCTGCCATGCAGTATTTCGCTCCGTTTGCGGGTGCTGCCATCGGTGAGTATTTCCGTGATACCGGCCGTCATGCCCTCGTGGTTTACGATGACTTGTCAAAACAGGCCGTGGCTTACCGTGAGGTGTCTTTGATTCTGCGTCGTCCGTCTGGACGTGAGGCTTATCCGGGTGATATCTTCTACCTGCACTCTCGTCTGTTGGAACGTGCGGCGAAGATCATCAGCCAGCAGGAAGTGGCCGAGCAGATGAACGACCTGCCTGCCAGCCTGAAGGGCAAGGTAAAGGCCGGCGGTTCACTGACTGCCCTCCCGATTATCGAGACGCAGGCCGGCGACGTTTCTGCCTACATCCCGACCAACGTGATCTCCATTACCGACGGTCAGATCTTCCTGGAAACCGACTTGTTCAACCAGGGTTTCCGTCCGGCCATCAACGTGGGTATCTCCGTTTCGCGTGTGGGTGGTAGCGCACAGATCAAGAGTATGAAGAAAGTGGCCGGTACGCTGAAAATCGACCAGGCTCAGTATCGTGAACTGGAAGCCTTCTCCAAGTTCAGCAGCGACATGGACCCGGTAACGGCCATGGCCATCGACCGCGGACGTAAGAACAACCAGCTGCTGATTCAGCCGCAGTACTCACCGATGCCGGTGGGCGAGCAGGTGGCTATCCTGTACTGTGGTACGCACAGCCTGATGCGCGACATTCCTATCGCCAAGGTACGTGCGTTCCAGGATGCTTTCCTCACCACCCTGCGTGCGAACCATCAGGCCGACGTGCTCGACGTGCTGGCAGCCGGAAAGATCAACGACGACGTCACAGCCATTATCGAAAAAGTAGCGGCAGAAACTGCCAGACAATTTAAAGCATAATCCTCATGGCATCACTGAAAGAAGTTAAAGGAAGAATCAACTCAATCAACGGCACGCTGAAGATTACTTCGGCGATGAAGATGGTGGCCTCGTCGAAACTGCACAAGGCGCAGGAGGCCATTGAAAACATGCTTCCTTACGAGCGCCGGCTGCACCGCATGCTCGACCATTTCCTGGGTGCGGGGCTGACCGTGGAGTCGCCTTTTGCAGTGAAGCGTGAAGTGAAGAAAGTGGCCGTTGTCGTATTTGCATCCAACAGCAGCTTGTGCGGCGGATTCAACGTGAACGTGATCCGTCACTTGCACGAGGTGGTGGAAGAGTATGCCGGAAAGGTGGGCCGCGAGAACATCGTGATTTACCCGGTGGGCCGGAAAGTGGCCGACGCGGTGAAGAAGATGGATGGCGTGGTTTCGGCCGGCGATTACCAGCACATGAGCGGGAAACCGAACTACAAGGAGGCTGCCGACTTGGCTGCCGACCTGATGCAGCGGTTTGCCGACGGTGAATTCCAGCAGGTGGAACTGCTGTACAACCACTTCAAGTCGACTTCTTCGCAGGTGCTGACCCGCGAGACGTATCTCCCGCTGGAACTCAATGCGGCGAAGACGGACGACACGGAAGAGGCTGCCGACGAAATGCAGGCCGACTACATCATCGAACCTTCGCCGGAACAGGTGATGCAGGAACTCCTGCCGAAGGTGCTCCGCCTGAAGATTTACACCGTGCTGCTCGACTCTACGGCTTCGGAACATGCTGCCCGTACGATGGCCATGCAGATTGCCACGGATAATGCAAATGACTTGATACAGGAACTGACCTTGATTTACAACAAGAGCCGTCAGCAGGCCATCACGAATGAGCTGCTGGATATCGTGGGCGGGACAATGGCCTGACCCCCGGTGCCGGTTCTTGCACTGCATAAAAAAACGTATCGCTGCCTCTCGGCAGGATACGTTTTTTTTTTGAACGAATAAACTAAAAAATTAATTATCTTAAAAAGAAAACATGAAATTGCTTGGTGATTTATCTATATAACAATCTGGTTGTCACTTTGTTCATCTTCTGTCGTGTTTTTTTCTTTTCATCTCTTCTTAATAATTATAGAAACTTACCCAGCTGCCGTCGAGCTGACATTCCAGTCGCCCGTCGCCGAGGCGGATGTTGTCCATGTAGGAGAAATCGCCCCCGCCGTAGTTGAGCCGGATGCTGGTGTAGAACGCGTCGTACCAGTCCCACACGAAGGTGTAGCGGTATTCGTCCCACCGTCCGTAGGCATCCTGTACGCGGAGATAGTCTTCGCCCGTGCCGTCGGCATAGAAGCGCAGCACCTGGAAGCGGTGGTATCCGTAGTCGTCGTACCAGTCGTCCTGCCAGTCGGAGCTGCAGAGGTAGGCCGTGCGTTCGCGGTATTCGAGGGAGCCGTTTCCCAGATCCAGTTCCACGTCGCAAGACGGGAAGGCGAGTGTCAGCGTGAGCAGCATCGCTATATACATGAATTTTCGTGCCTTTGTTTTCATAACTCTTGGTGTTTTGGTTTCCTTATGTGACAAAGGTATCTGGAAAAAAGCATACAAACGAATGATTTTTCCTATTCGTGGAGGGGAATTTCCCTATGGCAGGTAGGGATTGGCGCAAAAAAAGCCCTGCAACCAGATGGAATAGGATGCAGGGCCATAGAAAAAAACGGGGATCTTTAATCCTATATATGGAAGATGCTTATATATAGGTCATGATTTTTGAAGCAGGGCTGCCAGTGCGTCGCGCCAGTCTTCACCGTTGCGCGGGCAGTAGGTCTGGAAGCCCAGGGCGTGAGCCGCCTGTACGTTGCCCGGTCCGTCGTCTACGAAGAGCGATTCTGCCGGGTCGATGCCGGCATCGGCTATCAGGTAGTCGAAAATCCGCCGGTCGGGTTTGGTCACGCCAATCTGATAAGACAGGTAGAGCTTGTCGAAATACTCCGTCAGGGGTTTTCCCTTCGAAGAGAACTCCGGACTGCACGCCCAGTCCATCACGTAAGGGTTGGTGTTGCTCAGTACGAACAGCTTGTAGCGTTTGCGCAGCTCCTTGAGACAGTCGAGCAAACGTTCGTCCAGTCCCGTGAAGTAACCCATCCATGCCTGGCGGGTCTCGTTCCAGTCGGGTGTATGTCCGCAGAGCTCGCCCAGCTTCTGCTGGAATTCATCGGGAGAAATCTTTCCTTCCTCCAGCTCCTGAAAGATGCCCGTCTGGTGATACTTGTCCAGACGCTGGTCGGCATCGGCCAGTCCCAGGCGTGCGAAAGCCTCGACCGCCTTCTCGCGGCTGATGGGGGCGATGACCCCTCCGAAATCGAAAATCAGGTTCGTTATCATAATGTCGTCTTTATTTTCTCAGCATCAGGTTCTTGAACGGGCCGGGGTAGGGCGTTTCAAATTCCATGCGTTCGCCCGTGAGCGGATGGTAGAAACAGAGCTTGAAGGCATGAAGTGCCAGGCGTCCGAGCGGGTCGGATTCACAGCCGTAGCGTGCGTCGCCCACAATCGGATGTCCGAGCGTCTGCATGTGTACGCGAATCTGGTTCTTGCGGCCCGTTTCCAGCTGCAGTTCCACGAGCGAGTAGCCGTTGGCCCGCTTGATGGTGCGGTAGTGCGTGATGGAAAGCTTTCCTCCGTCGTCTACCGGCGAGGAGCTGACATACAGCTTGCGGTCGGTGAGCCAGGAACGTACCATGCCCTGGTCTTTCTCCATGTCGCCCATGACGATGGCCACGTAGCGGCGGTCGTACACGATGTCGTGCCAGTTGTCGCGGAGCGTGTGCTGCGTCTTTTCGTCCTTGGCATACATCATGATGCCCGAGGTCTCACGGTCGAGGCGGTGTACCACGAAGATGCGGTTGTTGCGGTGTTCCCGCTTCACATACTCGTTGAGGATATGCTGTGCGGTACGTTCCTTCTGGTGGTCGGTAGCCACGGAGAGCAGTCCCTCTTTCTTCTCCACCACGATGAGATACGCATCCTCGTAGAGAATCTTCAGCATCGGATGGCGGAACTCGTGGTTATGCTTTTCCCGGCTCACCTGCACCTTCATGCCCGGCTTGAGGGGATAGTTGTACTGTGTCTGGATGTTGTTGTCCACCAGTACCACGCGGTTGGTCAGCAAGGCCTTCACGCGCGTGCGGCTGATGCCCGCCATCTTCTTCATGAGGAACTCCATCAGTTCCGCCGGCTCGGTGACCGGATAGACCGTATATTTGGCGGCAGCCCGCGGGAGGGGGCGCCGTCCGTTGCCGTTCATATTTTTTCTTGCCACTTTGTGTATCGTAATCTTTGGTTAGTTATCGGTTCGGGAATAAGGTGCGTTCAGCGTCTGTCCAGGCGGACCACATTCTCCACGTGGTGCGTGTGAGGGAACATGTCGACCGGCTGTACGGCGGTCACCTTGTACTTGCCGTCGAGCAGCTGGAGGTCGCGTGCCTGCGTGGCCGGGTTGCAGCTCACGTAGACGATGCGCTTCGGTTCGGCCGCCAGAATCACGTCGATCACGTCGTTGTGCATGCCCGCGCGGGGAGGGTCGGTGATGATGACATCCGGACGTCCGTGCTCCGCGATGAAGTCGTTGGTGAGGATGTCCTTCATGTCGCCCGCATAGAACAGCGTGTTGCCGATGCCGTTCAGGGCCGAGTTCACCTTGGCATCCTCGATGGCCTCGGGCACGTACTCGATGCCCACCACCTTGCGTGCCTGCCGTGCCACGAAGTTGGCGATGGTACCCGTACCCGTGTAGAGGTCGTACACCAGCTCGTTGCCCGTGAGTCCGGCAAACTCGCGTGCCACCTTATATAAATTATAAGCCTGTTCGGAATTGGTCTGGTAGAACGATTTCGGTCCCACCTTGAAGCGCAGTCCCTCCATCTCCTCGAAGATGTGGTCGTTGCCCTTGAACACCTCCACGTCGAGGTCGCCGATGGTATCGTTGCACTTGTTGTTGATGACGTACATCAGCGAAGTAATCTGTGGGAACTTGTCGGCCATGAACTGCAGGATTTCCTCCATCTTGCGGCGGTCGTCGTCGCCCGTCACCTTGCACTGCAGCACCACCATCAGCTCGCCCGTAGACGAGGTACGGATCATGATGTTACGCAGCAAGCCTTCCTGCGAGCGCAAATCGAAGAACGGGAAATTGTGCGCATAGGCATAGTCGCGCACTGCGTTGCGGATCTGGTTGGAGATGTCGTCCTGCAACCAGCACTTGTCGATGGCCAGCACCTTGTCGAACGCTCCCGGGATGTGGAATCCCACCGCGTTCATCTGGTCGTACTTCACGTCCTGCTTCACCTCCTCTTCGGTGAGCCAGCGCTTGTTGGAGAACGTAAACTCCAGTTTGTTGCGGTAGAAGCGGGTCTTTTCCGAACCCAGGATGGGACGGAATTCCGGCAGTTCCACCTTCCCGATGCGGGTGAGGTTGTCGAACACCTGTTTCTGTTTGTACTTGAGCTGCTCCTCGTAGGAAAGACACTGCCATTTGCATCCTCCGCACACGCCGAAATGGCTGCAGAACGGCTCCACGCGCAGGGGCGATTTCTCGTAGAACTTCACGGCCACCGCTTCGGCGTAATGGTTCTTCTTGCGCTTCACCTGCAAATCGACTACATCGCCCGGCACTACATACGGGACAAACACTACCAGTTCATTCACTTTAGCCACGGCCTTGCCTTCTGCGGCTACATCTGTTATCGTTACCTTCTCCAATAAGGGAAGTTCTTTCTTCTTTCTTGCCACGTTTTTTTAATAAAACCAATTTGGGAGCAAATTTATACATTTTTCCTGACATTCTGCTATGTTTTGGAAAGAAGTTGATTTTGCAAAGTCTATGTTGCAAAATATGTCGAAAAATATCTTCGTAAAATTTGGGATTTAATGAAATATGTATAGATTTGCGCCGTTGACCAACGAAAAACACACTCGTTAACCAACGGAAAAAAATTATTCAACCTTATCAAATAAGAAAACATGGAAAAGAAAAGAGTCTACACCTTCGGGAACGGACATGCCGAAGGAAAAGCTGACATGAGAAACTTGCTGGGTGGAAAGGGGGCAAACCTGGCCGAAATGAATCTGATTGGTGTACCTGTACCTCCGGGATTTACCATCACCACGGAGGTCTGCAACGAATATTTTGAGAAAGGAAAAGACGATGTGGTTGCCTTGCTGAAGGACGACGTGGAAAAAGCCATCAAGGGCGTGGAGAGCCTGATGAAGTCGAAGTTCGGCGACGTGGAAAACCCGCTGCTCGTTTCCGTACGTTCGGGTGCCAGAGCATCCATGCCGGGAATGATGGACACCATCCTGAACCTGGGACTGAACGACGAGGTGGTGGAGGGACTGGCCCGCAAGACCGGCAACCCGCGCTTCGCCTGGGATTCTTACCGCCGCTTCGTGCAGATGTACGGCGACGTGGTGCTGGGCATGAAACCCGTGAACAAGGAAGACATCGACCCGTTTGAAGCCATCATCGAGGACGTGAAGAAGGCCAAGGGCGTGCGTCTGGACAACGAACTCGACGTGGACGACCTGAAGACGCTGGTGGTCCGCTTCAAGGAGGCCGTGAAGAAACAGACCGGACAGGAATTCCCGTCGTGTGCCTACGAACAGCTGTGGGGCGCCATCTGTGCCGTATTCGATTCGTGGATGAACGAGCGCGCCATCCTCTACCGCAAGATGGAAGGCATCCCGGCAGAGTGGGGAACAGCCGTGAACGTGCAGGCCATGGTCTTCGGTAACATGGGCGAGACTTCGGCCACGGGTGTCTGCTTCTCACGCGACGCCGCTACCGGAGAAGACCTGTTCAACGGGGAATACCTGATCAATGCCCAGGGTGAGGACGTGGTGGCCGGTATCCGTACGCCGCAGCAGATTACGAAAATCGGTTCTCAGCGCTGGGCCGAACTGCAGGGCATCTCGGAAGAGGAACGTGTGGCCAAGTATCCTTCCATGGAAGAAGCCATGCCTGCCATCTACAAGGAACTCGACGAGCTCCAGACCAAGTTGGAAAACCATTACCACGACATGCAGGACATGGAGTTCACCGTACAGGAAGGCAAGCTCTGGTTCCTCCAGACCCGTAACGGAAAGCGCACGGGTGCCGCCATGGTACGCATCGCCATGGAAATGCTGCACCAGGGCATGATTGACGAAAAGACAGCCCTGATGCGTTGCGAGCCCAACAAGCTCGACGAACTGTTGCATCCGGTGTTCGACAAGGAAGCGCTGGGACGCGCCCGCGTGCTGACCCGCGGTCTGCCGGCCTCTCCGGGAGCTGCCTGCGGACGTATCGTCTTCTTCGCCGAAGATGCGGCCGAATGGCATGACGGCGGCCATCGCGTGGTGCTGGTACGTATCGAGACTTCACCGGAAGACCTGGCCGGTATGCAGGCTGCCGAAGGTATCCTGACTGCCCGCGGAGGTATGACCTCGCATGCAGCCGTTGTAGCCCGCGGTATGGGTAAGTGCTGCGTATCCGGTGCCGGAGCCATCAACGTGAACTACAAGACCCGCACGGTGGAAATCGACGGGGTAGTGCTGAAGGAAGGCGACTACATCTCCATCAACGGAACCAACGGTTATGTGTATGCCGGAGAAATCCCGACCCAGCCGGCCAAGCTGTCGGGCAACTTTGCCGAACTGATGGAACTCTGCGACAAGTACGCCCGCCTGAAAGTACGTACCAATGCCGACACGCCGCGCAACGCACAGGATGCCCGCGGTTTCGGTGCCGTAGGTATCGGACTTTGCCGTACGGAACACATGTTCTTCGACGACGAAAAGATTATCGCCATGCGCGAAATGATTCTGGCCGAGGATGTGGAAGGTCGCAAGAAGGCCCTCGACAAGCTGTTGCCTTACCAGAAAGCCGACTTCAAGGAAATTTTCAAGACCATGGACGGACTGCCGGTCAACGTGCGTCTGCTTGACCCGCCGTTGCATGAGTTCGTGCCGCACGACCTGAAGGGGCAGGAAGAGATGGCTGAGGCCATGGGTGTGACGGTGGAATATATCCGCCAGCGTGTGGACAACCTTTGCGAGCACAACCCGATGCTGGGTCACCGAGGTTGCCGTCTGGGAAATACCTATCCGGAAATCACCGAGATGCAGACCCGCGCCATCCTGGGTGCTGCCTGCGAGCTGAAGAAGGAAGGCTACGATCCGCATCCGGAAATCATGGTGCCGCTCATCGGTATCCTGTATGAGTTCGAGGCACAGGAAAAGGTGATCCGTGCTACGGCTGCCCAGCTGTTCAAGGAAGAAGGCGTGGAAATCCCGTTCAAGGTGGGTACCATGATCGAGGTGCCGCGTGCCGCCCTGACCGCCGACCGCATCGCATCACATGCCGAATATTTCTCTTTCGGTACGAACGACCTGACGCAGATGACTTTCGGTTATTCCCGCGACGACATTGCTTCCTTCTTGCCGGTGTACCTGGAGAAGAAGATTCTGAAGGTAGACCCGTTCCAGGTGCTCGACCAGAACGGAGTGGGACAGCTCATCGAGATGGCCGTAGCCAAAGGCCGTTCGGTACGTCCCGACCTGAAATGCGGTATCTGCGGCGAGCATGGCGGTGAACCGACTTCCGTGAAGTTCTGCCACAAGGTAGGCTTGGATTACGTGAGCTGCTCTCCGTTCCGCGTGCCGATTGCCAGACTGGCTGCGGCACAGGCTGCGATTGAAGAGATGAAATAAGCTGTTTTAAAAATGAAATCATAGAGGTTCAGGCCATCACTTCCCTGAGTAAGGGAGGAGGTGGCCTGAATTGTTTTATCAGATTGCTTGTGAATGCTTTAGTCCTCGGACTATTTTATTCTGTCCGTCAAATCTTTCATATAGAAGTAGTATTCAGTTAGTTTAGTTGCAATTAAGTCATGGTCATTTCCCTTTATTACTGGTAAGTGTAGATAAACTCGGCCTTGAGTCTTATCAATAAAACTATCAGGAAATTTCTTTTTTAATTCTTCTTCGTATGGGTAAAAGCATTCCTCTCTCCATACTGTGATATAAATGTGGAAGTCTCCAAGCGGATTATCAAGAGTCTCGTCTCGATAACTGCTTTCTATTCCGATGCGGTTACTGTGGTCGTTAAACGAGATTCCCAAATCCCAACCTTGATATTTCCACCATTCGGCATTTGTTTTTTGGTTTACAATCATTTGGATTTGTGCAATGTTTTCTCTTTGCCTGTTGAGTATAGATTCTTTAAAAGCGTTGTACTCGTTGATTAACTCTTCTATTTGCAGTTTATTATTAAAAAAGAACCGGTTCATTTCCATGTGCGTGTTATAATATTTGTTTTCTATTGTTCTTATGAAATCCATGAGGAAGAATAAATAGGATTGGTTGCAGTTAAGAATATAATTCCCTAAATTCTTTTTGATTACAGTAAACAATTGTTGATAGTTGACATAATGGTAACCGTAAGAATGCATTCTTTTCAGCTCTGATACGTCTGTTACATTTTTAACCGATAGAACGATGAAAAATTTATGTGGTTTGCCTTTATATTTCGTATTTATATGCTGTACGTAACTTTCAAGTGGATTATAAAGTCTTGCCCCAATCTTATTCTCTATTGCCATGACAAAATTATCGGTTTCGACAATAATGTCAATCCGTTTGTTATCCGTAGTAACCTCTTCTGTGGTTACTTTGGCGCTCTTTATGCTGTAATAGTCTGTACACTGCATCAATTCCAGCAGCGAATCAATGAACAATCCTTTTAATCCATGAGCTGCACATGGATTAAAATAGAATTTTAAGATTTGACTACATCTTTCCTCAAATCTGTCACCTCCCATCTGACAGATTTCCATAAAGGTTGGATCTGTATTTTTCTTCGGTAATATAGAAAAATCATTTAATAGTCTATTGGCAATTTCTTCTGTCATAATTTTATCTGGCTTAAATTTACCTTCTCAAATGCTAAGTATCTTTCTTTAAACTTCTCATAAATCTGGGCATAATCTCTCGGAAGGAATCGAATCATTGTATCCACAAAGTCCTCCAAGGTTATTGCGCTCAGCTTATAGGGGTATTCTGGTTTTAGATAGCAGGTCACTGACCTTATTTCTTCTTCTGTAGACGGATGCTCTTTGGGCGATAGCACCACTGAATAAGAATCTTTCAGCCCTTCCACTATTCGGTAACGTTCAGTCAGCAAAAGATTTCGGTAGATTTGTGTAAGTTTTATTTCTCCCTTTTTAAGCAGCCTTTGGAATTCTTCATTGAATAGATGGGTGTCGATGAGCAATTGTTTTTGTTCCATGCAATTGCGTGCCTCATTTACTCCGAGCACATCTGTATATTTTGTCTCGATGGCGATTATAGACTTGCCACCTTTGGTATCCTGGAACTTGATGTAGGCATCCATGGCCGACTTGTCTTTTGTGTTTTTTTCAATTGGAGTCGGTATAAATTCCAACCCAATTTCCGTGACCTCGCATATCGGGATGTGTCGCTTTCACACTGGTTGCCGTACATCGTTGTTGCCATTGGTCTATAATTCTGTTTTATAAGGTTTATGTGATTCTACAATTTGCGGGATAAGCTATGCCAAATTTAGTCATATCCATGGAATCTCCGCTATATTTTCCTGCAAAATCCTGTTCGTAAACTGCGAAATGTGTCGCATAACACTTATCTTTGACGGAAAATTCAGAAAAATATGATTGATACAGAATATTTGAAGCATTTTGAAGAGAGATTGCAGCAGAATTTGTTGCATTTGTGTACCAATGAAGGGGTGCTCGACGGCACGCTGCTGGCCACTGAGGACCTGGACAAGCGCTGGCACGACCTGGCACCGGAATACATGGCCGATGCCGTGGAGCAGATTCCCGACTATCCCACGGTGTCGGTGGCTTGGGCGGCTTACCTGGGACTAGGGGTGGCCTGCCACTGGGACGAGGACTGGGAGGCGTGCATGCAGGCTACTTACCAGTCGTACTACGGGGAGCAGGGCTTTGACGACATGGACGAGCACATCGTACACGACCTGCTGGGCCTGCCGCTCGACGGGGTGGAGGCCGCTCGCCTGGAGAAAGTGATTCGCCGTTGTGCACAGTATGCGGTCGATGCCATCCGCCACGAGCAGATTGAGCCGCAGAGTCCGCGGGCTTTCCACGTGTTTGCCCGTGCCTGCCGGACGATGTTCCGCATAGGGGCGGCCATCGAACTGAAACGCCTGGGCTACAAGTTCGAGAAAGTGCAGTTGAGCCAGGTGCCGGGCGGTTTTCCGGCCTGAAAAATTGTACCCGCAAACGATGTAAATCAACGTCTTTGCACTATCTTTGACGGAGAAATACAGAACCATTTTTAATACGGAAAAATATGAAAAGACTGTGGGGACTGATGTGTGCATTGGCCATGGCAGGAACATTGTCGGCCGGTGCGGAGAATGTGACAGGTGAGAATCCCGTCAAGAAAACACGGAGTGAAACATTCATTCTGGAGAAAAACACCGAGTGGGAACCTGCCGGCGAGGGAGTGACCCGTCAGGTGATGGGATACGACGGACAGGTGATGCTGGTGAAGGTGAAGTTCGAGAAGGGTGCCGTAGGTACTGCCCACACGCATTACCACACCCAGACCACTTACGTGGTCAGCGGAAAGTTCGAGTTTACCGTGGGCGGGAAGACACAGGTAGTGTCTGTAGGCGACGGCATCTATATGGAACCGGATGTGCTGCATGGCTGCAAGTGCTTGGAAGCCGGACTGCTGATTGACTGTTTCTCCCCGATGCGGGCGGATTTCTTGAAAAAATAACCGGCTGAAAATCAATGCGGTTTTCAACCGTGAGAAAACGCTTCGACGTTTGGAGTCAAACGCCTTTACGTTTTCCCTGAAACGCCTTTGCGTTTGACATGAAACGCACTTACGTTTTGGAGGTACAACCGTCCGCGATAGCGTATTGTAGTCTGCCTGTAGTATTTCTAACTTTG
>ERZ857521.2479-NODE-2479-length-17626-cov-4.003699_pt1 | contig 17626 bp, 14 predicted proteins | sample MGYA00519701_ERZ857521 | MGnify/ENA primary metagenome ERZ857521 (study PRJEB31778, sample SAMEA3449346) | human gut metagenome | biome: human gut; feature: human-associated habitat; material: faeces | place: United Kingdom | collected 2010/2012 ...
GCAGTACATACCCCTTCAAAATTCTTCATCACATCGTTGTTGGCAAACCGCAGCACCCGCAAATCATATTTTTGCAGGAACTCCGTGCGCGTCTGGTCGTCAGCAATACCCTTCTCCTCGTAATGCTGCGACCCATCCAGTTCTACCACCAGCTTGGCTGCGGCGCAGTAAAAGTCCACCACATAGCTGCCGATGACCTTTTGCCGCAAAAAGCGGATCGGGTACTCCCGCAGAAAATCGTACCAGAGATGACGTTCCTCCCTGGTCATATCCTTGCGGAGCTTTCGCGCTATCGGGGTCAGCGCTTTGTTGTGCTTGCCATTCATACAGGCAGTTACTCCTCCTGGTTTCTCACCGGGCAAACGGGCTGGAATCCCTCCGCCTCGCTGCGCTCGGCACCTCCCTTTGACAAGGGAGGTTTTTCTTTTAATAAAACCCAAAGCTCGGCAGGGCATTCAGGGCGTCAGCCCACCAGGCGGGAATGGGCAGGCCGGAGAGCGCCGGATAATAGAGCACAAACAGGACGAGCGCCACCACGCAGAGACCCGCGGCGATCTTTTTCGCCCAGTCTACGTGCTTCATCCGCGCCAGCACCAGTGCCAGCGCCGCCAGACAGAACATCGAGCTGGGGAAATAATGGTACAGGAAGGTGCAGCGCGTCACCAGCATCCACGGGATGAGCTGCGTGCCGTACAAAATCAGCACGCCCGCGCCCTGGCGGCTGCCGCGCCCGCTGACCTGATGCCACAAAAGCCCGACCAGCGCCGCCAGCCCGACCAGCCAGATGACCGGCCCGGCCATGCCCGCAATGCTGGCCTTCATGCCGTAGGGCAGGTAACCGTTGCGGTAGTACCACACCGGGCGCAGGCCCAGCAGCCAAGTGTACCAGCGGCTCTCAAACGGGTGGGTCGCCTTCAGCGTCGCATGGTAGCTGAACATCGACACCTGGCACTGCCACCAATCGCTGAGGCTGAACGCCGGATCGCGCCACCAGTACGGCAAATAGGACCCAATGTAGAGGCAGAGCGGCAGCAGCACATAAAACAGCACGCCGCCCACAGCCGCGGTGCGGAACTCTGCCCGGAAGCCGGGCCTTTTCTGCTGCCAGCGCGCATAGAGCACGCCCAGATACAGCACGGCCAGCCCGGCCCCGGCGTAGATGCCGGTCCACTTGGCTGCGCAGCCCAGCCCGAATGCAACGCCGCCCAGCGCCATCGGCAGCAGCGCGCAGTTCACGCCGACGGTCAGCACCCGTTGGCAGTACCACACCATACAGTAGGCTCCCAGCAGGATAAAAAACGTACCGTAAACGTCAATCGTTGCCAGACGGCTTTGGGAAAAGCGCATAAAATCCAGCGCCAGCAGCACGCCTGCGGTGGCTGCCGCCCACGGTTTGCGGGTCAGGCGGCGCACAAAGCACCACGCCAGCGGCACCAGCAGCACGCCGAACAGCGTACCCGCGAACCGCCAGCCGAACGCCGTCATGCCGAACAGCGCAATGCCGACCATGATCAGGTCCTTGCCCAGCGGCGGATGGGTCGTCTCGTAGACGGGCATTTTGTGCAGCTGCTCATAGCCGGTGCGGCCATGGTATATCTCGTCAAAATACATGCTGTTCAGCTGGCTGATCGTGTCGGGCACGACGGTCTGTTCGTCAAACAGCGCGCCGCCGCCCGTGACCGGCACCAGCCGGCCGTTGGCATCGCGGAACGCCAGCTCAAACAGCTGGGCGTTCTCGACCATGACCGTCAGCTGAGTGCCCGCCGCCAGCTGCACGTTGTTTGCTGTCCAGCTGAAGCAGGTGCCGTAGTTCAGCTCCTTTTCAAAGACCGTGCTGCCGTTGGCATCGGTCACCGTCATGCTGCCGCCGAATGAGATACCCGGGTAGACCCACAGCGATACCGCGCTGCCGTCCAGCGTCACACTCTCGGAGAGCGCCGTGCCTGTCGCGTCCAGCGGGTCCTGCGGCGCGGTGCGGCTGCCGAGATAGCTAAAGCTCAGCACCGCCGTGGCCGCCGTCAGCGCCAACAGCGCGCCCACCTCGCGGCGGGTCCATTTCGGCTGCGGTGCGGGCACGGGCGGGGCAGTTTCCGGCTTTGTCTCGGGCAGGGCCAGCGTGTGGCCATGGCGGGCAATGTCCCACACTGCAAAGATCAGCAGCACAAAGCAGACCGTCTCCCCAAGGCCGGTCAGGACGGCCACTGTCGAGCTGGTCGCGCTCGTCAGCCATTCATCGTTGGTGCCGGTCAGCGAGTAGACCGTGGCCAAGTTGATGAACCCGGTCAGCGACAGGCCCACGCCCGCCGCATACAGGCGGATGTCGTTCCAGTGCGCAGCGGCCAGCAGCGTCAGCAACACACCGGGCACCATGTAGCGCTCGTGCATGCAGTGAGCCAGCGTAAAAATGCCCAACCCATAATAGGCCGCCAGCAGCAGCGGCGCCCCCGGCGAGATCCGCAGGCGCTCAGCCAATGCCATAGTAGGCGGGATCCAGATAGACGGTGTCCTTCTGGAGGGCGAAGTGGAGGTGCGGGCCAGTGGCGTTGCCGGTCTCCCCCACCTCGGCAATGGGATCGCCCAGCGCCACCTGCTGGCCGGAGGAGGCAGTAATGCGGCTGCAATGGGCATACAGGGTGGTAAAGGCCCCGGCGTGGGAGACAGTCACGTAGCTGCCCAGCTGGCTGCTGTCCCCCACCGCCGTGACGGTGCCGTCAGCGAAGCTGGAGATGACGGTCCCGGCGTCGGCGGCGATGTCCGTACCGTAGTGGAAGGCGTTCTCCCGCCATCCGAAGCCGTCGGTGACGGTCCCCTGCACCGGGGCGGCGTAGGCAAAGCCCAGCACCTGCTGGGTCAGGCACACGTCCTCCGGGGTGTTCTCCGCCGTGTAGGTGGCTGCGGCGGGCTGCGCCTGCCGGGGGCCGAACACCGCCGTATAGGCGTCGTCCAGTGCTCCGGTCAGAGAGCCGTCAAAGGCGTGACCTACGGCCGAAAAAGCCGCCGTAAAATCTGTGTCGCCGCCCATCAGTGTCAAGAGTCTCTGACGGTAAGGCTCCAGCGTGTCCGGGGCCGTCAGCTTTATGGCCACCACCCCCAGCAGCAGCGCTCCGCACACCACCAGTTGCCACAGGCGGCCCACGGCGGGGCGAGGCCTCCGGCCTGCGGTGGGCCTGCGCTGCGGTGTGCGGCGGGCCATCGGGCGGCGCAGAGGCTGCCCGTGTGCCAGTGTGCGGCGGGCGGGCCGGCGGTGCTTTGTCTCGGTCATGCCATCCCCTCCTTTTGCGTTCAGTGTATGCGCCCTTCGGGCAGGGCAGAACCTCCGGGGCGGAGGGAAATTTCCCTCTTGACAGAAACGTTTCTGCACCGTATAATAGTTAGGCTGACGGGGTGTAGCGCAGCTGGTAGCGCGCTTGGTTCGGGACCAAGAGGCCGGGGGTTCAAGTCCCCCCACTCCGACCATATGAAAACACCATTGAAATTTGAACCCTTAAGTTCAAGTTCAATGGTGTTTTCATTATAGAATTCTGTGTTAATGCGGCTTTTCGGAGCCGCCATTTCTTTTAGCCTTTTGGACTTGAAATAGAAAACTGCAAATTTATAATCCGAATTACCGAAAACAAACCTTTACGAACTCCCAAGTCTATTAGTGCGTGTTCTGTAATTCCGCATTTTTCAAGGTATATTCTTCTTCCTTTTGCTGCGGTGTCTTGTAATGCAATTTTTTGTGTGGGCGCTTGGTATTGTAGAAATCTATGTAATTATCGACTGCTTTATAAAAATCAGCCTCCGAGCGATACTTCGTTCTATACAGTTCTTCACGCTTAAATGAAGAAAAGAAAGATTCCATTACCGAATTATCATACGGTACATACGCTCTTGAAAACGAGTGTGTAATGTTTAACGACCGAAGATAGTCATTCATGGCTTTTGAACGATAATTGCCGCCGCGGTCGGTATGAAAAATCAAATTTGAGTTAGGCTGGCGTTTTTTATAAGCAATCCGGAAAGTTGACTTTATAAGCTGTGTGCTGTTGGTCTTTCCCACTTTGTATCCTACAACCATGCGGGAAAACAAGTCTATAATCGCACAAATGTAATAAGCGTTTTCACCGTGCTTGAAATAAGTAACATCACTGACCCACACTTCATTAGGATTGCTGACATCAAACTCCTGATTAAGGTAGTTTTTGTATTTACGGCTTTCATCATCGTGTAGCTTCTTGGCATTTTGCCGTATGCTTACCAATCCCATATCACGCATAAGGGTGCGGACCATTTCATTACTTACTTTAACGCCTTGATTTCTCATAACAGCAGCGATTTTGGCAGCACCGAATATTTGATTGCTTTCGTCGTAAATTTCCTGTATTTGATGCCGCAGCTCTTCTTTACGCTTTGTATACCATGTGTTATCTTTTTTATTGCGAAGAACATGGTTATAGAATGTTCCTCTTGGAATATCAAAAGCATCACATATCACATGCACACTGTATTCGCCGTAAAATTGTTCCGCCGCATATAATTTTTGTTTCAATGGAGATTTTGGCGTGCAATTTGCCGATTTTAAAATTTCAATGATGTTCTCTAAGCGCACCACTTTATTTTCAAGCAAATGAAAATTCCGGATATTCACAGTTTTCTTGTTAAGTGCTTTCTTTTCTTCCTGATATATATGCACCCAATTATAGAAAGTGCTTTTTGGTATTCCGGTATCGGCAAGTATGTCCGCTGCTGACTCACCGGAAATAAAACGGTCAATAGCGTTTTGCCGTTCTTCTTTTGTGTAAGTTCTCATATTTTCAACTCCCGTTTAATGTGTTGAAACAATTTTACGACCACTATACAGAAATTGAAATAAACTCATAGCCTAATTTTACCAAGTTATGTTATGTCCGCATATAAAATTGTAAGAGGTTCAAACAAAGATCGGAAGAGATATCTTCTTCCGTAAGCGTGCCTTTCGCGTTCCTGATCTCCAAATCACCCAAGCAGTTCACATAGACATCTCGGTCGCTGTACTTTGACGCCCGCTGTGCCGCTGCAATGGACTGGCTCAGCTTGATCTCATTCAGCTCCACAACGACCGCATAGGAGATGATGAACAGAAACGTCGGATTATTCTGAAAGCGCGGCGGGTCGTCAACCGCGATATAGCCTTGATTGATGCGCTTGGAAAACGGCGCTGCCAATATGGATTTCACACCGTAGCGCTGGAAGAATTGATATTCATCCGGATATGTATCCCTGATTGCCTCCATATCCGGTATGACAACAGGCCGGTTCAGCGACAGAAATTCACACCATCGCGGGAAGCTCTCTACGGCAAGATACTGGAGCATGTTCTTCTGATGCTCTACGCCTTCCGCACACCATTCGTAGGTAAGCAGTCCGATTTTCAAATCCCAGTTTGCTTCTACAACGGAAGCTCTGGCCGCACCGTAAAACTCCGCTGCACCTTGCAGCAGGCCGTCGATAATGTCTTCTGAATCTTCCAAGCTGCGCAGCCGTTCTTCCAGAAATCCAAGTGCTGTCTGGAAATCTTGGGACGCTGCGCGATTGTTGTTCTCTGAACTGTTCATGGCTGCGCTCCTTTCTACAAATCAAAAAACTGCCTGATCCTCCAATCAAGCAGCCTTTTCCGCAGCATCCACCATTGGTGGTGCTGCGTCATTATTTGCCCGTAGGTGTACGCCTCCATGCGAGGGTTCTGTTCCGCTCTGCGATAGTGCTGTCAATTTCATGCACTGGCCCGATCTTGCACAGCAAACCGCCGGTAGCGCAGAGGTGCGCCGTCCGAGCAAATAACAAGGCTAACATGGCTGTGCGGATTTCGTGATCTCTTGGCTGTATCGGTGACAGAATGGCGTGAGCCTATCGGAGCAGCCCCTTACGATGGCATGAATATTCTGTATCTGTTCAGGATTCAGTTTCTACATATCCTGAAAAACGGCACGGAGCTGTTCGGGATACTCATTCCCATCGTCAAAGAAATCCCTTGCGGTTATATCAAGGTAATCGCAGATGTAGAAGAAGCCGCTCAGCGACGGCATGGACTTCCCGGTCTCAATATTGTTGATATAACCCGGATTCTGGCCCATTGAAAGGCTCATGTCACGAGCCGAAACGCCCTTTTGCGTTCTTAATTTGGCCAGTCTCAGGGAGAACTCCTTGCCTGTCATCACTTCACCTCCACATATTATATTTTAGCCCATAATCCCTTGAATCGTATTGGAATGTGGATGCATGTTTCCTTGATATATGGGTTTGTGGATGTTATAATGAAATGAGGTGTAGGTTTTGTGGCCTAAGGAATAAAGAAAGGCAAATCGCAAAAAATAAACTACCCCTTGTTTGGGGCAGTTGGCAGCTTGGTTTTCGTGAAGTAGGTTCCTTGACGAAAAAAGCTGTGAAGTCCTTGATTTCTCATGGCTTCACAGCTTGATATGACGGAGAAATTGACGGCTATTCTGTCATGGTCGGGTTCAGCTTCTCCATATTCTGCTTTTTTAACTCAATAGATGAGTGTACATATCTATTCAACGTAATATTTACGTTGGAGTGTCCAAGGATTTCGCTTAGACTCTTGATCTCAAATCCAAGTTCAACATATCTTGTCGCAAAGGTGTGCCGCAATGCATGGTAATTTGCATATTCAATTCCAGACGCTTCCACATAGTTCCTGAAGCGGTTTTGGAGTGTGCGCGGTTCGATAAATTGATTTTTTCTCCAGTCAAAACAAATGTCTTTCAATCTGTCTGAAACTGCGCCGCATATTGTATAAGAAACTTCGGCAGTGGGATATCTCGTTTTGAACATGCACTTTTAGGTTCTGTAATAATCACCTTCGTTTTCGTTGCCATGTTTTGCGGTGCTTGAATACGCTGCATGGTTTCTCTGACCTCCAGAATACCGCTGTCCAGTCGAAGGTGTTCCCAACGGAGTGCGCACGCTTCGCCGATTCGGATACCGGTGTAGAGGCAAAGCAGGACAGTAAACTTCGTAAGATCCGTGTTCTGCATTAAAACGCATTCCAACTGTTGCTGCTCTTTTTTCGATAATACACGCATATCCTTTTTTCTTTTCTTTATGGATAGACCGGCGGGTGAGCAATTCACGGGATAGCCATTCCCTTGTGCATAGCGTATGGAACTTTTCATGACAACTATAATATCTGACACACTCTTGGGTGAAAGCCCGCCGTTTCCGTCCAGCCTTCCGTTTTGAAGAAGATAATCAATACATTCTTCAAGGAGAACGGCGCTTATTTCGCTGATTGGATAGCTCCCCAGAAGCGGTTGTATGTGACGCTCAACAAGGTGATTATATCGTGAGAACGTTGATTCCTTCACACGGTTTTTGGAAGAAAGCAGCCACGCTTTTAGAACCGTGTCATACAAAGCAGATTGCGTCGCTTGATTGCTGGATGCCCGAATTGGAGCAGATGCGTTTTCTTTCAGTTTTGCTTTTGTTTCAGAATAACTTTTCCCATAGACATAGCCGTACTGTATCTTTCCGTGCAGTGTGCGGCATTTAACATAGCGGCCTTCCCAACGCCCATCTTTTCTCTTGTAGATATTCTCGCCTCTTTTTGACATTTACGACAGCTCCTTTCGTGCCGATCGTCGACGGCGAAACTGGCGGCGCAAGGCTGCAAGACTTACTCGTTTTGTACATGAAACAAGTCCTACGCAGAATCTTGATACAGATTTTCCCGTTTTTTCGGCTTTTCGCCTTCGTCGTCTTGACGAAAACGGCAGGAATTTGTATAATTATATCTGTATCTGCTGCCAAAATGAGCGTCGTCAAGGAACCTACTTCACGAAAATCTTTAAGGCGCAAATGCACTATTGGGGTATGGCCGACGCAGTTGGGTGTGTCCGGTCTATGGTACCTGTTGTTTATCACAATCAAGCCCGCTTTACTTGACAGGCCATTGTTTGCAAGGAGCAAGTGGGCGAGTACATAACTCATTCTGGTAACCGGAGCAGGGGGTAAATGGCTTCGGTTGCCGAAGGCATGAACACGGGCATTATAGTACGAACTGCTGCAGGAACCAACCTAATTGATAGGGGGCATGATTAGATATAACGACAGAGATTATTTTGCAGAAAACAATCCAAACATTTGAAGCATGAAGTTCCCCCCTCTCATTTTCCATTAAAGGGAGTTGAATGAAGATGAAGCGCATACTATGCATGGTTATTTCCTGTATCCTTCTATTGATTTGCACCGTTCCGGTTGGCGCAAGTGCCACAGCGGACGCCCCAACAAGGGTCATTAATGTCGTCTATGACGATTCTGGCAGTATGTATTCGGGTGTTGATACATGGTGCCGAGCAAAGTACTCCATGGAAGTTTTTTCCGCAATGCTCGGTGATACCGACAAAATGAATGTCTATTATATGAGCGATTATTGCGTGGGATCGTCTGCTCCACCAAAAATATCTCTCGACGGCAGCGATGGATCAGATGTAAACGTTGCCAAAATACATAACCAGAAAACAATCGCAAACAACACGCCTTTTAACGCTGTAAAGAAAGCGTATGCTGACTTAAACGCTACAAATGCGGACGAAAAATGGCTTGTGATTTTGACCGATGGCGAGTTTGAAGATGGACGAATGAGTTCATCCGAAATCGATAGATATCTAGCCAGCAAGTCGCAAGATATCAAAGTAATGTTTCTTGGCATGGGACAAAATGCTGCGGGTATAACGGAAGATGCTGCTAACAACATTTTTTATGTTGAAGCGACAACAAATGCTCAAATACTTAGCCGTATTACGGAAATTTGCACGCGCGTGTTCAATTCAAACAAGCTAGAGCTGAATGTGAGCGCAAAAACATGCTCGTTTGACGTTCCAATGGCTGAACTGACGGTTTTTGCGCAAGGCGCAAACGTTGAAATTGCGGGAATCAAGCGAAGTGATGGAAGTTTGGTGCAAAGCTCAAAAACACCAGTAGAAGTAAAATACAGCGAATGTGATGCTACGAATTACAGCAACCAGCCTGTTACGGATTTGCTTGGCAAAATTGCGACATTCAAAGACGATTTCCCGGCCGGTGATTATGCAGTTGAGGTTTCCGGCGCTGAAACTGTCGAGATATACTACAAGCCCAATATAGCAGTGGCTGCATATCTCACCGATAGTACTGGCCAGAGTGTCACAAATCTATCAAATCTGGCCGCTGGAGAATATACGATTTCGTTTGGTTTTGTTAAGGCTGGCACATCAGATTCTGTTGCAGCGTCAACGCTATTAGGCGATGTTTCCTATGAGGCGGTCGTGACAAACAATGGGGTGACACACGAGAAGGTCTATTCTAATGGTGATAAAATCCAAATCGAAGAAGGGCCGTTGGCGATTGATGTCACAGCACATTACCTTGACTACAATACCGTCACGACAAGCTTATCCTTTGATATTTACAAAGATAAAGAAATCACATTTTCAATTGAAAACAATCCTTCTTATGTTGTTTCCTCGGATGGATTTGCAAGTCTAGAGAATATCCGAATCAAAGCAAAAATAGATGGGAGTGAGTTTAGTCAAGAACAGTGGGATGCACTTTCCGTGCCTCAGATTCAGCTCATAGACGATAAGATGGACTTCAAAATTGAATTGTCTGATATAGAAAAAAGTAACGAGATTGGAATATTCGAACTAAGGCCCTCTTTCCCTAATGGCAAGCCGTCGACTGGTACATATTGCGACGTGAATTATCGCATCGTGTATCAGCAACAGTTTGACAGTGAAACTTGGCAGGGTGAAACCGAAAACATATTGAAGCTTACCGATGAACGGTCGTGGTGGGAAAGAAACTGGGATATTGCTGTTAAACTAGCCATTTCTCTTGCTGTGATTTTTGCGTTGCTGGGATATTTGCCGTTTATTAAGCACTATCTTCCCAAGAGCCTTAAGAAAAAGCCGTATATCAAATGTATTCCAAGTGAGCCAGGTGAAAAAAGGAAAGATAGAAACGGCGTAATTGAAAAGAATTTGCTTTCAACCATTATTCCTTATGTCCCACAAACGGGCTCAATTAAATATGTGCCCAAAGGCGTTACAGGCTGCCCCCTCCTGTCAGTTAAGGCAATAAAGCACCACAGAATGAGCATTACAAATGTGAAAGCTTTTGCGGGGAAAGACTACATAACATTTGACGGAGAAGCAATAAAGAAAGAAGTTAAAAAATTTGAGACAGGTGCAGGCGTGAGCATTCGAGTAAAGCGTGGCGAATGGACGTATGTTTGTAGCCCAAACCAATCTAACTAACTAATAAAAACAGGAGGAAGAGATATGAACGCACCAACACTGGTAATTGGCCTCGGTGGAACTGGCTGTAAGATTATTGAGAGAGTATCAAAAATGGTTACAGGCGAGCAGCGCAACAATATTGCTTTTGCTGTTTTTGATACGGATATTAATGACCTGCGCGGCATTCAGGAACGTAACCCCTTCATCAAAACCATTCAGACGTCTACGAAGCAAACTGTTGGCGAGTATTTGAATAAGGATACGCATGCGCGGGATACATGGTTTCCGGTAAATGCAATTTTGAACGGCAAGACTCTGACCGAGGGTGCTGGTCAGGTGCGCTCCATTTCGCGTCTTGCGCTCGAAACGGTGATCCGCGCTGGAAAGATGGAACCCTTACACGAAGCGATCCAGAGCCTTTACAAGGTCGAGGAAGACAAAGCCGACCAGGCGCTGCGCGTCGTGATTGTCAGTTCTCTTGCAGGTGGTACTGGTTCTGGCCTTATTTTGCCTGTTGCTCTTTATACACGCAACTATCTGCAAACGCATTTCCGGCAGAGTGCGAATATTACCAGGGGGTTTTTCATCCTTCCGGAAGTGTTCTATGAAGTAATTACCGGTCAGACGGAGCGCAACAACCTGAAGGCAAACGCCTATGCGACGTTGCGGGAATTAGATGCGTTTCTCATGAAAGGCGATGCAACCTTGCACGAAAGGTATTCGAATTCTGTTCGTATGCAGTTCCCGAGGGCGGCTTCCAACGGTTATGAGGAATACGATGTGCGGCCCTATGATTTTTGCTTCTTGTTTGACGCGCAAAATGCAGAAGGTGGAAAACTCAACTCTTTTGATCAGTATTTGGATCATGCGGCTAACTGCATTTATGCGCAGTCCATTGGCCCCATGAATAAACGGAGCAACTCTTCCGAGGACAATACCATCCGCAAATTAGCTAAGGAAAGGGGCAGAAACCGTTATGCAGGTGCTGGCGCGTCTATGTTGGTTTATCCCTTCGAAGATATCCGAACGCTAATTGCTTTGAAATGGACAAAGCAGTGCGTTTCTAAGCAGTGGATGGTCTTTGACGACCTTTACAAGGAACTGTGCAAGGAGAATGATCAGAAGAGAGAACAAGGATTGAGCGCAAAAGAGCAGTCGCTCTCCGCATTCTATGCAAATCAGGTTGAATCGGCTGCCAAGCATGATGACGCTTTTGCAAAGGCAATTATTAAATCTACCGGTAAATACACAAATGGTGTTACAAGGACCGCAGATAGATGGAAAGAATATGTGTTAGCAGTGCTTTCTAAGATCGAACATGATCTTGAAGATTGCTCTTCTGATTTGAGCTCCAAGTATGACGATGCACGGGAGCAAATCAACAACCTCGGAAACGACTGGGAAGAGTTCGCAAATGCCTTTGCTGCTGCCGAGGAATATCGGCTGATGTCGAACGCCTATGTTGAAGAAGTATCCCAGACCATCGCATATTCGATGTTCAGAGGTTCAAAGGCCTCTCAGAGCAATATTGGCCTGAGCTACAAGCTCGAGACATACCTGGTAAGTGCCGACAACAAGTTCCTGCACCCCAACGCGATTCGTTACATGCTCATCAAGATTCTTGATTTGATGAAGAAGCAGAAAGAATCCGTTGACAAGGATAGAGATGATAACCGGCAATACTTTGAAACATTTGAGAAGAATACCTTCGACATTGCAGAAACTGAAGATGTTGAAGAGACCGTTGATGATCTTTCCGATCGGAAAACCTCGCTTGTTTCCAGACTTACAAAGCGGCCGACTGGTGAGCAGGAGGAGATGAAACGGAAGTTCAAGGTCTTCTTCGATACAATCGGCGCGTATCAGGTACAATGCGCTCAGTCTTTCGTTCTTGGTCAGGGAATTGACTATATTGAGTCACTTATCAGCGCATTGAGCTTTTGAAAAAATACACTATTGAGGTGGAATAAATGCATCTCCATATCTTGAGAAAAAACGACTTGGAAACCGTCCTAGATTTATTCTGTGAGTGCTTTATTTCAGATCATTATTATCAGCAGCTATTTGCAGGTTGTGATGACATATCGGTCGCTATGCGGGATGCGTTTAGGAGTAGCATTTCTTTCTGCTTGGAAAAAGGTATAAGCGTTGGCATAGTCAATAATGGAGAGTTGCTGGCTTTTGCCTTGTTCTTTGATTATAAAAAAACGCAAGATTCCCGAAGGGCCTCGTTTAATGAAATATTTGGAGTACATGATGGTGACCAATTGCCGTACTACGAGAAGCTTCACCATGAAATAGAAAACCTGAAAGGTGAAGTTTTGTACCTTCTGTCTATCGCAGTTTCGACCGATTATCGTCAATGCGGGTTGGCTTCCGGCTTGATTGATTATATGCTCTCGCATTATAGCGAATATAGCATTGTCTCGGATGTTTCGAATAAAGATTCTTTGAAGATTTATGAAAAGAGAAATTTTCAAGTAAGCATAATTGAAGATAAATACTTCTATGTTACGCACAAGCAAGGAGAGGCGGTCAGCGGAGTTGTTTTTTCTGAAAAAATACGACTTCTCGTACCTGACTACGATTCGTTGGATTCATACAACATATGCTATGCCGTTGAAAAAGATGACCAATTTCTTGTAGGCTATGAGAAGAAATATAGCAATGACATATGTTGCTTTATCAGGAACTCAAGGAGCATTACTTGTGGACACGTAGTTTTAGTAGAGTATGCCGAACTTTTAAAATATCAAAGAGTATTGAATACGGCTCAGGTACTCGAATGTACTAGTGGAGACATTTTGTTTTATGAACATAAAATCGACTACACCGAAGCGCCATTGCTTAATCAAACCCTAATGGATATGATAAAAGTACGGTCAACAGAATGGTCGCTAATTCCAGATGTGTTTGTCTCAATCCCTGTTCAATACATGGATAAAGAAAAACTCATGAGTTCATGTGCAGATGACGTAGCAGAATCATTGTTAGTAGATATGGATTTCCGGACACATTATGAGGCCGGTGTCCCTTCTACTTTAGATAAGGTCGATGATTTAGCGAGCTTCAAAAAAAGAATACGGAGATTTTATTTAGGGAAAGTTAAAATTCAAATTTTTAGTGAGATCACAGCCAACAATTATGCAAATGTCGGTGATGCGATTGGCCCTGGAGCATTTGTTGATATTTATATTTCGGTTGACACTGAAAGCAATTGCGCCGTATTGACGTGGTATTCGTTATCAAGCCCGTTTTTAGTTAGCCATCTGTTCGATAATGTTATCCGCAATCAAATAATGATTGTTGGCGCAGACTCTTGCGTAAATTTTTACGACTACATTAAAGCGAAATTTGGCCTTATAAAACGCGGCACGCCCAAAATATTCTCCGTATTTCCATGCGATAAGAAAAAATTAACAAAAAGTCAATTGGCATCATTACTTGTCGGCGAAACGATTTATCCAGAAGGAGAGAACTTTGGCGAAATAATTGATGAAGATATCCTCTCTATAGTTCAGAGCGACTACGGAATGGGGCAATATGACAGAGCCTTCGTCTGTGCCTATAGTAATGCGGTTCTTCAGTTCTCCGAAGATTTCTCGGGGAGCATTTCTGAACGTCTCTGCGAAGAATCAATAACACTTTTCTATATCGAATTGATTCTATTCGAAGAAGCTGCTATTCATATTGCAGACCGTGAGATAATAAATCTGTTTACCTCCGGAGATACAGCAGAGCCAATAGAATTTTTATCGAAGGTTGCCGCAATATATGATGGCTATTCTAGGACTATTGACTTTTGGGATATAAAAGTCAATTATCCGACTTCGCAAAAATCGATAGCAATGCTTCGCAGGTCGTTTAGAATCAAAGATCAGCTCGATGAGATGAAAAGAAATCAAGAACAACTTCAAACAGTGTTTGATACAAAGTGCGACATTATTGATCGAAAAGACTCCAAGCGAATGGACACATCACTCGCAATTATATCTATCCTTGCTATTTTTTCTGCATGGATAGATGGGTACGATTATATTGCAACATGGAGTGATGTTCTGTCGCAAGGTGTTATCCACATTTTGCAACGTATCTTATTTGTGATTGTTCTTGTAACCGCAGGTTATGCTGTTACACATCTGTTTGGAAACAAGATAGGCCTGTTTCTAAGAAAACGCCGCGAGCGAAATCGCCGAAGATCCAAAAGAAACCGATAGTAACAACTTTCGACAAGATAAGTGCAAAATGATTTACATCGGAACACAATTCCTTGTAAGACTCATGGGATTATGAGCAATAAAAACACCATGCGGGTGAAAAAGTACATTTCGGATCACTTGTTTTGGCTAATCACAGCGATGATCTGGTATCGAGGATCTCTATTTACCGCGATTCCTGGAATGACTGTCAAGCAATCCAAGATAATCTTATGGATTTCAGTGCTTGTGCTTGTCGCTTTGGGGTGCGTCATTACGATGAAAAAGCGCAGGAACGGTTTAAGCCTATTCACCAATGTCATCTTCCCATATGAGTTGTACGCAGTCGTTTCCTATCGCACGTATCTTCCCAAACTGGTTTGGAGTTCGGTACTGCTTGCCGGTATTCTGTCGCTTGCCTTTATCATCCTTGGCATGCTTCCAACGGCGCACAGCGAACATCACAGTGCAGAGGGACGGAAACGTCAAGTCGTTCACAGCCTACTCGGAGCCAGAACGATAACCGCCGTTTGCATTTTGGTTTTGATTGTGCCAATAGGTATCAGCAAGGTGTTCGGGCTGGGACTGATGACCACAAAAGCGCCGCTCGTTTCCAATGCATCTGAAGCAGAAGAATGGACAGTCAAAAATAATATTGACACAGTCCGCTTGCTTCGAGAGTAAGAGTGGAAAGAACTAAATCCGCAGCAAAAGCTGGACGTATTGGGCGTGGTTTTGAATATCGAGATCCGGTATTTGGGGCTGAACCATGAGGTGTACCTAAAGAGCAGCGTTTTGAACGGCGAGACTGCGGCACATTATAACCACAAAGACCATGAGATTGTGATAGATCTCGGTCAACTGAAAACGGCAGCTGCTGCCGACGTGTTGGACAGCTTGTGCCGTGAGTGTTTCCACGCTTATCAATATCAAATGATTGCGTTGTATGAGGATACTCCGGAAAAATACCGGAATATGCTGCTGTTTCAATATGTGGGCAGGTACATAGACGAAACCTCCGATTACAACGACGGGAGCGGTAATCTGATGGACTATTATTATCAAATGATAGAGATTCAATCCAGACAATATGCTGAGCTTGCCGTTGCAGATTATTATGGCCGTATCAGAGAGTGCCTGACAACGGAGGACTAGAAAAGATGAAAGCTTCGGAAAAGAATCTGGACAAGATCCGCGGCGCTCTGATCGGCGGAGCGATTGGGGATGCGCTCGGCTACCCCGTTGAGTTTTTAAGCCTCGACAGGATCGTCGGCAAATACGGTGAGCAGGGCATAACAGCATATGAGCTTGACCGTACAAGCGGAAAAGCTCTGATATCGGACGACACGCAGATGACGCTTTTTACCGCGAACGGGATCCTGTTTGGGGAAACGCGAGGGCGTATGCGCGGCATTGGTGCGGCACTGCACGACCATGTGGCGATGGCGTATCAGGATTGGCTGACAATGCAGTATGCCGACTACCGGACTGGGTCACAGACAAAGCGGTATGACTGCGGCCGCGGCGTGTCATGGCTGTTGGATGTTCCCGAGCTGTACAGCCGGAGAGCACCGGGCAACACCTGCATTTCCGCGTTATCTGAGGCTCGCGAAAGCCATAATGCGTGCGATTACATAGAATGCCCGCGAAACAACAGCAAAGGCTGCGGCGGCATTATGAGAATGGCTCCTCTGGGGATCCATGACGCAAATACACCGATTGACTGGCTCGATCAAGAGGGAGCCTATCTGTCGGCAATCACGCATGGACATCCTCTGGGCTATCTGCCCACCGCAGTCCTGACGCATATTCTGAACCGGATCGTTTTCCCGCGTGAAAAGCAAATGACGCTTCTGGAGATCATTGACGAAGCGAAGGAAACGACCAGACGCCTGTTTGACGGAACGGACTATCTTGATGACCTGTGTGCGATCATCGACAAGGCGGTGCGGCTGGCCGCAAATCATGATACGGACAGAAGCAATATCAGACAGCTGGGCGGCGGCTGGGTGGCCGAGGAAACGCTGGCGATTGCAATTTATTGTGCACTGCGCTACGAGCATGATTTCTCGGCTGGTATCATCGCAGCTGTGAACCACGACGGCGACAGCGACTCCACCGGTGCGGTCACTGGCAATATTCTTGGTGCGACCAACGGCTATGATTCCATCGAGGCGAAGTGGAAGAATGATCTTGAATTGATGGATGTTCTTCTTGAAATGTCGGACGATCTCTGCCAAGGCTGCCTCATGAGCGAATATGACCTCTATTGCGATCCGGTTTGGGCAAGGAAGTATATTGAAGCGCATCGGAAAGGATAAACTCGTTATAAGAACCTTCCTGTTGCGGCGTATCATAAAATGTAGTGCTGCTGCAGCTGTGACAGCGCAGCAACACACTTGGCAAGCAATGCCTGTGTTTATACAAACTTGATGAGCAGGGAGATTTCCGTCACCGGAAATCTCCCTGCTGCTTGTTGGGGAAACTCTCCCCAAACCCCTGATTGATCGAACGGTTCCCGTTCGGCTGCGCCCTGCGATGCAGTGCTATTTTTCCTGCTGATGCTCTCTTGGCTGCCGCTGGTCGTCGGCATCCGTGCGCAGGAGCATCTCGGCGTTGGCCTTATAAATCTGGAGCCGCTTCGCTTCGTCACGAGCCTTGGAAAGCTCTGCATAATCGAGCTTCTTCTGCACGAGCAGATCGGAATATTCCGCTTGCAGGCTCTTGACGGTGGGCAGCTTTTTCAGCGCCAGATCGTCAAACGCCTTCTTCGCTGCCTTGTGGATGGTGATGTCGCTCTCGTGCGCATTGTAATATTTTCTGGAATACCCGGCCTTGCGATAAGCGGTGTAGATATCTCTGGTTTTGGCATAGTTGATGATGTGCGTTTTCAAAACGGCGATCTCTGCCATGCGGCTCTCTGCCGCCTTTATTTTTGCCGTCAGTTCCTTCGACCTGCTGCTTGCAGCATCCGCATAATCGGCCAGCGCATTGAAATCCGCGAAATCATGGTTCTGGATGAACAGCAGCGTTTCAGCCATAGTTTTCAGCTTCACGACTTTCAGCTTCTGGTCATAGGCAGCGCCTTTGCCGTTGCCGATTTTGGCCTCAATCTGTGAAATCAGCGTCGGTCTCGACACCTTGGAAGGATACCTCTTTTTCCTGCGTGGCGTA
>ERZ857521.2484-NODE-2484-length-17606-cov-3.022734_pt1 | contig 17606 bp, 9 predicted proteins | sample MGYA00519701_ERZ857521 | MGnify/ENA primary metagenome ERZ857521 (study PRJEB31778, sample SAMEA3449346) | human gut metagenome | biome: human gut; feature: human-associated habitat; material: faeces | place: United Kingdom | collected 2010/2012 ...
GCACCCGTACGGTAGGTGCCGATGTCGCTGATGCAGTCGTTGATCCGCATGGGAAAGGGGGTCTCCTTGACCGTCATGTTCGCCAACCCCTTGTAGGCGGCGTAGAGCCCTGCCATCGCCTCCTCCTCGCTCGCGGGGAACGATCCCGACGAGGGGCCGTTGAGCGGTTCGTAATCCAGCGAGCAGCCCGACAGCAGCAGGCCGCCCGATACGATCAGATAGATTATTTTCTTTAACATGATTCTGCTTTTTTAGAATTTCAGTTCGACACCCATCGTAACTACTTTCACCTGCGGATAGTTGTAGGCCACGGCGCCCAGTTCCACGCCGTCGCCCGATCCCGAATAGGCCACCTCGGGATCGAAGCCCTGATAGAAATCGGTGATCGTGAAAAGGTTCTGCGCATTGACGAAGACCATCGCCGACTTCATGCGCAGTTTTTTCAGCCATGTTCTGGGAAGCGTATAGCTCAGCTGGATATTTTTCAGACGGCAATAGGCCGCGCTGCGCATCCAGAACGACGACTGCTTCCAGTTGTTGGCGTCGGTCATCGTCAGACGGGGATACTTGCCGTTGGGATTCGTCTCGTTCCAGCGGTCGAGATGCTCCTTGCGGAAGGTTCCGCCCTGCTGGCAGGGCTGCACGTAATAGGAGCTCAGATAGCCGTCGACCTTGCCGACACCCTGGAAGAAGGCACTCAGATTCAGTCCTTTCCATCCGAAGCTGAGATTCACGCCGTAGGTATAGCGCGGCACCGTGCTGCCGATGATCGTCATGTCCTTGTCGTCGATCGTACCGCTGTCATCCATATCGGCATAGATCAGATCGCCGGGCTTGGTCGTCACGCCGTACTGCGGACAGTTCTCGTTCACCCAGTCGGCCTCCTCCTGCGTGCGGGCCATTCCCACGCATTTGAGCCCGTAGATCGAGTTGATGGCCGATCCCTCCTGATTGCGGATCGCGCCGCTGCCGCCCGTGGTGCCCTTCATGTCGATGATCTTGTTGACCACGTCCGACAGGTTGGCCTCGACGCCGAACGAGAAATCGCGCCACTTGTTATGATACCCGACGGCGACCTCCCAACCCACGTTGCGCACCGTTCCGGCATTCTGATAGGGGGCGCCGAGACCGATGATCGACGGGATATCGAGCGTAAGCAGAATATCGTGGGTCTTTTTGTAATACCAGTCGGCCGTGACGCTCAGCTTGTCGAAAAGCGTGGCGTCGATACCCACGTCGTACATTTCGGTCGATTCCCAGGTAATGTCGGGATTGGCCAGCGTCGTCTGCGTGACGATCGGGGTGATGACGTCGTTGACCGAAATCGAGCTGACGTCCAGCTGTTGGATCGTGGGATAGTTCGAGCCGATGTTCTGGTTGCCCAACTGGCCGTAGGAGGCGCGGATCTTGAATTCGCTCAGCGTCCGGCGTACATCCTGCATGAAAGGCTCCTCGGTCAGACGCCACGCTCCGGAGAACGAGGGGAAGATACCCCAGCGATTCCCCTTGGCGAAACGCGACGAACCGTCGAAACGGACGTTCGCCTCGAAAAGGTAACGCTCCTTGAAGTTGTAGTTCAGACGGCCGAAGAAGGACTGCAACGCCCACTGCGCATGACCGCCGCCGTTGTCCTTCGTCTCGTTGTCGGCACCGGCGCCGATCACCTCGTAATCGGGATAGGCGAAGTCCTCGCGGTGCGCCGAAAGGGTCTTGTTGTCGTAGGTCTCGCGCGAAGCGCCCAGCAACAGTTTGAAATTGTGGTTCTGCGCGAAGGTATGCTGCAAGGCGGCCGTGAACTGGTAGTTGCCGTAGAACGAGCGGTTGGCCGACTCGTCGAGGTAGTTGAACGCGACATTGGAGCTGTTCGACACCGTGCCGAAGGCGTCGGAGTAGAATTTCATCTTCTTGACGAAGGTATGGTTGTTGGTCGTCACGTAGCGCGGGGCGACCATGCCTTCGAGCGTCAGCCACTTGACGGGCTTGAAGGTGAGCGTCACGGCTCCGTTCAGGCGGATCGTGTTGTTCTTCACGTTGCCTCCCTCGCCTTCGAGCGTCGGCAGGACGTTGGTGCTGCCGCCCGACAGACCGGCCCAGTAGCCCGTCGACCAGCGCGACAGGATCAGCGGGTCGCGCGTGTTCATGTAGTTGAACAGCGTATTCTGCTGCGGGATGCGGCGGCGGTCGCCGTTGACGAACGAAACGTCGAAGCGCATCGAGAGCTTGTCCGAGAAGTCGATGTTCATGTTGTTGCGCACGTTGTACCGCTGGTAGTCGGTGCGCTTGATGATGCCCTTCTGGTCGAGGTAGCCGAACGAGGTCATGACGCGCACGCGTTCGGTGCTGGCCGTCAGCGAGAGATTGTGGTTGTGGGTGAATCCCGATCCGGTGAGAATCTGGTCCTGCCAGTCGGTGAGCGGATAGTTGTCGGGATCGATACGGTTGTTCTCGCGGTAGCGGGCAATGTAGTCGTCGGTATAGATCGACTCCTTGCCGTCGTTGAACGACGTTTCGCGGCTGAGGATCATGTACTCCTCGGCGCTGACCGTTTCGGGCGTGTCGGTGGGCGACTGCCAGCCGACGTAACCGCGGTAGGTGACCGACGTCTGCCCCTTCTTGCCGCGCTTGGTCGTCACGATGATGACGCCGTTGGCAGCACGTGAACCGTAGATGGCCGACGAGGCGGCGTCCTTCAACACCGAAATCTGGTCGATCTGCGTGGCGTCGACGGCATCGAGGCTGCCCTCCACCCCGTCGATGAGCACCAGCGGCGCGGCGCTCGAACCGCCGAAGGTTCCGATACCGCGCACGCGGATCATGCCGCCGTCGCCGCCCGGAGCTCCGCTCTGCGTGGTAACGGTCACGCCGGGGGCGATGCCTTGGAGTGCGGTCGACGAGGATACGATGGGACGGTTGGCGAGGTCTTCGGCCGAGACCGACGCGACGGAACCGGTCAGATTGACCTTTTTCTGCGTGTCGTAGCCGACGACCACGACTTCGTTGATGAGTGAATTGTCGCTTTCGAGTATGATGTCCAGAGAGGTCCGGTTGCCGACGGTTACGGTTTTGGACTTGTAACCCAGATAGGAGACGGTGAGTCGCTGCCCCGGAGCGGCAGGAAGGCGGAAGGCTCCGTCGGCGTCGGTCGTAGTACCGACATGCGTTCCCTCGACGATGATCGAGGCGCCTACGAGCGGGATATTCTCTGCATCGCTTACAGTACCGCTAAGCTGCGATTTCTGCGCGTACAAATTCCCCCCCCCCTACTGCTACGAGCAGGACGATGAGTACGCTACGGACGATTATATGCTTGATTTTATTCATGATAGGTCTTGTTAAGTAGACGGATTACTTCGTGATTTTGATGTTATCCAACAGACAGCGATCCGACGCGGAGTCCTTGCCTCTCGAACCGTCGAACTTGATCTGCGTCTCGGCCGTCGCACCGGCGATCGACAACTCGACATGCGACCACGGCTTGTTTATTACGGTATTGGCCTGCTTCGAGCACAAGTCGTTCGTCACTACGAAATCCGTTCCCGAAGCGGCGACGGTCGTCGCGGCGGCAGCGCCGTCGATATTGACCGCAGCGGCGGTATACGTTCCGGCGCCCTCGACGGTGATGTAAATATCGCCGTCGCCCGCGAAACGGCAAATATCGAATTCGAGCGTGATGTTCGTCGGGGCGGTCAGGGCAGCCAGTTTCGGCGTTTTGAGATAACCGCTGTACTTATGAGAGCCCGATGCAGACTTGTTCAGACGCACCGTCCCGGGATGCTCGGCGATGCGGCGGACTTCCCACCCCGTCATATTCCGGTTTTTCAGATAGAGATCGCCGGCGATCACATCGCCGTCGGCGGCACCGTCCGCCGTGCTCCAAATATCGGGTTTGGGAGTCGTGTAGGTCGCACCGCCCTTGGTACCCTCTTCCGTACCGTCGAGGTCGGCCGCCGATTCGCTGTCGGCAACGGGCGCGGTTCCCTTGCCGCCGGAGGCCAACGTATAGTCGCCGCCCCAGACGAAGAGATCGAAATTCTGTTCGAGCAGCAGATTCGGGTCGTCGGCCTCGACCAGTTCCAACCAATAGCGCGGCGTGCCGTCGGCATAAGTCAGATCGACGCGGACGAGGATATGTGCATCCTCCGAAAGATTCGTCCAGAAATCATTGCCGCCGTCGGCCGTCGCGGCCATCCGACCTACGGCCATCTTGCAGTCGTAACCGCGCGAATCGGCGATCGTACTGCTGCTGTAATAGGGTGCGGCCGACATCATGTTCTCGACCTTGCCCACGCCGCCGTTGCCGCTGTAAGGTGCGAATCCGTAGGCGACCTTGTTGATTTCGACCGTAAACCCGGACTTGGCCGGCACGGCGACCTTTCCTTCGAAGATGTCGACGCCCTCGGTCGGACGGGCCAGCTGCGTCTCCTTGCCGTCGACGATCACCGACGCCATGTCCTCGGTCGAAACGAACGTACTGGTGAATTCGCCCGGACGGTTCGCATCGTCATAAGAGAGAACGGCCAGCGTGACGCCCGCCTTGTCCGACTTGACGAGTTCCAGCTCCTTGACGCCCTTGTCGGTCTTCACGCCGCTGCCGCCGGCTTCGAGCAGCGCCCTGAGCTCGGCCTCGGTGGCTTCGTTGTGGTCGCTGTCGAAAATGTAGCGGTAGGAGACCGTGTAAGCGTTCGGCGTGATCTTGCCCGTGAAGGTGAAGGTCTCGTCGGGATTCGTCTCGAAGCGGGCTTCGACCAGCGACGAAGCGTAAGCGGTCGTGAAACGTGCGAACGTGGGAGCCGTAATCCGCTGGCCGGAGGCGTCGAGTCCCACCACGGCGAAGGAGTACTCCACCTTGGGCATCAGGCCGGCCAACGTCTGCTCGAAAGGAGCCCCGGCCGCTTCGCCGCGCTCCTCGATGAAGGCCAGACGGTCGATGGCGTCGTGGGCCGCATACTCGAATTCGGAGATCGGCGTCGGCTTGACGATCTTGTAGGAGGCCACGTTCTCCTGTTCGGTCGTCAGCCTGATCTTCGCGGAGCTCGGCGTAACCTCCTCCACGCCGATCTCGATAGCCGCCGAAATGGGTCCGTAGTCGACGTCGTCGCTCTCGCACGACGACACGGCGAATGCCGCCAGAAGGCACCCCGCCGTCCATGGTAGTAAGTTTCGGATCATACGATAAGTGTTTGGTTAGTAATGTGAATTGGTTAGTCGGTTCATAAAGGTATGAAAAAAAGCGAAAAATTGAAACGTTTCAATAAGGAATATAATTTATTAAAATCATATTATTCTAATCGTAACAGAATTCGTTTTAGTTGTAACGTTTCAACAAATCGGGTATAAATATCGCTAATCGGATATAAAACAACCGATTAGCAATATTCAAAAAAGAATGGAGAGATTACCGCGCCTCCTTGTCGAATTTTTTGGGACGTTCGAGCGTCTCCCTGTGCAGGAGAACGCCGTCGGCATCCGTAATCCGGATTTCGACGGGAGCCGTCGCCGTCCGCGCCCTGGCGGCGAACATGTGGTGGCTGACGACCCTGGCATCGCCCTTCTTGAAGACGGGTTTCCGTGCCAGTTCGGGCAGGTAGTGGCTGATGTTGTAGAGCGGGTCTTCGTCTTCGACCTGCACGACTTCGAGCGGGCGCCCCTCCTCGAACAGTTCGACCCGATGCCCCGGCAGATACCCCCAATAGTTGACGTAGACGCAGTTCGCATACTCCTCGCGACCGTAGTCGGCACGGTCGGGATAGAGCCGTCGCTGCACGCGGACGAGACTGTCGTTACGGTAGTATTCGCCCACGGCATTCATATCGTAGGCACGCAACACCTTGCGGCCGTAGAGATGCGTGCGGTAGTCGCAGCGCAACTTTCCGCCGTCGACGCTCGCCACGACGAACCCCGCATCGCTGCCGTCGGGACACAACGCCTGAAAATCGTTGTTCGCCACCCACATGTCGCCCGACGTGGCGGGCAGCACGTACTGGTCGAAACGCGGGTAGTCGGCGTCCTGCGTATAGAGCGTCCGGTGAGCGTGTCCCGAAAAGATATGCACCCGCTCGAAGCGCGAGAAGAGCGCATCGAGCGAATCCACCTGACTGCGGTCGGTCAGCAGCGTCCGGCGGTCGCGGTCGAAGAAGACCGGACAGTGCGTGCAGAGGCAGACTGTTTTCGAGGCGTCGACCGTCGCCAGGTCGCGCCGAAGCCACGCCAGCTGTTCGGGCGTGAACCCCTTGTCGTAGTCTCGGGCGCCGACTACACCGACGTTTTTCTTCCCCTTGCCGGGCGTATTCTTATAGATGATGTTGTCCATCATGATCCAATGCACGTCGCCGATATTCATCGCATAGTAGGTCGGGCCGAACGTACGGCGATAAAGATGTTCGGCACGACGGTCGACACCGACTCCGGCGGGCGTCGCCCCGTCGTTGTCGTGGTTGCCCGGAATACTGTACAGCAACGTCGGAAAACCGTTTTGTTCGAGGAAACGTTTGGCCGAGGAAACGTCGAAATCGTACTGATACCAATAGAGATCGTGCGACAGATCGCCCAAATTGAGCGAGTAGACCGGTCCGCGCGCCGACGCCTGCGCCGCCTCGTCGGAGATCGACGCCAGCGCGATGCTGCGGTAGTGATCGAGATCGCGCTTTTCGGAGGAGTTGGTCAGATGTAGATCCGTGAAGAACATCACCGTGTAGCGCGACTGATCGACGCTTGCAAAATGGAAGTCGTGCTGTTCGTCACGGGCATCCGCCTCGTCGAGCGCCGCCCAGAAAAGCGGCTGGACGCCGTCGGCCTCGGCAGCAACCCAGTTCGACGGCGTGACGGCGAAGACGAAGCCCGCCGACTTGTCGGATTCGATGCGGTAGCGGCCGACACGCAGACGCCCGCCAGAGGCGCTCCGTCGCCGTAGACGACACCCGTGAGTACGGCCTTGCCGCGTCCGGCGGCAACGGTCCGGACGGTCGCCGCCAGCAGGCAGGCGACCGCCAGTGCGGCTGCGAAAAGCCGCATTTTGCGAATCGGTTTCATTTCGTGGCTTCGAGTTTAAGTCGGGCTTCCCGTACGATTCCGGCATAGAAATCCCGGAAATCCTCCCACCGGTAGTAGGGAGCCCGGTCGCCGGGAAGCGGAAGACGGAGTTCCTTTTCGTTGAGCAAGACCCGCACGAGAACGTCGTCGGGATTCTTCTTGTTGCGGTAGAAGACGAACTGCATGTTCGACGCCATGGGGATCCGGTGAACCTGCCATACGTCCTTGATCTTCGCCGGATCGGTAACGGGCGTCGTCCAGCCGTCGATCCGCATGAGCGTCAGCAGCGCCATGATGCAGCCGTCGTGGCCGAAACGCAGGCGCACCGACGGTTCGCCTGCGGCCATATCCTCGCCGGCGCGCGACACGATGTCGTCGAGCAACGTCTCGGCCAGCGCCGTGCCGCGCCCGCGGTTGCGCGGATCGGGCCCTTTCTCGACATAATAGGTATAGTTGTCGCACTCCCAGAAACGGCACAGTTCGTCGAACGTGAAGAGGTCGTAGAACGACTCGTCGAGATCGGTACACTGCATGTGGGCCGCCACGGAGAAGAGATCCTGTTCGAATTTCAGCGGATCGCAGATCGACCGCGCATAGGCCGTATCGGTAAACAGGCGCACCAGAATGGTCTCAACGTCGATACGCTCCTCGCAGAAACGGCGCCACTCCGGCCGCCAGGGGGCGTCGGCGCTCTTGTAGCGGAAATCCTCCGCCGTGCCCGCCGGATTGCCCGTCGAGTGCGGATTGAGGTAGTACATGTTCACGCTGCTCGTCTCCGTGAAGATTTCCAACGACGGATCGGCCTCCTTCAACCCTTCGCAGAAGGCCGCCATACTCATGATGCAGCGGGGCACGACCGTCGAATAGGCCTCGATGCGCGGATGACGGCGGAAAATTTCGGGATAGGCGGCATACATCCGCCCGGCCAGCCGCCTGTGCTGCATCTGTCCTTTCGGCGTCAGATCGCCGGCGCGCCCTTTCAGGTGCGGATAGATCGCCAGAAACCGGTCGCAGGCGTCGATTCCCCGCGCCGTCAGCTTGCCGTCGGCGCGCGCCCGGCGCAGCACCTCGGCCACGTTGTCGTACTGGTCGTTCGAGAGGATGTAACGGGCGCCGTGGCGGCCGTAGTGGCTGATGTAGAAAGGCTCGTACCCTTTCGGAGCAGGCGTCGCCGACGGCGTATCGAAGGGGTACATGAAATAGACCCCTCCGGCCTTGTCGATGTCCGCCTTGATTTCGTCGTAGGCGCTCTGCGCACCGGCCGTTGCGGCCAGCAGCAGGACGACGAGCGGAAGGAACAGGCGGCGGAAAATGGAAATAAGGTTCATGGATCGGTTGGTTAACGGTTCGTAATTTCGGTTTTCATGAATTCGGACAGCGGCGCGATCGCCCCGTGCCGGGTGCAGACGAATGCGGCGACCGCGACCGCGCGGCGATGGCACTCCTCCATCGGAAGCCCCTGCATGAGCGAGGCGGCGAACGTGGCGGTGAACGCATCGCCGGCGCCGACCGTGTCGGCCACCTCGACGCGGGGCGTGGCGAGGTACGACGTGCGGCCGTCGGCGGCCGTCACACGGCTGCCCCTGCCGCCCTCGGTGAAGACGACGTAACGGAGCGAAAAGCGCTCGAAGAGCTGCGCGACAACCCGCTCCGCAGCACCTTCCAGCCCGAAGAAACGGGCCACGACGGGGAGTTCGTCCTCGTTGAGTTTCAGGATGTCGGCCCGTTCGAGCGAGTCGCGGACGATCCGTTCGTCGTAATAGTTCAGGCGCAGATTGATGTCGAACAGCCGCAGACACCCGACCGGCGCGGCGTCGACGAGCGCGAGAATCGTGCGGCGCGACACGGCGTTGCGCTGCGCCAGCGACCCCCAGCAGACCACGGCAGCGCCGGCTACGGCGGCATCGGCCTCCGCCGTGCGTTCGATGTAGTCCCACGCCACCTGCTCGCGGATGCGGTAGGCGGGAACGCCCGCTGCGTCGAGCGTCACCTCGACCGTACTCGTGGGATGCGCGTTGCGCTGCACGGCCCGCACGCCGAGTCCCAGCGCGGCGATGCCGCCGAGCAGTTCGTCGCCCGAAGCATCCTGCCCTACGGCGCTTACGATGCACGCCTCGGCACCCTGCTCCTGCGCATAGAAGGCGAAGTTGACGGGCGCGCCGCCGAGCCTCCGCCCGGCCGGCAGCACGTCCCACAACAACTCTCCGATACCGACGATCTTAGGCTTTCCCATCTTCCAGATCGATCAGCACCTTCATACAAGTTTCGCGGTTGGCGTCGATGAATTCGTAGGCCTCCCGATATTTCTCCAGCGGAAAACGGTTCGAAACCAGCGGCGCGAGCCGGATACGCCCCGCCGAGATCTCCTCGACGGCTTTCAGATAGTCTTCGTGGCGGTACATCATCGAGCCGATCAGGTTCAGTTCGTGCTCGCCCAGATGGAACATGCTCACGGCGGGATCCTTGGCATGGACGCCGACGATGACGACGTCGCCGCCTTTCTCGACCGTAGTCATGAGCGACCGCACCGACGACTCGACGCCGGCGCACTCGAAGGCCACCTGGTAGCCCTCGTCGCCGAACAACTCGGCGATCTTCCCGTCGAGCGGCTCCCTGGCGACATTGAGCGTACGCTCGATGCCGCATTCGCGCGCCTTTGAAAGCCGGTAGTCGCTCACGTCGGTGATGACCACCCTCTTCGCACCGCGCGCACGGGCGAACTGCGCCACCAGATTGCCGATCGTCCCGGCGCCCGAAACGACGACGTTGCGCCCTTCCAACGCCCGCGGGCGGCTGGTGGCGTGCGCTGCCACGGCCGTCGGTTCGACCATCGCGCCGTAGTCGGGCGACATCCCTTCGGGCAGCGCGACGACGCGCTCTTCGGGGATGACGAAGTAGTCCTGCGCCACGCCGTCGGCCTGGAAGGCCTCGACGCGCAGGTTCGAGCAGACGTTATACTGCCCGCGCTTGCAGGGGTTGCACTCGCCGCAGACGAGCTGCGGACGCCCCGTCACGCGGTCGCCCGGCTTCACCTTGCGCACCGCACTGCCCACGGCCACCACCTCGGCCGAATACTCGTGCCCCTGCACCACCGGATAGAAGGTGGCGGGATGCTGTCCGTGATAAGAGTGTATCTCCGAGCCGCAGATACCGATGCGCAGAATGCGCAGCAACACCTCGTCGGATTTCAGGTTTCCCGCCTCGGGGGCGGCGACCTCCCTGAATTCGATCTGTTTCGGGGCGGTCAAAACGACTTGTCTCATGGTTGTAAAGTTACTAATTATTTTTCATTTTTCTTCTTGCCGAGGCAGCAGACGGCGAAGCTGACGACACCGCCGATCGGGCACCACCACGGCCACGCGATGTTTACGCGGCGGCCGACGAGCCATTCGCTCAACGGGCCGAGCACATAAGGTTGCAGCAACAGGACGACCAGCAGGCCGACGACGAGCGCCGCGACGACGCTCCGCGTATTGCCCCGTCCGGTGAAAAGCGCGCACAGGAAGACGCCGAGCATCCCGGCGTAGGAGAAGCTCATCACGCCCGTAGCGAAATCGACCAGGTTCAGCCCGCTCTTCTCCTGCATGACGGCCGTGACGATCGCAAAACCGGTGAGCACGGTCCCCATGAGCACCACCATTTTCTTCGACGACGACATCTGGTCGCTGTCCGACGTGATCGCATGTCCCATACGCTTGCGCAGCGGCATGTAGATGTCGGCGACGAAGCTGCTGGCCATGGCGTTGATCGCCGAGTTGAAACTCGACAGCGCGGCGGCCAGCAGGCCGATGACCATAATGCCCCGCACGCCCGTCGGGATCGAGCGGCAGATGTACTGCGGGAAGATGTCGCGCGCGTCGTTCTTGTACTGCATGATCGCCGCAGGGTCGGCGCTCGTCGAATAGGAGACGTAGAACAGCAGTCCGATCGAGAGGAAGATCAGCACGATGGGCAGGCTCAGTATCTGCGAATAGACCAGCGACACGCCCGCCTTCTTCACCGATTTGCAGGTCAGCTGCCGCTGCACGAATTCGTGGTCGGTCGAAAACTGGGCGAACTTGAAGATCGTGCAGCCGACGAGCGCGCCCATCAGATTATAGGGCACGTCCATGCGCCACGACGCATCGACGATCTGCAACTTGTTGCCTGCGACCCACTCGCCCGCCGCATTCTTGACTTCGCCCGAAGCGAGCGTAGCGAAGATGTCGCCGAGGCTCATGTGGGGCGTCATCGAGAAATAGATGAACAACAGCGCCACGACGCCCGTGCCGATGACCAGCATGATCTGGATCGTATCGATGTAGATCAGCCCCTTGATGCCGCCCGCCATGGTGTAAACGGTACTGACGACACCCAGAATGATGATCGAATACATCAGGAACTCGAACTGGATGCTGCCGTAGAGAATCACCGACACGGCGATCGCGGCGATGAAGAGCCGCGAACCCGACGTGAAGAGCTGCCCGACGAGGAACATGACGCTCGACGAATTCTTGGCCGAATCGCCGAAGCGGTCGCCCAGGTAGCCGTAAATGGTGATCGTATTGGCGTTGTAGAGTTTCGGCAGCACCAGCAGGGCCACGAGCGTGCCGCCGAGGATCGCCCCGACGCAGAGCATCAGGTAGGTCAGGTTGGTATTGAACCCCAGTTCGGGCGAGCCGACGAAGGTGCCCGCGCTGATCGAGGTTCCCGTGGCGGCGAAGGCCACGAGCCACGTAGGCATCGAGCGGCCGCCCAGAAAATAGTCTTCGAGATTCCTGTTGCTTTTCGAGAAAAGGAAGCCGATCAGGGTCAGTCCGATCAGGAAAACGGCGATGATGGTCCAGTCGATAAAAGTCATTCGGCAAGGTTTAGGTCGGATTAGTAGGTTGGTTCGGGGTGCGCGGCAAGACGTCGCGCGGACGGATGCGATCCGCCGGCGTGCGGTGTCATGCCGCACGCCGGCAGTCCGCTACCTGTCTTCGGCCTGATGGCCCGTACGGTCCACCTGGTGATAGAACTGGGTGTAGGGAACGTCGGTGCGTCCCGTCCCCTTGCGCATGAGTTCCTGCAAGTCGGCGAAATAGGTCGTATAGATGTCGCGCGGGAGCGCATTGCGCTTCATGCAGACCGAAGCGGCCATGCCGACCACCTCGCCGATCATGCCGCAGGTGCGCATGACGCGGGTCGAACCCAGCGCGATGTGCGTCACCGAAATGTTGCGCCCCGCCATGAACATGTTGCGCACGTCCTTCGAATAGAAGCAGCGGTACGGCAGTGCGTAGAAATCGATCGGCGTGAGCACGCCCTCCGACAGCCACTCGGCACCGGGATACTGCTGCGAATTCTTCTCCATCGGATAGTGCTGGTCGATACGCCACGTGGTGGTGCAGGTCTCGTCCTCGTGACGGATCGGGCGCGTGAGATCCTGTTCGCGCAGGATGTAGTCGCCCACGACGCGGCGCGACTCGCGTTTGCCGGAGACGTGGGACACCCACACCAGATGCGTGCAGGTCCAGTCCTCCTTCTTCGAATAGCGGTTCTTGCAGTAGGAGAAGGTCGAATAGGCGACGTACATGCCGTAGTCGCGTATCTTCTCGGCGTCGGCCACCTGATCGTCGCGCATACCGACCTCCCAGTACCAGTTGGCGCGGTGCACCGGTTCGACGGTGTACTCGTCGAGCCGCAGCCCCCAGTCGAGCGAATCGGGGAAGGTGCAGGGGGTGTTCCAGTCCTCGCAGTACCACTCGATCGAGACGCCCATCGTGAAGCCGTCGGCCTCGACTGGAGCCAGACTTTCGCCGAACTCCGCGCGGGCTTCGCGGCCCATGCGGCACTCGGCACCCGCCATGGCAGCCAGATAGGCGTCGCCCGTGCAGTCCGAGAAGAGTTTGCCCGAAAGTTTGATCCGGTTCTGTTCGGTCGCCTCGACGGCTACGACCGAACGGATCGTGTCGCCCATCTTCTCGACCTCGGTGACGGTATAACCCAGGAAAAGCGTGATATTCTTCTCGGCGAGCACCACTTTGAGCTTCTTGTCATCCTGGTAGTGGTGGGCGCCGCGGGCGTTGCCGATGCGGTCGGGGCCGATCTCGTTGAGCAGGTAACCCAGCGACGGATAGGGATCGACGTTGATCTGGCCGCCCAGTCCGACACGCACCTCCGACGAGTTGTTGCCGCCCAGCACGTAACGATCCTGCACGAGCGCCACCTTGCAGCCCAGACGGGCGGCCGCCAACGCCGCACAGATACCCGAAATGCCTCCGCCGACCACGACGAAATCGAATTCGCCCTTGTCCACCGGCGTTTCGGGGCCGAGCAACCGAGCGCGCAGGGCGCGGTACTCATCGAGCGAATCGCCCGGCATTTCGTCGGAAGTGGTCAGCACGACGGCGTCGCAGCGGCCGTCGAAGCCCGTCAGGTCGTGCAGCGCGAGGGTGTGCTTGCCCTTTTTGAGAGCGATCTTGCCGCCCCGCTGCCAGTACCAATCGACCTTGTCCGTGCCGAAGGTCGCCGCGTCGGCCACACCGTCGACGAGCACCTGAAAGATGCCCGGCGTCGGGCCGTCGGACCAGTGTTTCGTCCAGTTTTTGGTACGCACCAGCAGATTGTACTCGCCGTCGGCGGGTACTTCGACGGTCGTCACCGCATCGCGTTGAAGCGGCGTGCCGATGCCGTGCGCCAGCAGATAGGAGGAGCCCATCTGGAGGACGAACTGCTGTTCGACCGTCCAGTCGCCCCGATCGGCGAAGGTCGTGGCGAGCGCCATGACCGAATTGTTCGTGTTCATCGTATAATTGGTTTTTCTGTTAGGGTCGGTTGTCAATGCGGATCAGCACTCTTCGCTGCGGGCGGCCGTCGTGTCGATCAACGTGTAGACTTGCAGGTAGGGCACGTCGGTGCGCCCCGCGCCCCGCTGCATCAGCTCGCGCAACTCCTCGAAGCGCGTATCGTAGACGTCGTGCGGCAGCGCTCCGTGCTTCGAACAGATCGACGCGGCCATGCCGACCACCTCGCCCATCATCGCCGTGGTGCGCATCACGCGCACCGTGCCCAGCGCGACGTGCGAAACCGAGATGTTGCGCCCGGCCATGAAGAGGTTGTCGACGTCCTTCGAATAGAAGCAGCGGTAGGGAATCGGATAGAACGACAGCGGCGTCAGGTGACCGCATGACAAATATTCGCGGCCGGGGAAGAGCTTGCTGTTTTCGGGATCGGGATAGTGCTGGTCGATGTACCACGACGTCGACACTGTGCCGTCGGGATAAATCGTGAAGTTCATCAGATCCTGTTCGCGCAGGACGAACTCGCCCAGCAGCCGGCGGCTTTCGCGCTTGCCCGCCACGTGCGCCACCCAACCCAGATAGCTGTTGGCATACCGGTCGCGCACCGACGAACGGTTTTTCAGATACGACCAGTTGGAGTAGGCGACGTACATGCCGTAGTCGCGTATCTTCTCGGCGTCGGCGATCTGGTCGTCGCGCATTCCCACCTCCCAGTACCACTGGCCGCGGCGCACGATCTGCACGCTGCGTTCGTCGATCGGCAATCCCCATTCGATGTCCGGAAACGTGGTCGGCGCATCGGCTTCGAGGCAGTACCACTGCACCGAGGCGCCCATCGTCATGCCGTCCGCCGTGTCGGGTGCCGACGGCTCGCCGTATTTCGAACGGGCCTCGCGCCCCATGCTCCACTCGGCACCGGCCAGCACACCCAGCGTCGCATCGCCCGTACAGTCGGCGAAAAGGGGGCCGCGCACCACGATCTGGCGGTAGGTGTCGACGTCGGTGGCCACGACCGACTCGATCGTGCGCGGCGTGCCCTTGTTGACCTTCGTGACCTTGTATCCCAGCAGCAGCGTGATACGCTCCTCGGCCAAAATCGCGCGGAGCTTCTTCTCGTCTTCGTAGACCTCGGGGGTACGGGCGTTGCCCTTCGTGGAGGGGCCGAACTCATTGAGCAGATAACCCAGCGACGGGTAGGCGCCGATATTGAGCCGGCCGCCCAGCCCTACGCGCACCTCCGACGAGTTGTTGCCGCCCAACACCTTGCGGTCCTGGATCAGCGCCACGCGCAACCCCTGCCGTGCCGCCGCAATGGCGGCGCACATGCCGGCCACGCCGCCGCCCGCGACGACGAAATCGAACGTCCCCCGCTCTTCGGGTTCGGCGGGCAGGCCGAGCAGGTTGTTGCGCAGCCGGAAGACCGTTTCGAGCGAATCGTCGGGCGCCACGTCGTGCAGCGTGAAGAGGATGGCGTCGCAACGCGCGTCGAATCCCGCCAGATCGTGCAGCGCGACTTGGTGGACGCCCTCCGTAAGGTAGGTCGTACCGCCCGCCTGCCAATGCCATTCGGGATCGCCCGTACCGAAGAGCGTGTCGCAGTCGCGGCCGTCGATGCGGAGGCGGAAGGCGCCGGGGGCATGCTTCTCCTTGTCGGCCCAGTGGGCCGTCCAGTTCTTCGTCCGCACGAAGATGCGGTACTGGCCGCTCTGCGGAATTTCGATCTTCGTCACGGCGTCCTCGACCGGCGTACCCAGACCGTGTGCCAAGAGGTAGCTCGACCCCATCTGCTCCATGAACTGGGGATCGGCTGTCCAGCCGCCCTTGTGCCGGAAATAGGTTCCCGGGAGCAATACGGAGTCGCGCGGCGTCAGCTCCGCGACGCCCGCAGCATGTTCCCTGCCCGCTTCGACCCGTTCGGGATGAATGCAGGCGGTAGATCCCCCGACGATCAGTTCGGGTTCGATCACCACGCTGCGACAGTCGTTGTCGCCGGCGATCATGCGCCGCAGCATCTCGAACGACTGCTCGCCCAGCCTGCGGGTGGATTGGGTGATGTAGGTGACCGAAGGTTTGTAGAGCGAGAAGATCTCGCTTTCGTCGAAGCCCACCAGCGCGAGATCTTCGGGCGCCGAGAGGTTCAGTGCGTTGAGCGCCTGCAAGCCCAGCAGGGCCAGCGTATTGGTCGGCAGCAGGAACGCCTCCACACCCCGCCGCACGGCGTCCTCGAAGATGCGCACCGTATCCTCCTGCGCATGGCCGTAGACCGTGTAGTGGATCTGCGAATAGCCCTCCAATCCGTAGCGGCGCATGGCCTCGCAATAGCCCCGTTCGCGCTCCGAAAGGCTCGAAATACCCAGCGTGTAGGAGATCATCTCGATACGGCGGTAACCGTTCTCGTAGAGGTGTTCCACGCCCATCCGCCCGGCCCGCTCGTTGTCCAGCATCACGCGCCCGACATCGAGTCCCGCGATGTCGCGGTCGAGCAGCACGGTGGGGATGCCGGCGTCGAGCGCCTTGCGGAGCACCTCCTCGCTGCCCGAACAGGGCGCGACGATCAGCCCTTCGACGCCGTTGCCGATGAAGGTGTCGACGATGTTGTCGAGCTTCTCGGCATTTTCGTCCGAACTGCCGAACAATACCGTATAATTGTAGTTGTGCGCGATGTTCTCGATGTAGCGGGCGATATCGGCGAAGAACTGGTTGGCGATGTCCGACGTCACCATGCCGATCGTATAGAAGCGTCCGCTGCGCAGACTCGCCGCAGCCTTGTTAGGGCGGTACCCCAACCGTTTGGCCACCTCCGCGATGCGGCGGGCCGTATCCTTGTTGACGTTGCAGTCCAGATTCCCTTCGGCGTCGCGCTTGGCGTTCATCACCAGCGACACGAGCGAAATGGAGACGCCCGCCTCCCGGGCGACGTCGCGTATGGTTATTTTTCCCATGATTTCGGATTCGCAGTTTTAAGTCTTCGCAAATCTATGAAACGTTTTAATAAAATCCAAATATTCGATCGAAAAAATAAATTTCCCGTCCCGAATCGAAACGGATTCACGTCTTTTCCCCTCTTTCTATCCTTGATTCACATGCAGGGAATCGAATCTTCTACCCCTCTGATTAAACGTTTCATATCATTAATATACAATGATATATACACAACGTATAGATTCTGTTTCCCGCTGGTCTTCAAATGGACGGCCAACAAGGGGGGGGGCCGCGATCTTCGCGTTCGGAACAGGCGTGACGATGATTGCGCTCTACTTTTTCAGCCCCAACGCCTCGCCCGTCCCGTTTTACCTCTTCGCCGCCCTGTCACAGTTCTTCTTTTCGGGATTCAACACGGCCATCTACACCATCATCCCCGACTGCGTGGAGTATGGCGAGTGGGTCACAGGCGTGCGCAACGACGGATTCCAATACGCCTTCATCTCGCTGGGCAACAAGATCGGCATGGCGCTGGGCATCTCTCTGCTGGCCCAGGCACTGGAAGCGGCCGGCTATGTCTCCAACGCCGCACAGAACGAAACCGTACTTTCGATCATGCGTCACGCTTTCAGCACCATTCCCGGCATCCTCTGGGTGGCAACAGCCGCCGCCCTGTTCTTCTACAAACTGAACAAACGCACCTACAACCGCATCGTGGAGGTCATCCGTCACCGTGCAGCGAAGAAAAGGGGGCTGAGATCTATCGCAAAATAATCTGAACAAAAACAACTTCCATCCAAACACGAACAGGGCGTACGAAGTTTCGTACGCCCTGTTCGTGGACCCAGAGGGGCATGATCCCACGACCTTCGGATTATGAGTCCGCTGCTC